>Ga0181530_10002030_pt1 | contig 24715 bp, 23 predicted proteins | sample PEATcosm2014_Bin_42_FD_119769 | JGI IMG/M metagenome (GOLD analysis project Ga0181530, IMG submission 119769) | Peatland microbial communities from MTU Mesocosm Facility, Houghton, MI, USA - PEATcosm2014_Bin10_60_metaG | ecosystem: Environmental > Terrestrial > Soil > Wetlands > Peat | place... | reverse complement strand
TGCTCGGGTGTTACGTCAATCCGTGACCGACCCGGCATCACATCCCCCACATACGGTAGCTCCGGTTCCGGATTATGCCATATGTGGACCGACCGTGAGAATCTTGCTTAGCTGCTCAAACCAGTCGCCATACTGGGAATAATAGGAAAGCCACCAAAACAGAGCCACCACCCACAGCGCCAGGCCGATCCAGATCGCCAGCGTCAGCCTTGGCTTGCGTACGGTTGCTGCCGGCTCGGGCATCGCGCGGCCTTTTTAGATATCGTGCACGTCGACGATCCCCGGCAGCGACTTGACCGCGGCGCGGATGCGGGGGTCGACCCGGAAGCCGCCGGGCAATGCGATCTCGACCTCGTTGTGCGGCAGGTCGAGGACGACGGTAACGCGTCCGCGGCCACCCACCGCCTCACGCTGGAAGAGGCCCTTCAGCCGCGCCAGCGCCTCCTCGGCGCCGACAAACACCTTCAAGCCTGCCGCGGCATGGGCGACCACCCGGTCCAACGGCTCGATCTTCTGCGCGGTGAGCCTGAGGCTCTGCTCCTCGCTGCGCACATCGACCGTGACGATCAGCGGCTGGCCGCCGTCGAGCAGCTCGCGCGTCTGCGCCAGCACGTCGGAGAACACGGTGACCTCGAAAACGCCGCTGGTGTCGCTGAGCGAGACAAATGCGTAGCGGTTGCCGCGCGCCGAAGTCCGCTCCTTCTTGCCGACGACGATGCCGGCGAGCCGGAAGCGGGTCGCGGCGTGCGCTGCCAGCGCCGCCGGCAGATCGACGAACGACAGAATGCCCGCGCGCTCCAGGCTCTTGCCGTAGGGATCGAGCGGGTGCGCCGACAGGTAAAAGCCGATCGCGTCGAACTCGTGCTGCAACTTCTCGACCGACTGCCAGTCCTCGACCACCGGCAATGACGGACGCTCGATGAACCCGCTGTCAATCCCGCCGAAGAGGCTCTCCTGCTTGCTGACCCGGTCCTCGGCGGCGCGGCTCGCCTGGCGCAGCAGCAGGTCGGCGGCGGCTAGCGACTGCGCCCGGTTCGGGTTCAGCGCAACAAAGGCGCCGGCCTTGACCAGGCTCTCGAACTGGCGCCGGTTGAAGCTCTTGGCGTCGAGCCGGCGGGCGAGATCGAACAGGTCCTTGAATGACCCGCCCGCCGCACGCTCGGCAACGAGATCGCGCATTGCCTGGGCGCCCACCCCCTTGACCGCGGCCAACGCGTAACGGATCGCCGGATCGCCGGTCTTGGAGTCGGGCTCGACGGTGAACACGACGCCGGAGCGGTTGATGTCGGGCGGCAGCAGCGCGATCCCAAGCCGGCCCAGCTCCGCGCGGAACTGGTTGAGCTTGTCGGTATTGCCCATGTCCAGCGTCATCGACGCCGCCATGAACTCGACCGGGTAATTCGCCTTCAGATAGGCCGTCTGGTAGGCGACGAGCGCGTAAGCCGCCGCATGCGACTTGTTGAACCCGTAGCCGGCGAACTTCGCCATCTGGTCGAAGATCAGTTCGGCGCGCCGACGGTCGACCCCTTTGGCCAAGGCGCCCTCGACGAAGGTCTTGCGCTGGTCGTCCATCTCGGACTGGATTTTCTTGCCCATCGCCCGGCGCAGCAGATCGGCGCCGCCCAGCGTGTAGCCCGCCAGCACCTGGGCGATCTGCATGACCTGCTCCTGGTAGATCATGATGCCGTGGGTTTCCTTAAGGATTCCCTCGAGCGCCGGGTGCAGGTAGTCGGGCTGTTCCTGGCCGTGCTTGACCGAGATGTAGCGCGGGATGTTCTCCATCGGGCCCGGCCGGTAGAGCGAGACGACCGCGATGATGTCCTCGAAGCGGTCCGGCCGCAGTTTCTTCAGCATGTCGCGCACGCCGGCGCCTTCGACCTGGAACACCCCGACCGTGTCGGCGCGGGTCAGCAGGTCGAAAGTCGGCCGGTCGTCGAGCGGCAGGTTAGACAGGTCGAGCTTGACCCCGCGCGCCTCGAGCAATTCGAGCGCCCGCGCCAGCACCGTGAGCGTCTTGAGGCCGAGGAAGTCGAATTTGACGAGGCCCGCCGGCTCGACCCATTTCATGTTGAATTGCGTCGCCGGCATGTCAGAGCGCGGGTCGCGGTAGAGCGGCACCAGCTCGGCGAGCGGCCGGTCGCCGATCACCACGCCCGCCGCATGGGTCGAGGCGTGGCGATAGAGCCCCTCCAGCTTGAGCGCGATGCGCATCAGCCGCCCGACCGTCTCGTCGCCGTCGCGCTGTTGCTGCAGCACCGGCTCGGCGGCGATCGCCTTGTCGAGGGTCACCGGGTGCGCCGGGTTGTTCGGCACCAGCTTGCACAGCCGGTCGACCTGGCCGTACGGCATGCCGAGCACGCGGCCGACATCGCGCAACACCGCGCGCGCCTGCAGTTTGCCGAAAGTGATGATCTGGGCGACCCGGTCGCGGCCGTATTTCTGCTGGACGTAGCGGATCACCTCGTCGCGCCGGTCCTGGCAAAAATCGATGTCGAAATCGGGCATCGACACGCGCTCGGGGTTGAGGAACCGCTCGAACAAGAGGCCAAAGCGCAGCGGGTCGAGATCGGTGATGGTCAGCGCCCAGGCGACGACCGAGCCGGCGCCCGAGCCGCGCCCGGGCCCGACCGGAATGCCCTGGCGCTTCGCCCATTGGATAAAGTCGGCGACGATCAGGAAATAACCGGCGAACCCGGTTTGCACGATCATGTCGAGCTCGAAATGGAGCCGCTCGCGGTAGGGCGCGGCGGCCTGCTCATCAAAGCCCAGCGCCGCAAGCCGGGCGGCAAGCCCGGCCTCCGCCTCCTCTCGGAGCGCGGATTCCTCGCTCATTCCCTCCGGCGTCGGAAAGGCCGGCAGGATCGGCGCCTGCTCGACCGGCATAAACGCGCAACGGCGGGCGATGACGAGCGTGTTGTCGCAGGCTTCGGGCAAATCGGCGAACAGCACGCGCATCTCCGCCGCGGGCCGGAAGAAATGGTCGGGGGTCAGCTGGTCGCGGTCGGAATCCTCGATTACCTTGCCTTGCGCGATGCACCTCAGCGCGTCATGCGCCTCGTAAAAATCGCGGTCGGGGAAGTAGCAATCGTTGGTCGCGACCAGGGGCAGATCGTGCGCATAGGCTAGATCGACGAGCCCGGCCTCGCAGCGGGCCTCCTCGGGCAAGCCGTGCCGCATCAGCTCAATATAGAGCCGCCCGGGAAACGCCGCCTTGAGCGTGCCGACCAAGACGTTGGCGGCCTCGCCCTGCCCTTCGCCGATCAGCCGGCCGAGCGGTCCCTCGGCGCCGCCAGTCAGACAGAGCAGCCCATCGCTCCGCGCCGTGAGGTCGGTCAGCGACAGCGCCGGCTCGGCGCCGGCATCGCCGTCGAGATAGGATTTGCTGACCAGCGCCAGCAGATTGCGATAGCCGGCTTCGTTCTGCACCAGCAGCACGACCCGCTCGAACTCGCGCGGCGCGCGCTGTCCGTCGCCCGCCTCGTGCGCGACCAGCGCCACCTCGCAGCCGATGATCGGCTGGATGCCGGCTTCGGCGCACGACGTGGCGAATTCGAGCGCACCGAACAGATTGCCGCTGTCGGTGATCGCCACCGCCGGCATCCTGTTGGCGCGGCACAACCCGACCAGCTCCTTGATCTTGATCGCCCCAGCCGACAGCGAATAGGCGGTGTGGACGCGAAGATGGATGAAATCGGCGAGCGGCATCGGGCTCTCGATAATTTAAAGCAAGTTCGCAGCATCGCACCATCGCGTCACGGAATCAGTACGCTCCGCGTGACCGCAGCAAATCCGCGCGCTCCGGCGCGGCAAACGCATCTGGGCCCTTTCTGGGGCAGCTCCGGATTCGCTAATCCGCAGCCAGCGCGAGCCGCTGCTGGTCGTCGCGGCGCATCGCCTGCGCCACCACGAGGATCAGCAGGATGTTCAGCGCCATGATCGCGGCGAGCGACAGCAACCCGCCGCCGAACCCGCCGGTCCGGTCCTTGATCCAGCCGACGAGGTAGGGCCCGATAAAGCCGCCGAGGTTGCCAGTCGAATTGATCAACGCGATGCCGCCCGCCGCCGCCGTGCCGCTGAGGAACATCGTCGGAAAGGTCCAGAACACGACGATCGCGCACCATGAGCCGAGGATCGTCATCGTGATGCCGATGAACGAGACGATCGGGCTGGTGGAAAGCGCAACGCAAACCAGCCCGGACGACGCGACGAGGATCGGCACGATCACGTGAAAATAGCGTTCGTTCGTCTTGTCCGAATGCCGGCTCCACAGGATCACGGCGAGCGCGGTCAGCAGGTTCGGCACCACCAGCACCCATCCGACCTGGGTGTTGGTAAAGCTGAAGCCCTTGACGATCTGCGGCAGGAAGACGCCGCTGCCGCCATTACCGATGACGATCCCGAAATACACGGCGCAGAGGATCAGCACGCGCGGATGGCGTAGCGCCGCGCCGAGGGTCAGCTTGTGCACCGCCTCGCGTCCGGCACGCTCGCCGTCGAGCGTACGGGCGAGCCAGCTCCGCTCGCCATCGGTCAGCCAGGTGGCCTCGGCGGGCGAGTCGCGCAGGCCCGCGAGCACGACGATCGCCATGATGATCGACGGTGTGGCTTCGAGCAGGAACAGCCATTGCCAGCTCGCCAGCCCCCAAACCCCGGTGAAGGTGTCGAGGATCCAGCCGGACACCGGGCCGCTGATCGCGCCGGTGATGCTGCCCATCACCGCCACCAGGGCGACCAGCTTCGAGCGATGCCGGTTCGGCGCCCAGAAGGTCAGGTAATAATACGCGCCCGGGATGAACCCCGCTTCCGCCGCGCCGAGCAGGAACCGCATCACGTAAAAGCTGTAGTCGTTCCAGACGAACGCCGTTCCCGCCGACACCAGCCCCCAGCTCAGCATGATCCGCGCAATCCACAGACGCGCGCCGACTTTTTCGAGTACCAAATTGCTCGGCACCTCGAAGATGAAATAGCCGATGAAGAAGATGCCCATGCCAAAGCCGAACACCGTCGCGGTGAAAGCCAGATCCTTGTTCATCGTCAGCCCGGCATAGCCGACATTGCTGCGGTCGAGGATCGCCGCGAAATAGCACAGCGCCAGGATCGGGCTGATATGCCGGATAACCTTGCGAACGATGGATCGCTCGATCGCGCCGTCGCTCGGCGCCGCTGTCGCCGCAATCATCGCGGTCCTCCCCAGGGTTTCGTTATTGCGTCCCGGCGCGGCCCTCATCCGCGCCGGGGATCGTAGGCGAGAGAAGCGCTAGCTGAACGAGATAAGTTCGCGCAGTTGTCCCTCCTCCAGCGCGACGATGCGGTCGAGCCGCTGGGCGAGTTCGAGGTTGTGGGTCGCGATCAGCGCGGCGAGGCCGGTGGCGCGGGTGACCTCGATCAACGTCCCCATCACCCCTTCCGCGGTCGCGTGATCTAGATTGCCGGTCGGCTCGTCGGCGAGCAGCACTTTCGGGTCGTTGGCGAGCGCGCGGACGATCGCGACGCGCTGCTGCTCGCCGCCCGAAAGCCGCGCCGGGCGATGGCTCAGCCGTTCGCCAAGCCCGACTCGCCGCAGCAATTCCGCCGCCTTGTCGCGCGCGACGGCCCGCGCCACCCCGGCGATCATCTGCGGGATCATCACGTTTTCGAGCGCCGAGAACTCCGGCAGCAGATGATGGAACTGGTAGACGAAGCCGAGCGTCGCCCGTCGCAGCAGGGTGCGCCGCTCGTCGCTGAGGTTGCCGCATGTCTCGCCGTCGATTTGGATCTCGCCGCCGTCGGGGCGCTCCAGCAACCCGGCGACGTGCAGCAGGGTCGATTTCCCCGCGCCGGACGGCCCGACCAGCGCCACCAGCTCGCCCGGCCGCAACGCGAGGTCGACGCCGTTCAGCACGGTGAGCTCGACCCCGCCCTGGTGAAACACCTTGCGCACCGCCCGGAGTTCCAGGGCCGGCGCCAGCGCCGGGCCGCTCATTCCCAAGTGGTCATTCGTAACGCAGCCCCTCGACCGGATCGAGCCGCGCCGCCCGCCACGACGGGTAGAGCGTCGCCAGGAACGACAGCGCCAACGCCATGATCACCACCGTGCCGACTTCGCCGTTGTCGATATGCGCCGGGATGCGGGTGAAGAAATAGAATTCCGCGGAAAACAGCTCGACATGCAGCACCGTCTGCAGGAACTGCCGGATCGCTTCGAGATTGTCGGTGATCGCGACACCGAGCCCGAACCCGAGCAGCGTCCCGACCACGCCGATGCTGGCGCCGCTGAGGATGAAGATCCGCAAGATCATCCCGCGGGAGGCGCCCATCGTGCGCAGGATCGCGATATCGCGCCCCTTGTCCTTCACCATCATGATCATGCCGGAGATGATGTTGAACGCGGCGACGACGATGATCAGCGTCAGGATCAGGAACATCACGTTGCGTTCGATCGTCACCACGTTGACGAGGCTGCCATTGGCCTGCTGCCAATCGAGGATCCGCACGCCGCCGCCGAGCGCGGCGCTGATCAGGCGGGCCTCGCGGCCCGCCTCGTCGGCGCTGGTGACGAAGACTTCGAGATAGCTGATCGCGTTGGGCATCTTAAAAAACACCTGCGCCGCGGGGAGCGGCACATAGATGAAGGTGTTGTCGTACTCGTAGAAGCCGACATCGAACAGCGTCGCGATCTTGTAGGTCTTCATCCGCGGCATGGTGCCGAACGCGGTGTCGGTGCCCTCGGGCGAGATCAGCGTGACCTGGCCACCAACTGTGACGCCGAGGCGCTGCGCGAGCCGGTCGCCGATCGCGATATTGTCGTCGCCGAAATCGGCGAGCGAGCCGGCGACGACATGGTCGGCGACCAGCTTGCGGGCGCGGATGTCATCGGGGCGGATGCCGCGCACCAGCGCGCCCGACGCTCCCGCCTCGCCCGTCGCCATGACCTGACCCTCGACGAGCGGTGTCGCGCTGACCACTCCCGGCACCGCGCGCACTTTCGCCGCCGTGGCGTCGAAATCGCTCATCGTCGCGCCCGACGCATAGACGCCGAGATGACCGTTGAGCCCGAGGATGCGGCCGATCAGATCGGCGCGGAACCCGTTCATCACCGACATCACGATAATGAGGGTCGCAACGCCGAGCGCGATCCCGAGCAGCGAAAAGATCGCGATGACCGAGACGAACCCTTCCTGCCGCCGCGCCCGCAGATAGCGAAACGCGACCATCCGCTCGAACGTGCCGAAGATCACGCCGCCGTCACACGTTGCAATGCGGTGTCGGCCGGCAGGTCCTGCCGCTCGCCCGAGCGCCGGTTCTTCACTTCGAGCGTCCCGGCGGCGACGCCGCGCGGTCCGACGATCAGCTGCCACGGCAGGCCGATCAAATCCATCGTCGCGAATTTGGCGCCCGGCGACTCCTCGCGGTCGTCGTAAAGCACATCCGCACCGGCGGCATTCAGCTTCGCGTAGAGATCGTCGGCCGCAGCGACGCACTTGGCATCGGCAGCGCGCAGATTGATCAGGCCGACGCTGAACGGCGCGACCGCCTCCGGCCAGATGATCCCAGCATCGTCGTGGTTCGCCTCGATGAGCGCCCCAACCAGCCGCGACACGCCGATGCCGTACGAGCCCATCTCCAGCGGTGCGGAGCTGCCGTCGGCGAGGCTGACGACCGCGCCCATCGGCGCCGAGTATTTGGTGCCGAAATTGAACACCTGGCCAACCTCGATGCCTCGGGCGCTGACCAGCTCATTCTCAGACACCGGGCACTTCGTCGCGTCGTGCACGTCCTCGGTGGCGGCGTAGTGTCGGGTCCATTCTTTGAACATCGGTTCGAGATCGCTGTCGTAATCGACCCCCGCGCCGAGGATGTCGGTGGCGAGCCACGCCTTGTCGCAAAACACCGCGCTCTCGCCGGTTTCGGCGAGGACGATGAATTCGTGGCTGAGCTCGCCGCCGATCGGTCCGGTCTCGGCGCGCATCGGAATCGCCTTCAGCCCCATCCGGGCGAAGGTGCGCAGATAGGCGACGAACATCTTGTTGTAGGAATGCTTCGCTCCCGCCGCATCGAGGTCGAAGCTGTAGGCGTCCTTCATCAGGAACTCGCGCCCGCGCATCACGCCAAAGCGCGGCCGCACCTCGTCGCGGAATTTCCACTGGATGTGATAGAGGTTCTTCGGCAGATCGCGGTAGCTCTTGACCGCGTCGCGCACGATCGCGGTGATCATCTCCTCATTGGTCGGGCCGTACAGCATCTCGCGCTGGTGGCGGTCGCGAATCCGCAGCATCTCCTCGCCGTAATCGTCATAGCGCCCGCTCTCGCGCCACAGATCGGCCGGCTGGATGGTCGGCATCAAAATTTCCTGCGCGCCGGCACGGTCCTGCTCCTCGCGCACGATCTGCTCGACCTTCTTCAAGACGCGCAAGCCCAGCGGCAGCCACGAATAGATCCCGGCGCTCGACTGGCGGATCATCCCGGCGCGCAACATCAAGCGGTGCGAGACGATCTGCGCCTCGCTCGGGTTTTCGCGGATGAGCGGCAGGAAATACTGGGAAAGGCGCATGGCCGGTCGCTTTGCTGACGGGCGCACTCTAGGCAAGGCGGCGCAGCCTGTCCATTGAGGGCTCCATCGGAACACCTGGCCCTCGTTCTCATCGTCAAATACACGTTTTGTTGACAACAAAGAGTGGATTTTTGCGAAGAAACCGCTTCACCCGCTGCCATCTTCTGCGTAAGATCGCGCCATAAGCACTGTGCCTGAGCAAAAAGCTCAGCCCGAGTTCAGGGAGGCTCGGAATACCGGTCGTCGGCGGCAATCACGACCGGCTAGAAAGCAATAGTGCTGGCAGGGCGTCGGCCCTGCCTTCTTTTTGTGCAGAGGACGGCTCCACACGAGAAACGGCGGCGCGATCGGCGGCCGGCTCAGGCATTTGTTTCAGCAGAGTGCGCCATGAGGTGCGCACCGCGTAGGGGATGAGAGATGGCAAACGGCTGGCATTTTTTCATGAACCCGGGTCCGACCAACATCCCGGACCGCATTCTGCGGGCGATGGACCGCGCGACGATGGATTTCACCGGCGCGCAGTTCAAGGCGATCTCAGACGAGTGCTTCGCCGGCCTGCAGCGCGTGTTCAAGACCAAGCAGCCGATCCTCGGCTACGCCGCGACCGGGCATGGCGCGTGGGAAGCGGCTCTGGTCAACCTGTTCTCGCCGGGCGACAAGGTGCTGATCGTCGAAAGCGGCTATTTCTCGATTAATTGGGGGTTGCGCGCCGAGGCGTTCGGGCTCGGGGTCGAGACATTGCCCAACGATTGGCGGCGCACCGCCGACCCGGCAAAGCTCGAAGCGCGGCTGCGCGAGGACAAGAACCACGAGATCAAAGCGGTGCTCGCGGTCCATAACGAGACCTCGACGGGGGTCGCTCACCCGGTCGAGGCAATGCGCAAGGCGATCGATGCCGCCGGTCACCCGGCGCTGTTCTGCGTCGATGTAATCTCCTCGCTCGGCTCGTTCGATTTCCGCATGGACGAATGGGGCGTCGACGTCGTCGTCGTCGGCTCGCAGAAGGGGCTGATGCTGCCGACCGGCATGGCCTTCACCGGGGTCAGCGCCAGGGCGATCGCCGCCTCCGCGGTGGCGAAATTGCCGCGCGTCTATTGGGATTGGCAGCGGCTCCTGGGTCAGGCCGCCGGCCAGGGCTACTGGAACGGCACGGTTCCGGTCCACTTCTTCTACGGGCTGCGCGAAGCATTGCGCCTGCTCGAGGAGGAAGGGCTCGACAATGTCTTCGCCCGCCACCACCGGCTCGCCGAGGCGACCCGCCGGGCGGTGCGCACCTGGCGCCAGAATGACGGGCCGGAGATGTACTCGATCGACCCGAACGGGCAGTCCAACAGCGTCACCGCGGTGCTGCTACCCGAGGGGTTCGATGCCGACAAGATGCGCCAGATCTGCCTCGACAAATTCAACGTGTCGCTCGGCGGCGGGCTCGGGCCGTTGAAGGGCAGGCTGTTTCGGATCGGCCATCTCGGCGATCTCAACGAGCCGATGGTGCTGGGCTCGTTGGCCGCGGTCGAGATGGCGCTGGAGCTTGCCGACATACCGCACGGCAAGGGCGGCGTGCTTGCGGCGATGGAGTATCTCGCCGCGGAAGTGTGATTGCAGGCGCCGAGCTACGGGGCTATAACCCCGCCGCCGCAGAAAAGGGTCGCGCGATGAAGGACGGCATTCACCCCGAGTACCACGAGATCACCATCCTGATGACCGATGGCACCTCGTACAAGACGCGCTCGACTTGGGGCAAGGCAGGCGACACGCTGCGCCTCGACATCGACCCGAAATCCCACCCGGCCTGGACCGGGGGGCAGCAGCGCCTGCTCGACACCGGCGGCCAGCTCGCTCGCTTCAACAAGCGCTTTGGCGGCTTCGGGCCGAAGTCGTAACAGCCGAAATCATCAAATTCCCGGAAACACCCGCGGCCATATCGGCGGCGGCGATAGCGGCGAGAGGACGATCTCCTCGCTTGTCTCGGGCGCGGCTTGCGGCGGCTGCGTCCAAGCGGCGCGTTCGCCGTGGCGGCGAGCTTTCGGCGCCCAGTTGGCGGTCTCGATTTCGGTCGAGCGATCGATCAACTCCCCGACAGTCATTGCCACGTTCTCCCTTGAGCAACATGGAAAACAATCGACGCCGGGTCCGGTTTTAGCGCCCGGCGGCCATCGATTTAGGATGCGCGCGGCTAGGTTCAAGAGGGCTGCAAGTCAACGCACGATCGGGTGCTTGAAACCGGCTTCCGGGCTACCTAGATCAACATGGTGCGGTCGCCCATAGGGGGCCGTGCGCTTGAAATCGGTGCTGGGCCATTTGGCCGGCGCCTACCCCGTGTCGCTCAATGGAGGATATGGTTATGGATCGCTTTGACTTCTCGCCCCTGTTTCGTTCGTCGATCGGCTTCGATCGTCTCGCCCGCCTGGTCGATACCGCCACGCGCTTCGACGGCGCCGCGCCCGCCTACCCGCCTTACAACATCGAGTCGACCGGCGAAGACTCCTACCGCCTGACCATGGCGGTCGCGGGGTTCTCGCGCGACGAGATCGACATCACCGTGCAGGAAAACTCGCTCGTGATCTCGGGCAAGGCGCAAAAGGAAGAGACCGAGGAAGGCCACTACCTGCATCGCGGGATCGCCCGGCGCGCCTTCGAACGGCGCTTCAGCCTCGCCGATCACATCAAGGTCAACGGCGCGAGCATGGATAACGGCTTGCTGCATGTCGACCTGGTCCGCGAGGTCCCGGAAGAGGCGAAGCCCCGCCAGATCAAGATCGGCGAGGGCGCCCAGAAGCAGGTGACGGCGCAAAAGGCCGCGTAACCCGCTCGCTCAAGCCTTAACGCGAAACGCCCCCGGTAGACCGGGGGCGTTTTTCGTTGGACACTGCGCTCGCCGCTCAATACGCGCCGACATGTGTATTGAGCCATTTTTTGGCGTCATTGTTGCCGGCGTCGGCGGCTTTCTTGATCCAGGCCTTCGCCTGGTTCATGTCGCTCGGCACGCCCCAGCCATTGGCGTAGAGGATGCCGATATCGTACTCGGCGTCGTCATTCCCCAAATTGGCGGCCTTTTGGTACCACTGCAGCGCCTGGCCGTAATCCTGCGGCACCCCGAGCCCGTTCTGGTACAGCCAGCCGATACCGGCGGGCGCGTACTCATTTCCCTGGTCGGACGACAGGCGATAAAGACGCATCGCCTCACCGTAGTCCTTAGTGACGCCATTGCCGTTCTGGTACAGCCAGGCGAGATTGTTCTGCGCCATGTCGTTGCCCTGGTCGGCCGCCTTGCGGTACCAGCCCGCCGCCTGACCGTAATCCTGCGCAACACCCCAGCCGTTCTGGTAGAGAAAGCCGATATTGTTCTCGGCGGTCGAATTGCCCTGCGCGACCGCCATCTGGTACCAGCGCATCGCCTCGCCGTAGTTCATTGGGACGCCCCAGCCATGGGCGTAGAGCCGGCCGATATTGCTCTCGGCGGCGGAATTGCCCTGGTCGGCGGCCTTGCGGTACCACACGAGCGCCTCGCCGTAGTCCTGCGCGACATTCCAGCCGTACTGGTAGGCTTGGCCAAGGTTGTTTTGCGCGTCGGAATAGCCTTGATCGGCCGCCTTGCGGTACCACTGAACCGCCTGGGCGTAATCTTTGGCGACGCCCCAGCCGTTCAGGTAGAGGTCGCCGACACTGTTCTGCGCCGCGGCCGTGCCGGCGTCGGCGGCCATCCGGTACCAGCGCATCGCCTCGGCATAATCCTTCGTGACGCCATAGCCGTTCTGGTACATCCAGCCCAGGTTGTTCTGCGCCATGCGATCGTTGCCGTCGGCGGACTTGCGATACCACTGCACCGCCTGGCTGTAGTCGCGCGGCACGCCCCAGCCGTTTTCGTAGATCGCGCCGATATTGTTCTCCGCCGCGAGGTTGCCTAGTCCGGCGGCCATTCGATACCAGCGCAGCGCCTCGCCGTAATCCTGCGCAACCCCCTGGCCGTGCTGGTACAGCCAGCCAATGTAGTTCTGCGCGTCGGAATTGCCCTGATCGGCCGACTGGCGGAACCAACGCAGCGCGTCCGCGTAGTCCTTGCGGTTATAGGCTTCGGTACCGCGGTTGTAGGCGTCGATCGCCGAGGTTGACGACGCCGGAGGGGGCCCTGGCGGGGGCACCGGCTTCGACGGGCTGAGCACCAACCACAGCACGAGCCCCAGCGCGATCACCCCCACCCCGCCCGCGGGCAACGCAATCAGCCGCCAATCGAGCTTCTTCGGCGGCGGCGCGGGGATCGCGCTCGCTGTCGCCGATGCGGCGGCGCTCGCGACCGGCGGTGGCGGCGTCGCCGCGGTGCTTACCTGGGGCGGCGGCGTGACGGGACGCGGCGTTATGACGGGAGTCGGCGGCGTGACAGCAGGCGGCGTCTCTACCGGCTGAGCGAGCGGGGTGGTCGGCGGCGGGGCAGTTGGCGGCGGAGCCAAATCGGCCGCCGCCACCGATGCCGCGACCACGGGGTCGGGTTTGATCCCGGCGACCGTATCCAATTGCCGGACGAGACGCTGGACCGCCTGCTCCCAATCCTCGAACAGATCGACCCACTGCCGCGTCGCCAGCTCATAGGCAAAGGCCTCGTCGGGGGTCACATCCTCGACCCGCACCGGGATCACGATCAGCCGGCTCTGCCCGGCCAGCACGACCTCCTTCTTGATCTCCTCCGAATTGTTCGAATTGGCCGAGAACACCAGGATCATCACCTTCGCCGAGCGGATCGCGTGGACGATCGAGATCTGGAAGTTCTCGCCCGGGCCGATGTCGCGGTCGGCAATCCAGCAATCGAATCCGCGGTGCTCCAGCGCGTCGCAAATCGTGTGCGCCGCCGCACGGTCTTTCGAGGCAAAGCTGATGAAGATCGAGGCAGTCATCGGGTGCGGACGATAATAGCCGGTGTCGGGGCTGCTCAACGGTTTATTTGCCGGCGCCTCGCCCTCGGGCGCGCGATCCGCGATCACAAACCGCCGTGCTCGACAACGAAATCGATGATCCGCGCGACGCCGTCGCCCGTCTTCAGGTTGGTGAAGATGAACGGGCGCTCCCCGCGCATCTTTGTGGCGTCGCGCTCCATCACCCCAAGGCTCGCGCCGACCATCGGGGCGAGGTCGATCTTGTTGATGATCAGAAGGTCGGAGCGGGTGATGCCGGGCCCACCCTTGCGCGGGATCTTGTCGCCAGCCGCGACATCGATGACGTAGATCGTCAGATCGGCGAGCTCGGGCGAAAATGTCGCGGCGAGGTTATCGCCGCCGGATTCGATCAGGATCACATCGAGCCGCGGGAACAGCCGGTTCAGCTCGGCGACCGCGGCGAGGTTGATTGAGGCGTCCTCGCGGATCGCGGTATGCGGACGGCCGCCGGTCTCGACCCCGCGGATGCGCTCCGGCGGCAGGGCGCCGCTGCGGGTCAGAAACTCGGCGTCCTCGCGCGTGTAGATGTCGTTGGTGATCGCGACGATCTCGAAGCGGTCGCGCATGCGCTTGCACAGATGGTCCATCAGCGCGGTCTTGCCCGAGCCGACCGGTCCGCCGATCCCGATCCGCAAGGGCCCCCGGTCAATCATGAGCGGAACAGCCTGGTGTATTGGGTCTCATGCGCCATCGAGGCGAGATCGGCGGCGAAGGTCGCGGCGCCGAAATCCTCCGGCCCGCGCGCCATTGTGTCTGCAACCGCGGCCGCAACCGTCGGCTCCAGCGCGGCGAGGATACGCTGCCCGTCGGTCTGCCCGATAATGCCGAGGCGGAGGCCGGCCGACATCAGATTGGCGGCGAAGGCCTGCAGATAAGCGGTCAGGGTCTCCAGGAGCGAAATGCCGGCCCGCGCGGCGGCTGCGCCGAACGCGGCGGCGTGGCAGATACCCTGACCCGTCTCAGGGCTTCGCCCTTCGCCACCCTCTCCCGCAATGTGGGAGAGGGGCTTTGCGGCCCGAGTATTTAGCCCCTCTCCCGTACCACGGGAGAGGGAGGGGCCCACGCGCAGCGTGGGAGGGTGAGGGTCAACCCACACTGCCTCATAAGCAGCCAGAAACGCCGCGCCCTGCTGGCTCGACTCGAGCGCCAGCTCTGCGGTCGCCCGATAGGCAAGGCCGCGTCGATTGGTCTCAGCGAGCCCCGCATCGTCGCCCGCCGCCGCGGCGCGCCAGGTGTCGCGCAGAATGTCCGCGTCGATCCGCCCACTCCCACGGATGACAAGCGCCGTGATCCACGTTTCGAGCGTCGCCCGGTCCCGCACGGCGCCGTCGGCCGCCGCGGCTTCGAGCGCATGCGAATAGCTGAACGCCCCGGTCGGAAAGGCCGGCGAGGCCCAGGCTAGCAGCCGATAGAGGCCGGCGGTCGACTCAGTGTTCATGGCCGTGCCGATGGTCTTCATCCGCGCCGGCATAGGCGCCGGTCTCCGGATCGAACGGCGCGCTGAGCCGGGTGATGCGCCCGCCGAGCCCTTCGACCATCCCCGCGATCACATGATCGTCGCGGATGCGCAATCTTCCCTCCAGCGCCTGCACTGGCAGGTGCCGGTTGCCGAGATGCCAGGCGAGACGCAACAGCCCGGTCGGACCGTCGGCCTCGATCTCGAGCACGCGTTCCGCAGCGGAGCAGACCCGCACGTAACCGCCATCGTCGAGTTCGAGGCCATCGCCATCGGCGAGGTGCTGCACCCGGGGAAGATCGAGCAGAAACGGCGTGCCGCTGTCGGCGACGAGGCGAAGCCGGCGGCGATGCCGGTCGACAAAGGCCAAGGTGACGCGGTCGATTGCCGCCTCTTCCGGCCAGTGGCCGCCCTTATGAGCTGAGATCGCGCGACGCATGCTCATCAATACAAAAAATAGCGCTGCGCCATCGGCAGCACGCTCGCCGGCTCGCAGGTCAGATGCACCCCGTCGGCCCGCACCTCGTAAGTCTCGGGATCGACCTCGACGACCGGGGTCGCCGAATTGTGCACCATCCGGCTCTTGTTGACGGCGCGGATGCCGCGCGCCGGCAGCACCTGACGCTCGATTCCGAGCTGCGCCGGCAGTCCACGCTCGATCGCCACGGTCGGCAGGAAGGTCACCGCCGTCGCGGTCAGCGCGCGTCCGTAGGCGCCGTACATCGGCCGGTAATGCACCGGCTGCGGCGTCGGGATCGAGGCGTTGGGGTCGCCCATCAGCGCCGCGACGATCATCCCGCCGCGCAGCACCATGTCCGGCTTAACCCCGAAAAACGCCGGCGACCACACCACCAGATCGGCGAGCTTGCCGGCCTCCACCGAGCCGATGTGCTCGGCGAGCCCGTGCGTCAGCGCCGGGTTGATGGTGTATTTGGCGACATAGCGCTTGACCCGGAAATTGTCGTTGCGGTCGCTGTCCTCGGGCAGCCTGCCGCGCTGGCGCTTCATCTTGTCGGCGGTCTGCCAGGTGCGGATCAACACCTCGCCGCAGCGCCCCATCGCCTGGCTGTCGGACGACATCATGCTGAAAGCGCCCATATCGTGCAGAATGTCCTCGGCGGCGATGGTCTCGCGACGGATGCGGCTCTCAGCGAACGCGACATCCTCGGGGATGCGCGGGTCGAGGTGGTGGCACACCATCAGCATATCGAGATGCTCGTCGATGGTGTTGACCGTGTAGGGCCGCGTCGGGTTGGTCGAGGATGGCAGCACGTTCGGCAGGCCGCATACCTTGATGATGTCGGGCGCATGCCCGCCGCCGGCGCCTTCGGTATGAAAGGCGTGGATGTTGCGGCCCTTGAACGCGGCGATCGTGTCCTCGACAAACCCGCTTTCGTTTAGCGTGTCGGTGTGGATCGCGACCGCGATGTCGAGTTGCTCGGCGACCGACAGGCAGCAATCGATCGCTGCTGGGGTGGTGGCCCAATCCTCGTGCAATTTGAGACCGCAGGCGCCGCCCTCGACCATCTCGACTAGCGCCTTCGGCTCGGAGGCGTTGCCCTTGCCGAAGAAGCCGAGATTGACCGGGATGCCCTCGGCCGCCTGGATTATCCGCGCCAGGTGCCATGGCCCCGGTGTGCACGTCGTCGCAGAGGTGCCGGCCGCAGGGCCAGTGCCGCCGCCCAACATCGTCGTGACGCCGCTGTAGAGCGCGTCCTCGGTCTGCTGCGGGCAGATCATGTGGATGTGCGAGTCGATGCCGCCGGCGGTGATTATTTTTCCTTCGCCGGCGATCACCTCAGTGCTCGGGCCGACGATGATGTCGACGCCGGGCTGGATATCCGGATTGCCGGCCTTGCCGATGCCGGCGATGCGGCCGTCCTTGATGCCGATATCGGCCTTGAAGATGCCCCAATGGTCGAGAACAACCGCGTTGGTGATGACCGTGTCGACCGCCCCATCGGCCCGGCTCACCTGGCTCTGTCCCATGCCGTCGCGGATCACCTTGCCGCCGCCGAACTTGACCTCCTCGCCATAGATCGTGCGGTCGCTTTCGATCTCGATCACCAGCTCGGTGTCGGCGAGGCGGATGCGGTCGCCGGTCGTCGGTCCAAACATCGCGGCATAGGCGCCGCGGCCGATCGTGTTCGCCATCAGAGGCTCCCGTTGATCCGGCCGTTGAAGCCGACGACGCGGCGCGCCCCGGCATAGGCGACCAGCCGCACCTCGCGGCTCTGTCCCGGCTCGAACCGGGTCGCGGTGCCGGCCGGGATGTCGAGCCGAAAGCCGCGCGCCTGGTCGCGATCGAAGGCGAGCGCCGCATTGGTCTCGAAGAAATGATAGTGCGAGCCGACCTGGATCGGCCGGTCGCCGGTATTGGCGACGGTCAAGGTCACGGTCGGCCGCCCGGCGTTCAGCTCGATGTCGCCGTCGGCGATGAACATTTCGCCGGGGATCATCGTATCGGCTCGTGGACCGTGACGAGCTTGGTGCCGTCCGGGAAGGTCGCCTCAACCTGGATCTCGTGGATCATCTCCGGCACCCCCTCCATGACCTGCTCGCGCGACAGCACCGTCGCGCCGTCGCGCATCAGCTCGGCCACCGTTTTGCCGTCGCGCGCCCCTTCGAGCACGTAATCGGTGATCAGCGCCACAGCCTCCGGATAGTTCAATCTTACCCCGCGCTTGAGGCGGCGCTCGGCGACCATCGCCGCGACCGCGACGATCAGCTTGTCCTTCTCGCGAGGCGTCAGGTTCATCGGCCCTCCCCGTAGGGCTCTCCTGGCATCAAACGTGCCACAGGCGCGGCAGCCGCGGCGGCAATCCCACCGCGGCCTGCCGCAAATGGCAAGCGAGTTCGGCGTAGCCCAGACGCAGTGCCACCGCTCCCCCGAGCCAGCGCGCGACGAGCAAGCCGTTGACCGCGGTGACGCCGGTACGCAGGCCTGGGGCCGCGGATTGCTGCTGCAACTCGCGCGCCGCATCGACAAATGCGCGCGGGTCGCCCCGCGGCGGCACGAGGATCAAGGTCGCAAAGGCTTCGGCGCCGTCGAAGCATGCCGGATCGGTCATGATCGCCGCGACGTCGCCGGCCACGTGCAGCGCATCCCCCCACACAAGCCTGCCATCGCGACAGAATTCCCAAGCCTCGTGCAGCAGCCCGGCGGCGAACCGTTCGCCCATCGCGATGCGGCCGAACACGACGATACCCCCACCGAGAAAACCCGCGCTTTCCGACAGCTCGATCCGCGTTGTCCGGCGCAGACGCGCCTCGTCGAAGAGGATCGCCTCGGGCGGCAGAAACTCGAGCCACGCGCCGGGAGCCACCGACAGATTTTGCCCGATCTCGGTCGTGGCGCCGGTCGAACGATAGATCTTCTCCGCCGCCGAGCCGGTGACGTGCGCGGCGGCGCCCTCGCCGACTGTCGCTGAAACGTCGATCCGATCGCCGGCCACCAGTCCGCCCGAGGTCGTGACCAGCACCGCAATCGGCAAATCCCCTGCCGCCGGCGTCGGAAACAGCACGCGCAAGGGGTTGCGCTCGTAGAGGTGGGACAGCCGCGTCGCGCCGTCGCGCACGACGAAGCTTATTTCGGCTGCGCCTTGAACACCTGCCGCGGCCGTCGAAAAATTTGCTGTCATTCCGCGGCGCGGCGCAGCAGCGAGCCCGGAACCCATGAACACGGGCGGGCCAGAATTCGCTTGGACCGTTGGAGCACTTTCCGAAAGGTCAGTGTTCATGGGTTCCGGGCCCGGCGCCGAGGCGGCGTCCCGGAATGACGGATCAAACCTCAATACCCGAGCGCCATGCCGTCCTTGCGCGGCTCGGAGCCGCCGATCAGCACGCCGCGCTCGCGATCCATCCAGATCGCCTGGCAGCCGCCGATCGGCACCTTGACCACGTCGATTGCGTGGCCGCGGCGCGCCAGATCGGCGACGACCGGCTCGGGGATGCCGGGCTCGACCCGTAATCTGCCGCGGAAGGCGAAGCTGCGCGGCGCTTCGGCCGCCTGCTGCGGGTCGAGGCCGCGATCGAGCATGCGGTGAACGACATGGGCGTGCCCGACGGCCTGGTACTGGCCGCCCATGACGCCGAACGGCATCACCGCCCGGCCATCCTTGGCCAGCATCGCCGGAATGATCGTGTGAAACGGGCGCTTGCGCGGGGCGATCGCGTTCGGATGACCCGGGATCGTGCGGAAGCTCGTGCCGCGGTTGTGCAGCAACACCCCGCTCTCCGGCGCCATGATGCCGGTGCCGAATGACGAGAACAGCGAATTGATGAACGAAACGGCGTTGCCGTCGCGATCGACGGCGCACAGATAGACGGTATCGGTGTGCTCGGTGCCGCCGTGCCATTCGGGGCCCTGCATCGCGCGGTGGAGATCAATCCGCCCGCGTGCCCGCTTCCCCCAATCATCGGACAGAAAGCCGGCGACGTCGACATCGGCCTGGGCCGGATCGGCGATGAATTCGTCGCGGACCTGATAGGCGGATTTGGTGGCCTCGGCGAACAGGTGAAGTCGGTCCGCCTCGCTCAAGCTGTCGTCGCCGAGGGCGAAGCCTTCGAGCTGCCGCAAGATCATCAGCGCCGCCAGGCCCTGGCCGTTCGGCGGGCATTCGTAGACATCGTAACCGCGATAAGCGGCATGGATGGGCTCAACCCATTCGGAGCGCTGCGCCGCGAAATCCTCTTCCTCATGCAAGCCGCCCAGTGCCTTCAGGCGGCCAAGGATGTCGCGCATCACGGGCCCTTCGTAGAACCCGGCACGCCCCTCCCGACCGATGCGGCGCAGGGTCGCGGCCAGAGCCGGGTTCTTCATCCGGTCGCCGACCACGGGCGGCTTGCCGCCCGGCAGCATGATTTTGGCGGTATAGGGGTCCTGCAATTTCCACTGATTGCGCGCCCAGTCCCAGGCGACCCGCGGCGTCACCAGATAGCCGTCCTGGGCCGCCTGCGCCGCCGGCTCCAACAGTTCGGCGAGGGGCTTGGAACCATGCTCGCGATTGAGCAGGCACCACGCGTCGACCGCGCCCGGCAACGTAACCGCGTGCGCGGTTTGCGTTTCGATCTGACGGATTTGCCGCTCGGTATACCACTCGACGGTCGCCGCTGCCGGCGCCCGGCCCGACCCGTTTAACGCCACCGGCAAGGCGCCGCCCTTAGAGTAGAGGCAGAAGCAATCGCCCCCGACCCCGGTGCTTTGCGGCTCGACGACGCATTGCACCGCGACCGCGGCGATCGCCGCATCCATCGCGTTGCCGCCGGCGCGCAATACGTCGAGCCCGGCCATGGTCGCCCGCGGCGCTGAAGTCGCGACCATGCCGTTGGCCGCGATGGCCGCCGAGCGGCCAGGTACATTGAAGTCGCGCATTATCTCGTCCCCGTAGTCCCTGGCGGCGCAATCCAGACCGGCAGGCTTCCCGCTTGTCGCTCTGTCATGCACCGCCTACCTTGCCGGTCAATTCGCGGCCAAGGAAGAACAATGGACGGCAGCCTCTCTTTTCCGGTCGCGACGCCGCCGGCGCCGGGCGAAACCGTGCCGATCGCGCCGGGCGTCCACTGGCTGCGCATGCGGCTGCCCTTCGCGCTCAACCACATCAATCTGTGGCTGCTCGAGGACGGGCCGAACTGGACCATCGTCGATTGCGGCTACGCGCTCGACGAGACCCGCGAAGCCTGGGAGCGCATCTTCGCCGAGAGCCTCGGCGGTCGGCCGGTGCACCGGATCATCGTCACCCACTACCATCCCGACCATATCGGCCTCGCCGCGTGGCTCACCGAGCGTTGGGACGCGCCGATGTGGACGACCGAGAAGGAGTTTCTGCACGCCCGCATGCACACCAATGGCACCGGCGGCGACGGCTCGGAGAACCTGCGGCACGACTTCGCCCGCCGCGCCGGGCTCGACGAGGAGACCAGTCAGGTCTTCGCTGAGCGGCAGGGAAATTACCGCAAGGGCGTTCCCTCGCTTCCCGACTCCTATCACCGCATCGGCGAGGGCTCGGCGATCGAGATCGGCGGGCGCGAGTGGCGGGTCATCATCGGCGAGGGCCACGCGCCCGAGCACGCCTGCCTCTATTGCGCCGAGACCGGGGTTTTGATCGCCGGCGACCAGATCCTGCCGCGGATTTCGCCCAATATCAGCGTGCAGACCTACGACCCCGGTGGGGACCCGTTGGCGCAGTACCTCGCCTCGCTCAAGAAGCTGCGCGCCGCTCTGCCGCCGGACATCTTGGTGCTGCCGTCGCACAATCTCCCGTTCTACGGCGTCCACGAGCGGATCGACGAACTCGCCGCGCATCACAGCGCCCGCTGCGATGAGGTAATCGCCGCCTGCGCCCGGCCAGCGAGCGCCGCCGATTTGATGCCGGTGCTGTTTCGCCGCCAGCTCGACCGCCACCAGATGGGATTCGCCCTGGGCGAGGCGCTCGCCCATCTGCATTACTTGGAACGGCGTGGCACCCTCGCCCGACAGACCAGCAGCGACGGCGTGGACCGATTTCTTGCAGTCTGATCGCCTTGACATTCGAGGGTACGTTTCTCGAAATTTTGGATGATCGCGTTGACTACGGCGAAACAAGGTTCCGATGCCTCGGCGAGCTCGCATCTACGCCCGACGGCACCGTCGCGGAGGTGGTGCCGATGGGCCGCTACGAGAAGATGAAGGCGGCGGAGTAGCCGCCGCCCTTACTCCGGCTCCGCCTTTTGCTGGCCGGCGGCGACTGCGGCGCGGACGTGCTTGCTGGCCATCAGCATCTCGGCGGTGAAGGCGCCAATCGACGCCAGGCTGCAGATGATCGCCAGTCCGAACGTCACGAACAGCATCGTCGCGACGGCAGGGCCGCCCGCCTCGCCGACAAAAAGCGCCAGCACCGTCGCGCAGGTCAGCGCGCCGCCTGAAGCGGCGAGCGCGACCGCGAGGTCCAGCGCGAGCGACCGGTGGTGCAAATTTACCAGCTGGCGCGACAACATCGCAGTGGTTGTGGCGTCGGCCCCGTCCATGGTCTTGGCTGCCGCATCCACCAAGTCGGCGACGCGAGCCAGCCGGGTCGAGAACACGTTGAGCAGGGTCGCAATGCCCGACAGCAAAAAGACCGGCGCCAGCGACACCTGAATGATGTGAACGACCGAGCCGAGCGCGACCGAATCCACACTACCCGGCATCGCGGAGGGCCCGATCCAAGCGCCGGTTCGGCTAGAGCGCCGGCGCCTTCAGCGGCTTCAAGTCCGTGGCCTTGTTGAGCCTGGCCTCGGTCTTGGCCTGCAGCGCGTCGAAATCGATGTCCTCGACCATCTCGCGCACGACAAACCCGTCCTGGGTCACGTCGATCACCGCGAGGTCGGTATAAATGCGGCGCACGACGCCCGACGCGGTCAGTGGGTATTCGCACTGCTTGCGCAGCCGCGGCTCGCCCGAGCGCGTCGTATGCTCGAGCATGACGCGGATTTCCTTGGCGCCCACCGCCAAGTCCATCGCCCCGCCGACGCCGGGCGGGAAGGTCGGGTCGTCGGTCGTCCAGTTGGCGAGGTCGCCATTCTCCGCCACCTCGAACGCACCGAGCACCGCGATGTCGAGGTGACCGCCGCGGATCATCAGAAACGAATCGGTGTGGTGGACATAGCTGCCGCCGGTCAGGAGGGTAACCGGCTGCTTGCCGGCGTTGACGAGGTCGAGGTCGATCTCGTTGGCCCCCGGCGCCGGGCCGACGCCGAGCACGCCGTTTTCGCTTTGCAGCACGATCTCGCGGCCCTCGGGCAGCACGTCGGCGATCAGCGTCGGCATGCCGATGCCGAGATTGACGTAGACCCCGTCATCGAGGTCCTGCGCGGCGCGCCAGGCGATCTGCTTGCGATTGAGCGGCATTGCGGTACACTCTCCGGTTGAGTTCTCCAGAATTTTGATTTGCTCTTTTGGCTGTTATAACAGCCAATTTACAGCGATAAAAACCCTCCGAAGTTGTCGACACTCGAACCGCCACCCGACTGGTCGGGATCGAAACAAAGAGTTCATGACGAGGAGAGATGGTATTGATTTCGTAATTGTCAATGACGTAATACACCTTGGAGGTGATCATCAAACCGGCGCCACGACCAGGCGGTCGATGAAGATGCCGGGGGTTATGATGTGCTCGGGGTCGATCTCGCCCAACTCGCAGAACTGGCGTATCTGGACGATCGACAACGCGGCGGCCTGGGCCATCGTCGGGTTAAAGTTACGCGCCGATTTGTTGTAGGTCAGATTTCCCCAGCGGTCGCCGCGATCGGCCTTCAACAGCGCAACATCACCGCGCAGCGGCTTTTCGAGCACATAGCGGCGGCCATCGATCTCATGCTCCTCCTTGCCTTCGGCGAGCCGCGTCCCGACCCCGACCGGCGAGAGAAACCCGCCGAGCCCGGCGCCGGCACAGCGCATGCGCTCGGAGAGAATGCCCTGCGGCACGAGCTCCAGCTCGATCTTGCCTTCCCTGTAGAGCTCCTCGAACACCACCGAGCCGGCGCTGCGCGGAAACGAGCAGATGATCTTTCGGATGCGCCCGGCATCCATCAGCCCGGCGAGCCCGGTGCGCCCGGTGCCGGCGTTGTTGTTGACGACCGTCAGGTCCTTGGCGCCCTGTTCGAGCAGCGCGCCGTAAAGCGCCTCGGGCGAGCCGGCGCCGCCGAACCCGCCGGTCAGCACCACCGCCCCGTCCTTGATGCCGGCGACGGCCTCGGAGAGGCTCCTGACGCGTTTATCGATCATGTTTCTCTCACGCTGCGCAGCCGCTCGTGCCGGCCCCCTCCCCGCGCCTGCGGCGCGCTCCCTCCCCCGTGGACACGGGGGAGGGTTGGGGTGGGGGCCGGCACCGCGTTTGACATATCCCGATACTGAACGCCGCCAGCCTAAAACGCCACGTCGTCGCCGCCCTTGAGCGCGAGGAGCTTGCGCGCCTCGTCGGGGGTGGCGATCTCGAGCGACAGGTTTTCGAGGATCGTGCGGATGCGAATGACCTGGTCGGCATTGCCCTGCGCGAGCTGGCCGCGCCCAAGCCACAGCGAATCCTCGAGCCCGACCCGCACATTGCCGCCCATGATCGCGCCCATCGTCACAAACGGCATCTGGTGCCGCCCGGCGGCGAGGATCGACCAGGCGTAATCGTCGCCGAACAGCTTGTCGGCGATACGCTTCATGTGGACGAGGTTCTCGTGGTCGGCGCCGATCCCGCCAAGGATGCCGAAGATCGTCTGAATAAAAAATGGCGGTTTGATCAGCCCGCGATCGACGAAATGCGCCAGATTATAGAGGTGTCCGACATCGTAGCATTCGTGCTCGAACCGCGTGCCGCACTCCTCGCCCAACCGCTTCAGCACCTTTTCGATGTCGGCGAAGGTGTTGCGGAAGATGAAATCGCGGGTCATCTCCAGCGCCTTCGGCTCCCACTCGTATTTCCACTCCTTGTAGCGGTCGAGCATCGGGTAGAGCCCGAAATTCATCGACCCCATGTTCATCGAGCACATCTCGGGTTTAGCGCGCAGCGGCGCCGCCAAACGCTCTTCGAGGGTCATGCCGTGACCGCCGCCGGTGGTGATGTTGACGACCGCGTTGGTCGCCTGCTTGATCCGCGGCAGGAACTGCATGAAGATTTCAGGGTCGGGGGTCGGCCGGCCATCCTTCGGGTCACGCGCGTGCAGATGCAGGATCGCCGCCCCGGCCTCGGCCGCGGCGATTGCGTCGCGCGCCACCTCATCCGGGGTCAGCGGCAGATAAGGGCTCATCGTCGGGGTGTGGATCGACCCGGTGACCGCGCAGGTGATGATGACCTT
>Ga0181530_10002024_pt1 | contig 24769 bp, 21 predicted proteins | sample PEATcosm2014_Bin_42_FD_119769 | JGI IMG/M metagenome (GOLD analysis project Ga0181530, IMG submission 119769) | Peatland microbial communities from MTU Mesocosm Facility, Houghton, MI, USA - PEATcosm2014_Bin10_60_metaG | ecosystem: Environmental > Terrestrial > Soil > Wetlands > Peat | place... | reverse complement strand
CTGGTGGGATAAAAAGCCGTGCGGTCGAGAATGAGCGACGGACGCGGGCTGTCGGCGAGTTCGCGAACTTCGGCGTCGAAGTCGTAGAGGAAGGAATCGTGGTAGTAGAGGCGGTCGGTCATGGGGAGAGTTTATTTTAAACATAAATGTAGCCCCGGACGCATTCGTCCGGGGTAGCGCGCGAAGCGCGCAATGAAGATGCTGGATTGCGACGCTGCAGATGAGATCGAAGCTTACAAGACGCGTCGCTGCGCGACGCGGGGCGGACGAATGCGTCCGCCCCTACATTTTCAGTACGGGCCGATGATGCCGCCGATCTGGCGGGCGGCGGGCTGCGCGGGCGCGCCAACTTTCTGCGCGGGCTGAGCGGGCAGGAGTGCCCGCTCCACACTTGCACCCAGCACATCGAGATACTTCAAACCGCTGCCGGTGTTGAACAGGACTACCGTGTCTTCGGGCTTGAAGAATCCGCTGGCGCGAAGTTTGCGGTAGGCGGCCAGCGACGCGGCTCCTTCCGGTGCGGCGAAGATGCCTTCTACCTTGGCCCAGTGGCGGGTCGCTTCGAGGATTTCTTCGTCGGTGGCGGCGACCGCTGTGCCCTTGCTCTTCTTTAGTATGTCCAGAATCAGGTAGTCGGCGTAGGGTTTGGGAACGCGCAGGCCGGCAGCGAGAGTGGCGGCATCGGGCCACATTTCGGCGGCGGACTTGCCTTCATCCCATGCTTTAACTATGGGCGCGCAACCGGATGATTGCACGGTGATCATTTTCGGACGCTCGCGGCCGATCCATCCCAGAACCTGCATCTCCTCGAAGGCCTTCCACATGCCCAGCAGGCCGACGCCGCCGCCGGTGGGATAGATGATGCCCTGCGGCAATGTCCAGCCGAGTTGTTCGGCGACTTCGTAGCCCATCGTCTTCTTGCCTTCGACGCGGTAAGGCTCTTTGGTGGTGGAGACGTCGAACCAGCCGTCTTTTTTCCAAGACTCGGAATCCTTCAGTTCGGCGACCTTGCGGGCGCAGTCGCTGATGAGGCCGTCCACCAGCGTGACGTGCGCACCGTAGTAGTCGCACTCGACGCGGTTGGCGGAGGGAACGTCTTTGGGCATGAAGATGTGGGCCTCGAGTCCAGCGGCGGCGGCATAGGCGGCGAGGGCTCCGGCGGCGTTTCCGGCGGAAGGGATCGCGAGTTTCTTGAGGCCGAAGCGGCGGGCCATGGTCACGCAGGCGGAGAGTCCGCGGGCTTTGAATGAGCCGGTGGGGTTGAGACCTTCGTCCTTGATGAAGACGTTGGGATATTCGCGGCTGGGAAGCATGGGGGTGAAGCCTTCGCCGAGGGTGACGGGATCGGCTTCGGGAAGAACTGCATCGTAACGCCACATAGTGGGAGCGCGGCCGGCGAGGCGGGCCGGCGAGAAGGTGCGCTTGATCTTGTCGAGATCGTAGCGAGCGTAAAGGACGCCGGCATCATTGGGGCAGACGGATTGCGGACGGTCGGCGGGATAGCGGTCGCCGCAGCGAGTGCATTCGAGATGAGTCAGCATGACGAATGCGAGTGTAGCAGAGAGCAGTTGCCGGTTGCCGGTTGCCAGTTGCCAGTTGCCAGTCAGGACTTGGGACTTATGGTTTTCGGTCTTAGGTCTGAGGTCCGGGCCGTCAGCTCTTAACCGCAGAGGCCGCGAAGAGCGCGAAGAATGGCAAAAGCTAATGGGAGTTTCTTTAGACAAGAACGGCAAGTTCATGTGTCATATGTTCGGGTGAACGCGTTAGGAACGAGCTGGCCAGGGCAGGTGAGGTTGGAAACGAACAAGCTCACGCCGGAGTCGGTGAAGTTGCTGTACGAAAAGCACGGCGCGGCGCTGGCGGCGTACGCCTGCTGCTGCGGGCTGGACTTCGCCTCGGCGGAGGATACGGTGCAGCAGATTCTTCTGAAGCTGCTGCGGGGCCAGGCGGTTCCGATGAACGCTCCGCTGGCGTACGTGTACCGGGCGGTACGCAGTGCTTCGCTGAACTTGTTGCGCGACCGGCGGCAGGAGGTGGAACTGCCGAAAGAGGAACTGTGGTTCGCGCATGCCGCGGCGGACCCGGCGGAAGTGCTCTCGCTGCAGCATGCTCTGCGGGAGTTGCCGGAGGAACAGCGCGAAACCGTGTTTCTGCGTATCTGGAGCGGATTGACATTGCAGGAAATCGCGGAGGCGACGGAGACATCGCTGAATACCATAGCGTCGCGATATCGCTATGCACTGGAAAAACTGCGCGCGCGGTTGGCAGAACGCGCGAGGAGATAAGGAGGTAGTCATGCGGAAAGATGACGACGAACTGGAGAAATACCTGAGCGAGTTCCGCCCGCGGACCGTGCGCCCGCTGGGGCTTCCCCGGCCGGCAGCGAAGGCGTGGGGCAAACAGCTGGCTGTCGCCGCCATGGTACTGCTTTGCGCCGGAAGCGGGCTGTGGTACGTGCGCCGCGTCAGGACGATGACGCCCCCTGCGCTGAGGACGCCGACGGCCCAGGTCGAGAACCCGCCAGCTACCGGGAGGCCCAATCCGTTTTCTTTGACCAGACTGGCGCTAGAGAACGAGAGCCAATTCGAAGCGCAACTTGAAGCTGAGTCGCGGCAGGTACTGCCCAGTTTCCAGGGAGAGCAAAGCACGTTACATGTCCTAGCCAAGGAGTAAGACGTTCATGAGAATCCGACGATCGGGATGTATTGCATTTCTGTTGCTGGCTGCCGTTGATGTGTGGGGCCAGGTGAAAACCCCGCCAGAAACACGCAACGCGGCACTGCGCTACTGGCAGGCCTTTGCGGAGTTAAAGGATCCACCGCCCAACCAAAATGTGCAGGCGGAGATAGAGAAGGTCCTCTCCGGCGAGGCAGCGTGGGACGAGGCCAAACTGGGCGGGGTTGTGGCGGCGAACGAAATCGCGCTGGGAATCATGCAACGGGCCACGAAACTTCCGGACTGCGACTGGGGAGTGGAATACAGGCGGGGACCGGAGGCGTCGATCGCATTCGTCCCTCGGGCGCACGTGCTGGCCCGGCTGAATACACTGCGGGGACTCCGTGAGCTGAGTCAGGGACGGGCACAGACTGCAGTGGATACATGGATCGCCGGAATCCGTTTCGCTCAGGACCTGACCAAGGGCGGCTCGCTGATCTTCGCACTTACGGCAAAGAGTGTTCTGGCACAGGAGATGCATACGCTAACGGTCGAGGCAAGACAAGGACGGCTCGGCGGAGCCCAGAAGAAGCAGCTTTATGCCGCGGTGAACGCTTTGCCCGAAGATGCATTTGATTGGGGCCTGGCTTGGGAGATGGACGAAGCCGGCACCGATGTCTTCTTCGCGGAATTGCAGCGGTCACAAAAACCGGCGACGTTTTTTGAGAACCTGATGGGACAACCCGCGCCCAGGGACTGCATGCCTCCAAGCGCTCAGCAGGTGAAGGTCTACCACGAATATATGAGCGATGTAACGGCGGCCCTGCGTCTGCCGCCGCCGGCGGCCAAACCTCGGCTGGCGGAACTGGAGGGCAAGGAAAAAAATATTTGCGAGACAATTCGGCAAGCCATCCCTTCCGCGGACCGGGTGAACGAGGCGCGGAGCGAAATCACGGCGGCGCGCAAGGATCTGCTGGATGCGCTGGGGGCGCGCTAGAGAACTTTTGAATAGGTCGCGATCGTCGAAACGGGCAAGAAGCTTGCACCGCGAAGGACGCTAAGAAAAGCCGCAAAGATCGCAAAGCAAATCAGACCGTGGAGGGAACTTCATCAGCTGTTCCCTATCGTCTGTCAGTGAAACCAGTTCTACTTGACTTCCAGATCCGAAAGCACCAGTCTGCCGCTCAGGCCGCCGATAATGGCTCCGACTAGGATCGTGGCTACCAGGGTGTAGCCGGCTTCGATCAGGAGCAGGTCGCGCGAGAAACCCAACAACGAGGGTAGAGTCGCGAGCAGCACAGCAGCCCAAAGCACGGTCGAGGAAAGAATCCCCTGCCAGACGCCCCGGTGCGACAGCCAGGTCTGCAGCCAGGCGACTCCATAGGCGAACAGCAGGCAGGCGGCGACACTGAGCAGGTGTGGCGAATACCAGAGGACCAACTGCTTCACTTCGGCTGAGGTAAGGCCTACGGCGGCCATCCATCGGGCGCGGAACGCATACTGCGAGTGCCAGACCATCCCGACGTACCAGGCGGCGAATGCGGCCAGCAGCACCGGCAGATGATAGATCGGGCGGCGGGATCTGGGGATGCGAACTTCCCCTTCGGTATAGGGTTCGTTGTGCAAGGCTTCGGGGAGGCACTCCTGACCGCACTTGGCGCGGGCGGGCCAGCGCGTGCAATCGGAAAGACGGAACTGGGGAGTGCCGCGGAGCCCCGTGGCAGCGGCGTGCGTGGCGTCAATGGTGACGCCGACTTGCCGCTTGGTCTCGGGGCAGGTCACAGCCCGGGGAGCGGAATAGCGATGGTGGATTTCGCGTCCCCATAGCACAGGCATGAGAAGAATGAGAGTAACGCCGAGGACGAAGAGCAGGAGAACGAGTAGCAAGAGCATGGCGACCCTCCTGAGCGGGAATCGAGGGTGGATCGTTGATCCGAGGGCATAGCCTCTGAGGGCATGGTAGGGCCAATGCGGTGAGGAGTCTGTGAGCAGCATCACGTTGGGTGGTGAGGCCCTCACATTTTGCTCTTACCTGTGGCGAAGTTACCACGGCGTGTTCGTCCGCCCGCAATGGCTGAAACCGTGGCCGCTCCGCATGCTATAGTGCGGTTTCGCAATGGGATCCTTTCTCTTCTTCGCTTTCTCGTGGTGGGGCATTCTGCTGAGGGTTGTGGCTATTGTCCACTTCATCCAGCGGCGTCCGGACTTCTTCTGGATCTGGGTAATCCTGATTCATCCCATAGGAGCGCTGGTTTACATCGTGGTGGAAGTCATTCCGGACGTTGGGCTCCTGCGGAGTTCGTTCCAGGTTTTTCCGCGGCGGCGGCGAATCGGGGAACTGGAGCGCGCGATCCTCGACAACCCTTCAGCAGGAAACTACGAAGAACTCGGCCTGCTCTATCTCGACGACCACAACTTCGCCAAGGCCCGCGCCTGTTACGACAAGGCAATTTCCTCGCGAACCGACCATGAGGATCCCTTCTACCGGCGCGGGATCGCAGAAGTTGAGTTGGGGGACTTTGCTGCGGCTGTGCCGGACCTAGAACGCGCCGTCAGTTCCGATCCCGATTACGACTTCCACCGCGCCAAGGGCCTGCTGGCTTGGGCGTACGCACAGACCGGACAGAGCGAGAAGGCGGATGCGCTGTTTCGCGAGGCCACCCGGATCTCGACCATGTCGGAAACCTATTATCACTACGCCCTGTTTCTGCAGTCGCAGGGACGAATCGCCGAGGCGCGCGAGTGGGCGCAGAAGATCCTCGACAAGAAGCCGACCATGCCGGGATATCTGCGAAGGCGGGAGCGGCCGTGGTTCCGCAAGGCGAGCGCGCTCCTGGGGCGGCTGAAAGCGTGATTTCAGATTTCAGATTGCGAAATTGGACGCGGTTTTGAATCTGCAATCTGAAATCTTCCTTCTGCAATTTGGCGCCTTGGCTGATCATCGGCCTACGCGATGTGGGCGGGGTGGTAAACTTGCGAGTGGTGACCAGTACCAAGCCTTCCATCCGTCTGCTGGCGACCGATATTGACGGCACGCTGCTCAACCCACAATTTCAGATTTCTGAGGGCGATCTGGCGGCGCTCGGTCAGGCCCACGCGGCGGGGATCGAGATCGTGCTCGTGACCGGGCGGCGGCACACGTTTGCCCTGCCCATCGCGAAACAGTTGGGATTTGATTTGTGGCTGATCAGTTCGAACGGGGCGGTCACGCGGTCGCTCGTGGGGGAGACGTTTCATCGCGACCTGATGCCGGCGGAAACCTGCCGGAGCCTTTGCCGGGCCATGCAAGAATTCCGTGGCAACACCGTTCTGACTTTTGACGACGAAACCAAGGGAGCCATCGTACTGGAACGACTGGATGAGATCGGCCCGAGCATCCGGCGCTGGGTCGAGAAGAATATGGAGTTCATCGAGTTCGTGGTGCCGATCGAAAAGGCAGTGGTCCGGGATCCGGTGCAGGCCATGTTTTGCGGGACGATGGCGCGGATGAATGAGGCGCTGCGAGCGCTGGACGCGGCGGGAATGGATGGCAAGATCACGGTCTTGCGGACGGAGTATCCAGCGCGGGACTTGTCCATGATTGATGTGCTCAACGCGGGATGTTCCAAGGGGCATGCGCTGGAGCGGTGGGCGGCGCACCGGGGCTACCGGCGCGATGAGGTCATGGCCATTGGTGACAATCACAATGACGTGGAGATGCTTGAGTTTGCGGGGCATCCGATTATCATGGGAAATGCCTGCGAAGAGTTGCGCGGGCGCGGGTGGAAAGTGACTCGCGGCCACGATAATTGCGGGGTAGCGGCGGCGGTGGAGGAAGTCGTCAGTCGCCAGGGGTCAGTCGCCAGGGGCCAGGGGTCAGTTGCTAGTGGCCAGTGAATGGCGGACGAATGCGACGGTCTTGGTCATTTCGGTTGAGGGCTGCGGCCATCGCGATGATGGCGGTGATGGCGCTTCCCTGTTTCGCGTCGGAAGTTGCAGTGCTGAAAAACGGGTTCTCGATCCGGCATGAACGGCGGGAAGTGGTGGGCGACATCACACGGCTCTATGTGAACTCTGACGGATCGAATTATGTGGACGTCCCGACGGCGGAGATTGAGCACTTTGAAGCGGCGCCGGAGTTGCCGGCTTCCATTCCGGCTTCCGGTTCCGGGCTTCCGGCCTTCGGAACGGACTGGACATCGTCGCTTCGCATCGGAAACAGGAACGATCCGATAAAGGGATTTCCCGGGCGTCCCCAGACGAATTTGGCGGACGTTGTGAACGAAGCGAGCGGGCGATACCGGCTGGATCCGGACCTAGTGAACAGCGTCATTAAGGCGGAGAGCGGGTTCAATGTGCGGGCAGTATCGCCGAAGGGCGCGCAGGGGCTCATGCAGTTGATGCCGGGAACGGCATCGCAACTGGGCGTGCCGAATGTGTTCGACCCGCAGGCCAATGTCGAGGGCGGGACGAAATATCTGCGGGAGTTGCTGGAGCGCTACAACTACGACCTGGTGAAGGCGCTGGCGGCGTACAATGCGGGGCCGCAGCGGGTAGAGCAGTTTGGCGGCGTACCTCCGTTTTACGAGACGCGGGCGTATGTAGCGCGCGTGGTGAAAGATTTTAACAAGAAGAAAGTGGCGCAGAAGGCGGCGGCTTCTGCCAACGGCACGGGCGGCAAGTCGCAGGCTTCCGGGGCTAAGGGGCGCGGTTCCAAATCTATGGCGCCAGCAAAACCAAGTGCCGCCCAGGCTAGCGATTAGGGAATCGGACCTCGGGGGCTAAATCCCACATCTTGAGCCGAACCCTGAGCGGCAGTACTGGAAGCGCTGCTCCACGCAAAACCACCGAGCGGCGAAGGCAAGAATCCAAATCAAAGGGCGCGGGCAGGAGTGCCCGCGCCACATGATCAAGAACCAACCAAGGACCGCGGGCGGGAGTGCCCGCGCCGCACTGGTTTGACCCGTAGGACGCGGTCATTTACCTTTGGAACTGCCGTTTCCCGCTTCGCGTTGCGAGGGCCGCGGCGCGGAGATTCTCTGCCTTCATGGATAGAAAGCGCATTCTGACCAGCGTAGTGGTGTTCCTTATCCTGGTGGTTCTTGTTTACCTGCAATACCGGCACTTCCGCAGCTTCGACTGGGGAACATTCTGGAGCCAGATTCACCGGATCAACAGACTCCGTGTCTTATATGCCGTTGCTTTGATCTACTTCGCATATGTACTAAGAGCGGTGCGGTGGAAGGTTTTTCTTCGGCCGGTGCGGCCGAAGACGACAGCGGTCGAATTGCTGTCGCCGACACTCATCGGATTTGCAGGCCTAGCGCTGTTGGGACGGGCGGGAGAGTTTATCCGTCCGTACTTGATTGCGCGGCGCATGGAGCTCTCTTTCTCTTCCCAGCTTGCCGTTTGGGCCGTAGAACGCATCTTCGATTTTGGAGCCTTCGCTCTTCTACTGGCAGTTGCCGTTTTCCGAGAGGGTGGGATGCTGTCGATTCCGGACCCGGGACCCTTTTATCGCGCTCTGCGGCTGGGCGTCCTGCTGCTGAACCTGGTGGTGGTGGCCGTAGCTGTTCTCGCCATCGCGATCAACCGCTGGGGGGAGTGGATAGCACAGCGTATTGAGCGCGGATTGTCTCATCTGCCGCGGAACTTGGGGCCCAGAGCGGCTGCTGAGGTAAGGAAGTTCGGCGTGGGCTTGAACACAATCCACAGCCCACTTTCTCTCCTTTGGGCCGCCGTGACTTCAGTCGGGATGTGGTATGTCATCGCGTTGGCGTACAAAGCCGTCACACACTCCTATGAGGTTGCCGCTCTCGATATCCCGCTCCTCCAGATCCTGATTCTCATGGGAGCGAGCATGGCGGGATCGATCCTTCAGCTGCCGGGGGTTGGCGGAGGTTCCCAGCTCGCGGTCATCGCGATGCTCTCGGGACCCTTTGCGGCGCCTACGGAATTGGCGGCCAGTTGCGGAATTCTGCTGTGGCTGGTCACGTTTGCCGCCGTGGTGCCGCTGGGTCTGGCGCTGGCGCACCGGGAAAGATTGTCGCTGCGGAAGTTGTCGGAAGAGAGCCATCACGCGCAAGAAGCGGACTTGGGGCCGCCACCGGCGGTGTGAGAGGTTTGACGCATTTAGCCGGGCCAATGGCCAAGAGCCCCGCGTCTCGCAAACGCGAGACATGGGTCGCCCATTCGGGAGTGGGAACAGCAAGGCTTGAAACCACCAAGGAGCGCGGCCGCCGAGCTTCGCTCAGCCTGTCCGGGTCCGAGACCCGGACTTACACCTACTCCGTCACCACGGCCTTCACCAGATTGCGGGGGTGGTCCACGTCGTATCCCTTCTTAACCGTGACGTGGTAGGCGAAGAGCTGCAGAGGAATCACTTCGACAATTGGCAACAGCAGTTCCGGCGCCGCAGGCACGTAGAACACGTGGCTGGCAATGTTTGCGACTTCGGCGTCGCCTTCGGTGGCCACTGCCACCAGTGATCCGCGGCGAGATTTCACTTCCTTCATAACCTCGAGCGTTCGCCGGTAGCGTAACTCTGAATCGGGATCGCTGTGGTCGCAAGTGGCCAGCACGACAACCGGTAACGTCTCATCCACTAAGGCATTGGGGCCGTGTTTGAGTTCTCCCGCAGGATATCCTTCAGCGTGTGCGTAGGAAATTTCTTTCAGCTTGAGCGCGCCCTCGCGAGCAATGGCGTAATGCACGCCGCGACCGAGATAAAGGAATTTTTCCGCCTTGAAGTGAGCGGCTGCGAACTGTTCGGCAAGATCGTCCCAGGTGCGCAGGTTCTGCTCGATGGCCTGGGGAAGTCGCTGCAGGCGCTGCAAGTAGGAGCGAGTAACTTCCGAAGTCATGCGTCCGCGCTTGCGCGCCAGAAAGAGCGCCATCAGGTAGAGAATCGTGAGCTGCGCCGTGAAGCTCTTGGTGGCGGGAATTGCCAATTCGGGGCCAGCTCCTGAGATCAGGGCGGCTGAGGCCTCGCGCACGATTGTGGCCTGGGCGACGTTGGAGACGGCGATGGTTTGCACTCCGCGCTTCGAAGCCTCCCGTTGCGCCGCGATGGTGTCGGCAGTCTCCCCCGACTGGGTAATGACCATCACCAGGGGAGCCACTGAAGCATGGGTCGAGCGGTAGCAATATTCACTGGCGTACTCGACGTCAACCGCAACGCCGGATAGATCTTCAATCATGATCTCGCCGGCCAGGCCGGCGTGGCGGCTCGATCCGCTGGCAGCGATAATCAGCTTGCCGAAGGTCAGGAGGGCGCTTTCGATGGCATCCAGTTCGCCGGGAAAGATCATGTCGTCTTTCAGGTGCTTCTCGACCGTCTTGGCGATGGCCGCAGGCTGCTCGTAGATTTCGCGCCGCATGGCGTGAGAGTGCTGGGGGTTGGTAGCGTCTTTCTTCTGTTTGAGTGGAGTCATGGGGACTTGGGCTGAGGGTAAATCATTGTTGGGTTGGGGGGCAAACGGGATCGTCCCGCTGCGGGCTTCGCCCGCTGGACAGCCGGGTCGGCTGTCCCCACATGAGCATCGTTCCAGTCAGCCGCACTTTATTTTGCGCCCGCGCCTTCAAAGTGAGCTTCGATTTCCTCCAGAGTCTTCCCTTTCGTTTCTGGCAAGAACCACGTGGCCGTGACGAAGTAGACGACCGTGCATGCGGCGAACCCGAAAAACATGGTCGAATAACCGTACTTGCCGACGGTGGGCAGGAAGATCGCCGCGATGGTGGTGGAGACTCCCTGGTTGAGCACCAGGGCGATGCTCATCCCGTTGGAGCGGATGCGGGTGGGCATCAGCTCCGAGAGGGCCAGCCACACGCACACGCCGGGGCCAACGGCGTAGAAGGCCATAAACACAAAAAGAGTGATGGCAACCAGCCAGCCGTTGCGCGTGTCCGGGACGGGGCTGATGAGCGCGTTTTCAATTCGGAGCGGCGCTTCGCGCGAGGCATCGAGATTACCGAACGGATTGGAGAAAAATGCCACGACCTTGTTCGCCGGCACGCAGCTTTCGCGCGTGATCTCAATCGGTTTGGCGGCGGGATCATCGGAACGCACGACCTTGCTCGTCGCCCGGAAGTCCCCGTAGGAGTAGATCAAGACCAGCGACGTCGGGCGTGCGGGTCCGGGATTTAGTCTGCCGGCCAATTCTTCGTTGTAGAGCAATGAGAGTTTCTGGTCTGCAGCGACCATGGATTGGACGATGGTCTTTGAATCCACGCGCAGCTTTTCCGTGCGAAGGAATAGAACGCCGGTCGAGAGTGTCGCTACGATGATGCCGGCGGTGCCAATCGCCAGGAGAAATTTCCGTCCTTTGCGGTCCACCAGCACCACGGCACCGAAGGTCACGAAAAAGTTGATCAGGGTGAAGACGACGTAACCCCAGTGAGCGGCGACATCGGAGAGTCCACTTTGCAGAAGGATGTTGGTGTTGTAACCGATAATCGAGTTGATGCCCGTGGCCTGATTAAAGGCGAGGATGATGCAGGCGAGCACGAAGGGAATCACATATTTGCGCCGCAGCAGCGATTCCTTGGCCCTGGTCCCCGCTGCTTTCTGTTTTTCGGCGGCGAGGATTTCCGACATTTCCTTTAGTTCGAGGTCGGCCTGGGTGGTGGAGCGGGAACGAAGAAGCGCGGTGTAAGCTGCGTCTTTCTTGCCTCGGCGCAGAAGCCAGCGCGGCGACTCCGCGACCATGAAACTGCCAATCACGAACAAGATTCCCGGAGGCAGGGAGACCCAGAAAATGCCGCGCCAGGCGCTATCTTTGAAGGCGCGGAGCAGGTCCGGGTCACCGAGTTTAGCCACCTGGTCCACGCGGTAACTGAAGAACATGCCAACCAGCGCTGCGGCCACGATGCCGAGTGTTAGCAGCCACTGGAAGATTCCGGTCCCTTTGCCACGGCTGGACGCGGTCAGACATTCAGCAAGATAGAGTGGGACAACGACGCCGATCAATCCGGCGCTGATGCCCTGCAACAGCCGGCCGAGAATCAGCGGCCCATAGCCGTGTGATAAGGCGATCATGGGAACGCTCAGGACAAAAAGAACGCCGCTGAGCGCCATCAGGGACTTCCGGCCCATCCCGTCGGCCAGCAGGCCGGCGAACAGAGTGGAGATCACGCTGCCCAGCAAGACAGCGGCAACAACGCTGGAAAGCTGTCCGGCATTCAGGCGAGAGGTCGCCTCCAGGTAGGGCAAGGCGCCGGCAATGATGCCGACATCCACGCCGTAGAGCAAGCCGCCCAAGCCAGCCACCACCAGCAGTAACCGGTTGTAGAAAGACTTCTTATTGTCGAGCACGGTAGATGTATTAATTGCGACCTCAGTCATAGTTTGTTTCCGCCGTTCGTTCCCAGATATGAAGAAAGCTCGTCAACTGCCTCCGTTATCAAATGCAGATGATTGTAGCCCAAGCGGCAGTGCGCGCTGTGGCGCGAACCCTTCGATCATGCGCGTCGTGCGGGCCGAGGCATGGATGCCATCAAGAGGTCTTGACGCCAACCGGCCCCCGCGTTGCCGCGCCCGCCATCGAATTCTTGTCAATCGGCAGGTTGAAGGAGAAGACCGAACCGCTGCCCAACTGGCTTACCACCCCGATGGTTCCCCCGTGGGCTTCGACGATGACCTTGGCGATGGCCAGGCCCATGCCGGTTCCCGGCGCCGTGTAACGCTGATTATGGCCGCGATAGAACTTCTCGAAGATTAACGACTGCTCGAACGAATCGATGCCCGGACCCCGGTCGGCAACGTTGATGACGAGTCGGTCGCCATCGACCTCGCAGGTCACCTTGATGGGGGATCCCGGAGCGGAATACTTGCCGGCATTCTCCAGCAAATGCATGAGCACTTCGCGAATACGCTGTACGTCCATGCGCACGTTGGGCAAGTCCGCTGGGGCAATAATCTCAAGCGGGTGATTCTCCAGCGAGGACTTAGCATCGTCCATGGCAGGCTTGAGGGCCTCCTGGATGGAATGGGGCCGCAGGTCGAGCTGGAACATGCCGGCGTCGAGTTGGGCCATCTCGGCAGCTTCGCCGACAAGACGGTTCAAATGATCGGCCTCTTCGTCAATGACGGTCAGCAGTTCCCTTTTCCCTTGATCGTCCAGAGTCGCGGCTGACAGCAAGGTAGTTACGCTGGCCTTGATGGAGGTCAACGGCGTGCGAAATTCATGGGTGACGGAATCGAGCAGGGCGGAGCGGAGACGCTCATGCTCCTGCTCGGCCCGATGCTTGCTGAGGGCCTCCAGGGCGCGGGCACGCTCGATGGCCAGACCTACCAGACTTCCGAGCGCATCGAGAGTTTCGCGCGAGAGTTCGTCGCCGGTAACGCCCAATGCGCCGACCGTGCGCATTCCCAGTCGCAGAGGCACGTAGGAGACGCCTGCCTGCGTGATGGGCTCTCCACGGAGGAGGGTCGAGCGCAACACGCTCTCGTCGAAAACGGCATCGAGCGAGGAATGATAGATCGACGGCTGGTCGGCTGCGATTACGGCGACACCTCCGACCGAAAAGGTGTCTTGCACATAGCTGGGCAAGGCATCCAGAAGTTCGAGGACATTCTCGGAAGCGAGCAGGCGCTGGCTCAGGCCGTAAAGACGCTCGACTTCGCGGCGGCGTCCTTTGGCGCGCTCCGCTTCGCGACGGGCGCGTTCGGCCAGATTGCTGGCCACCAGCGCGGTCACGAGAAACGCAAACAGCGCCACCCAATTCTGCGGATCAGCGATGGTGAAGGTTTTGATCGGCGGCAGAAAGAAAAAGTTGAAGGCGCCCGTGGCTCCCAGAGCCAGCACCACGGCGTAGCGCAGTCCCCAGTAGGCGGAGGCCAAAAGCACAGCGACCAGAAACATCAACGCAACGGTAGTGGGATTCACGTGCAGCCGGAAGTCCACGGCCGTGATTACGCCGATTGCCGCCACCACCACCACATAGCGAACCGCCTGGGTCTGAGCGCTGGTTTTCACACCCGCATTGTACGATGGACGTGACAATTTCGACGCTACGAAAGACAATAGCTGCGATGGCCAAGACACCTGAGGAGTGGTTGAGTGAAATTTCACCCGAGAAGGCCCGCGGCATCTTTAAGCTGTTTCTGGGCTACGCCCCCGGTGTCGGCAAAACCTACAACATGCTAAGTGAGGCCATCCGCCGGGCCAGTCGCGGGGAAGACATCGTGGTGGGCGTAGTGGAGAGCCACGGCCGCAAGGCAACGGCGGAACTGGCCACCAAGCTGGATCGCGTTCCGCCGCGCAAACTGGAGTACAAGGGCACGGTTTTCGAAGAGATGGATGTGGACGCAATTCTTGCCCGCAAACCGGCGGTAGCGCTGGTGGACGAACTGGCCCACACCAATATCGAGGGCAGCAAGCATCGGAAACGCTACGAAGACGTCATCGAACTGCTGGAGGCGAAGATCGATGTGCTTTCGACGATGAATGTGCAGCACGTCGAGAGCGTCGGCCCCACCGTGCAGCAGATCACTGGAGTTCAGGTTCGCGAGACGGTTCCGGACTGGGTGATGCAGCGGGTGGACGAGATTGTGCTCGCCGATCTGACTCCGCAAGCCCTGCAAAACCGCATGCTGCGCGGCGATGTCTATCCGGCGGACCGTGCGCAGCGCGCGCTTTCGCACTTCTTTCGGCCGGGCAACCTGATCGCGCTGCGCGAATTGGCGCTCCGCCAGGTTACGCGCGTGGTGGACCGCAGTCTCGACGCATATCTTGAAAAAGACGACGAGCAGCAGGCGCACACGGTGCGCGAGCGGATCGGTGTCTGCGTGAGTTCCAATCCGGCGGCGCAGTATCTGATCGCCCGCGGCTCGCGCATGGCGCAGGCCATGGGCGGCGAGTTCTTCGTTTTGTATATAGATGTTGGGCGGGACACACGTCCGGAGGACCAGAAGACTTTGGCGGAAAACATCCGCTTCGCAGATAATCTGGGGGCCCGCGTGGTTCGCGGGACAGGCAGAAGCATCGCTGATGGTGTCGCGCAGCTGGTGCGCGAGCATCACATCACGCAGGTGATCTTTGGCCGATCTGCGCGCACCGGCTGGCAACGATATCTGTACCTGTCGGCCATTCAACGGTTTCTGAGGGACTCTCCGTCGGTGGATGTGCACATCGTGACCCAGGAGCAACGCTGATGCCGGACCCACCTCACATTCTCGTGGTCGATGACGAACCGCAGATCACCCGCGTGCTGCGCACCAGCCTTTCCGCGCAGGGCTATGACATCCGGATTGCCAACAGCGGCGAAATGGCGCTGGAGATTATGAAGGACTGGTCTCCCAATCTGATCATCACCGACCTGTCCATGCCTTCGATTGACGGCGTGCAGCTTTGCCGCGCGGTGCGAGCCGTTTCTCACGTTCCCATTCTCGTGCTCTCGGTTCGCGACCAGGAGCGACAGAAGGTGGAGGCGCTGGACGCGGGCGCCGACGACTACGTCACCAAGCCATTCGGCATGAGCGAACTCCTAGCCCGGGTGCGGGCGAATCTCCGCCGTATCTCGACGGAAAGCGAGCCGGAGGCGGTGGTCGAGATCGGCGATTTTCGCATTGACACCGCGGCGCACAAGGTCACCGTGCGCCGGCGTGAGGTGCGCCTCACTCCGAAGGAGTTTGACCTGCTGGTCTACCTCGCGCGCCGTCCAGGCAAGGTCATCAACCACCGCACTTTGCTCGGCGCGATCTGGGGAGGACAAAGCACGGAGCAGGTGGAGTATCTGCGGGTGTTTGTCGGCCAACTGCGCAAGAAGCTGGAGCCGGACGCGTCCTCGCCGCGTTATATCGTGACGGAGCCGTGGGTGGGATATCGGTTTGAGCCGGGCGAGTAAGCCGGCCACCCGCGCCCAATTATCCTTGTTACTCTCGTTAATCCTGCTTACGAACATTCTACGAACTCTTTATTCATTCCTTACGCCTTTCTGTATCAAATCTATCGAGAGCGGAAGGGACCGGAGCAGTGGCCCCGTATGAAGGAAGCTGCGAACTTTCAGAAAGGCGAAGAGTCTATGTGGTCGATTCAGGATGTTTCTGCGGAAGAGCTGGCGAAGTTATTCCATCACTATCGGGGAGCGCTGGCGCATGATTTCGATTGTCACAACGGCGAGGAAGGGACGTCTTCCTGGGATCGCACTCCTCAGAGCGAGCGCAAATTGATGGTGGCGGCGGCGCGCTTAGCGCTGCTCGAACTAGCGGCCGCGCCTGCGCAGACCGACGCCAGCCGCCCTTACTTCGCCAAGCCGGGCGAGGCCGATTGGGGCTGCTGAAGTCTTTTCGGGGCGACGAACCTGGTGCCAGCCGGATTCCCTAAGTAATCCGGACGATAACCTTTACGAATTCTTTACGAATTCTTAAGCCCGCTTTTACGCGTGGCGTTGTCCAATCTGTTCGGAACCCCTTCCACAACAGGTGTTCGATGATGCTGAGACTTGCCATGGCGGTGCTGTGTGTCGGGGCGGTGAGCTTTCTACTGCGGGTGTTGTTTGCCCTGGTGCTGGAGGCAACCAAAGTGCCAGCGCGCGCGCTGAAGGTGCACCTGGCGAAGTTCAATCCAAGCAGGCAACAAGGAGAACTCATAGTCATGAATCCTGAGGCTGTGCAGCGCAAATTTCCAGCACGAGCTGGTAAGCGGATGGCCCTGGTCGCGCTGCTGGCGGCTGGGCTCGCGCTTCCCCTTCGAGCTCAACAAACGACGGGGGGCCCCTCCGCCAACGATGACAGCACTATCAATCCGCAGGCAAGCGCCAGCACTGCGCCGGTGCCGAGGGAGATCCTGGCAGAACTGGATGCCATGAAAAAACGCATCGAGCAACTGGAGGCGCAACTCAAGGGGCGTGATAATGCGGGAGATTCCGTCGCCGCCGTTCACACGGCGGCAGCCGTGACTCCAGCCGCGCCACCAGCGAATGTGTCTGCCACTGCGATTGCACCCGCAGGCGAGGCGTTGCAGTCGGAGGCGGCGGCGCCGGAGAAGAAACCGGCCTCCGAGCCTTTTGCTTACGCCGACTGGACCTGGTTGAACGGCAATCCGCGCACCAAGGAACCCGCGTTCGATTCGAAGTTCTTTACACCTGAAATCCGCGCAGACGTGGAATATACCTACGATTTCAACCATCCCGCCGACGATTCCATCGGCGGATCGAGCGAGGTCTTCCGCTCGAACGAAGTCGGGGTCACGCAACTGGGAGTCGGCGGCGATTTTCACTTTGACCACGTCCGCGGGCGCCTGCTGACGCAGTTCGGCATGTATTCAGAAACCACGCCGCGCAACGATGCCAGCTACTCGCGCGGGCAGTGGAACCTGGCCGACGCCTACCGCTACGTTTCCGAAGCTTACGGCGGCTATCACTGGGACGTGTGGCACGGCATCAACGTGGACGCGGGCATTTTCATGTCGTATGTCGGGCTGTTCAGCTACTACAATTTCGACAATTGGGCCTACCAGCCTTCGTACGTTTCCTCGAACACGCCATGGTTTTTCACCGGCATGCGCATCCAGATATTTCCTACAGAGAAGTTGAAGATTGAACCCTGGATCATCAACGGATGGCAGTCTTACGCGCGGTCCAATGGCCGGATCGGGCTGGGCGGGCAAGTGCTATATCGTCCCAACGGCTGGATTTCGATGCTTTCCAACAATTACGGAGTCGGCGCCGATGCTCTGGGCATTCCCAACCGCACCCGCCTGCACACGGACAATAGCTTGGAAGTGAAGTACTATGACCATCCGGAGCGTTTTCTCGACAAGATGGCCTTCACGCTGACTGGCGACATGGGCTGCGAAACCGGCGGCGGCGTCGATTGCACCACCAACAAGAAAAGCGGGGGGCAGATTATCGACTACAAGCAGAGTTTCCTGGGATACATGATTTATAACCGCTGGTGGTTCCACAAAGACCGGTATGGGTTTACGCTCGGCGGTGGAGAGATCAACAATCCGGGGCGATATCTGGTGCTGCTGCCGCCGATTGACGGCGCGACGGCAACTTCAGGCACTCCCTACTTCCCGGAGAATCCCGGCGACCCGTTCAAGGCGTGGGACATGTCGGCGACCTACGACTACATGCCTAGCCAGTACATCACGTTCCGCTGGGAGTTCAATCACCGCCATGCCAACGTGCCGTACTGGACCGGCCCAGGCGGAATCACGCCGCCGGGAGGCAACAACGGAAATCCCGGGTCGCTCGTCTGTCTGAACGGTGCCACCAACTGCACCGGTTCCCCGACGAACACATGGTACCCCGATTTGCGCAAGACCGAGGATCGCGCCACCATGGCGATTCTGGTGAAGTTCTAGAGGTAACGCGGGTATGTTGGGGACGATTCTGTCCCTCGCGCCTCGTAGGCGGGGCCCGCGGCCGGCGAGCATGAGGGAGAAAGGCATGAAGCAATATGAAGCTGGATCTCGCATGCTTGTTCATAGCGTTGGCGTGTCTGCCGTATGGCCAGGCGCAGCAAACTGGTTCGGCAGCGCCGGCAAGCTCGCCGGAGGAATTGCAGCGGCGGGTTGCGCAACTGGAAACCGAAGTGACGGAGCTTAAGCAAATCGTGAAGCAATTGCAGGCAGGAACGAGCTCGAGCACAGGCGTGCCCGCGGCCGCTGGACTCATCCAGCCGGCCCCGGCCGCGGCTCCGGCGCAGCCTGCCTCCACTCTGGTTTCAGGCGTAAGCCCGGACGATCGCAAGGCGCTCGATTTCCTGCATGACACGACAATCAATCTGGCGCTCGACACTTACTACGAATACAACTTCAACAATCCCGTGGGGCGCGTGAATCTGCTGCGCGCGTATGACGTCCTGAGCAATGAATTCAGCCTGAATCAGGCCAGTTTGATTCTCGAACATGCTCCCGACGTCAGCGCCGGCCGCCGCTGGGGCGGGCGCCTGGACTTGCAGTTCGGACAGGCAACGGATACGCTGCAGGGGAATCCGTCGAACGAACCTCGGCCCGAGATTTATCGCAACATCTTTCAGGCTTACGGCACGTACGTCGCGCCCGTCGGCAAGGGCTTGAATATTGACTTCGGCAAATGGGGCAGTTCGCTCGGCATTGAAGGCAACTACACCAAGGACCAGATCGATTATTCTCGCTCGTTTTGGTTTAATTTTCTGCCGTTTTATCACATGGGAGTACGAGCGAGCCTGCCCTTGAACGACCGCTTCAGCGTGAACTACTGGATCGTGAATGGGACGAACCAGGTCGAAGCGACAAATGGCTTCAAGGACGAGCTTTTCGGCTTCACCGCCAATCCGCACAAAAGCGTCACTTGGACTATGAATTACTATCTGGGGCAGGACCATCCCGATCGCACACCGTCCGCAAATTGCGGGCTAATTCCGGTGCAACCGGGGTTGTGCTTTACTGCCATCGATCCAGCTCCCAATGGGCGCACTCACATTTTCGACAGTTATGTGACCTGGAACGCCACGTTGAAGTTGACCATGGCACTGGAGGGGGATTATTTTATCCAGCGCTTGTGGAAGAACGCTGCGCCTGGCGAATCCTCGGCTCCTTCGCATGTGGACGGCGGCGCCGCCTATATCCAATACCATCTGACGCCAAAGCTTACCCTTGGGGCCCGCGCGGAGTACATGTCTGACCGTGAAGGCCTCTTCAGTGGGCTGTCACAGGCGTTGAAAGAGAATACCGTCACGTTCGATTACAAGCTGGCGGAGGGTTTTCTCATGCGTTATGAGTGGCGGCGGGATTTCTCAAATCAGCCGTCGTTCTTGTCTGACGTGCAAGGCGTCCTCAATAAACAGCAGACCACTGCAACTCTTGGCATGGTGTGGTGGTGGGGCCGTAAGGAAGGCTCGTGGTAATGTTTGGCGAAATCATGAGTGGAGATCAAGCATGCAAGACGTTATTTGGACTGCGGTAACGATCGCGTTCTTTGTGGTCTCGGTTGCCTATGTACATTTCTGCGACCGGGTCAAGTAAGGGGACCTTATGGACACACAATCTCTCATCATGCTTATCATCAGCGCGCTGACGACGATTTACCTGTTCTACGCGCTGCTGCGTCCGGAGAAGTTCTGACATGACCATCAATGGCTGGCTACAGATCTTCGTATTTTTGGGACTGATCTTTGTCGTCACCAAGCCCATGGGGGTTTTCATGGCGCGGGTGTTCGCGCGGGAACGCACGTTCCTGGATCCGGTGCTGCGCCCGATCGAGCGCCTGCTCTATCGCGTCACCGGGGTAGACGAAGAACAGGAGATGCGCTGGACCGAATACGCGACCGCGATGCTGCTGTTCAGCGGCGTGTCGATGCTCGTGCTGTATTTGATCCAGCGGATCCAAGGTGCGCTGCCTTTCAATCCGCAGCACTTCACGGCAGTGATGCCTGAACACATGGCGTTCAATACCGCAGCGTCGTTTACCACCAACACCAACTGGCAGGTGTACTCCGGCGAGACGACCATGAGCTACTTCACGCAAATGGCCGGGCTCGCCTATCACAACTTCGTTTCGGCAGCGACGGGGATCGCGCTGGCCATAGCCTTCATCCGCGGCATCACGCGCCGGCAGATGAAAACTATTGGCAACTTCTGGGTGGATATGGTGCGGGCAGCGCTGTGGGTGCTCCTACCCTTCAGCGTGGTTGGCGCATTGCTGCTCGTTTCGCAGGGGGTTGTGCAGAACTTCAAGGCGTACGACACGGTGAAACTGGTCGAACCGCAACAAGTGCAGCGCGTAGGCCAGGACGGCAAGCCGGTGGTAGACGCCAGTGGCAAGCCGGTGATGGACACCATCCCAACGCAGACCATTGCGCAAGGACCCGTGGCTTCGCAGGAGATAATCAAGGAGTGGGGAACGAACGGCGGCGGCTTTTTCAACGCCAATAGCGCACATCCGTTCGAGAATCCGACTCCGCTCTCGAATCTCATCGAGATGTTTGCCATTTTCGCAGTGTCTGCTGGGCTTACCTACACCCTGGGACGCATGACCGGGTCTCCCGCCCACGGATGGGCAGTTTGGGCCGCGATGGCCATCTTATTTCTTTGCGGCGTAACCGCCTCCTACTGGGCAGAGGCACAAGGCAACCCGCTTTATCCATCCAGCGTCGCCCAGCACGCAACCAACTCGCAGTCCGGCGGCAACATGGAGGGCAAAGAGGTGCGGTTCGGCATCGCCAACTCGGCGCTGTTCGCGACGGTCACCACCGATGCGAGTTGCGGCGCAATCAACGGCTGGCACGACTCATTCACGCCGCTCGGCGGCCTCGTTCCGCTGGTCAACATCATGCTGAGCGAAGTGATCTTCGGGGGTGTCGGCGCGGGGCTGTACGGCGTATTGATCTACGTAGTGCTGGCGGTGTTCATTGCCGGCCTCATGGTCGGACGGACGCCAGAATACTTAGGGAAGAAAATTGAGGCCTACGACGTCAAGATGGCGATGCTGGTGTCGCTGGTCTTCCCACTCGTCATTCTTTCGTTGACCGGAATTTCCGCGGTGAAAACCTTTGGGACCTCGGCCATCACAAATCCCGGCCCTCACGGCCTCAGCCAGATCCTTTATGCCTTTACCTCAGCGGCAGGAAACAACGGTTCTGCCTTCGGCGGACTCGCGGCGACCACTCTCTGGTACGACGTTGCCATCGGAATGACCATGCTGGTGGGCCGATTTTTCATGATCATTCCCATGCTGGCGATTGCGGGCAATCTTGCCCAAAAGAAGTACGTGCCGCCGTCGGTGGGCACGTTTCCGGTGACGACGCCGCTGTTCACGTTGCTGCTGATCAGCGTCATTCTGATTCTGGGCGCGCTAACGTTCTTCCCGGCGTTGAGCCTGGGACCAATTCTTGAACATTTGCTCTTGTACGTAGGAAAGACTTTCTAGGAACTTTATGGCAAGCCATCGCAAATCAGTTTGGGATCTGAATCTTGTTCGCAGCGCCGCGTGGAGTTCGCTGCTGAAATTGGAACCTCGCAACATGATGGGAAACCCCGTCATGTTCGTGGTCGAAATCGGCAGCGTGATCACAACGGTGCTTTTGCTTCTCCATCCGCACCAGGCGTTCCGGTTCAACCTCCAGATCACGTTGTGGCTGTGGTTCACCGTTTTGTTCGCCAACTTCGCGGAAGCCATGGCGGAAGGCCGCGGAAAAGCGCAGGCGGAGACGCTGCGGCGGGCCCGGTCGGAAACCATCGCCAAGCGAATCATGTCCGACGGCAAGCTGGAGGAAGTTCCCAGCGCGAAACTGCGGGCCGGCGATCTGGTCTCGGTTTCGGCCGGCGAACTGATTCCCGGCGACGGCGAGATCGTCGAGGGTGTCGCGTCGGTGGACGAATCGGCCATCACGGGCGAATCCGCACCCGTGATTCGCGAGGCCGGAGGCGACCGCTCGGCGGTGACGGGCGGCACGCGAGTGCTCAGCGATCATATTAAGGTGAAGATCACGTCGAACCCGGGCGAGACGTTTCTCGACCGCATGATCGCGCTTGTGGAAGGGGCGGCGCGCCAGAAGACTCCCAATGAAATCGCGCTCAATATCCTGCTCGCTGGGCTGACCATCATTTTCCTGCTGGCAGTGGTCACGCTGCAGCCGTTCGCAATCTATTCCGGATCGCCGCAGACGGTTTTCGTGCTGGTCTCGCTGCTGGTCTGCCTGATTCCCACCACGATTGGCGGCCTGCTGTCGGCGATTGGGATCGCGGGCATGGACCGGCTGGTGCAGCATAACGTGCTGGCCATGTCGGGGCGCGCCGTGGAAGCGGCCGGCGACGTGAATACGTTGCTGCTGGATAAGACGGGGACGATTACATTCGGTAACCGCCAGGCCACGGAATTTTTGCCCGCTCCGGGAGTGTCCGAGGCGGAGATGGCTGACGCCGCGCAGCTCTCTTCGCTGGCTGATGAAACTCCAGAGGGCCGCTCGATTGTTGTGCTGGCCAAGGAAAAATACAAGCTTCGGGGCCGCGAGTTTGCCAGCCACGAGGCGCAGTTCATCCCCTTTACGGCACAGACTCGCATGTCGGGGGTCAATCTGGATGGCCGTGAAATCCGCAAGGGCGCTGCCGACGCCATCGCACGCTACATTGAGCATAACAACGGAACGATGCCCCACGAGGTTCGCGGCGCTGTGGACCGGATCGCAATGTCCGGCGGCACACCTCTGGTAGTCGCGGAGAACCGGCGGGCCATGGGCGTGATTCACCTGAAGGACGTGGTCAAGGGCGGAATTAAGGATCGTTTCGCACAACTGCGTGCGATGGGGATTCGTACGGTGATGATCACGGGGGACAATCCTCTCACAGCAACCGCTATTGCGCGGGAAGCCGGGGTCGACGACTTTCTCGCCCAAGCCACGCCGGAAGACAAGCTGAAGCTCATTCGCAGCGAACAAGCTGGCGGAAAACTTGTTGCCATGACCGGAGACGGCACGAACGATGCTCCGGCGCTAGCCCAGGCCGACGTGGGTGTAGCCATGAATACTGGCACGCAGGCTGCCAAAGAAGCCGGGAACATGGTAGATCTTGACTCCAATCCGACCAAACTCATCGAAGTAGTGGAAATCGGAAAGCAGTTGCTGATGACGCGAGGTGCATTGACTACGTTCTCCATCGCCAACGATGTCGCGAAGTATTTCGCGATCATTCCAGCCATGTTTGCCGGAACCTTCCCGGTGCTCAATGCGCTGAACATCATGCACCTGAAGACGCCGGAGTCGGCCGTGCTGTCGGCGGTCATCTTTAACGCGTTGATCATTATCGCGCTCATTCCGCTGGCGCTGCGGGGAGTGAAGTACCGGGCCATGAACGCCGAGGCCCTGCTGCGGCGCAATCTGTTCATCTACGGCGTGGGTGGGTTGATTGCTCCCTTCGTGGGCATCAAGATCATTGACATGCTGATTACGGCAGCCCGCTTAGCCTGAGGACTCTTATGAAAAAGCATCTGCTTACCGCATTCCTGATGACCATCGCCACGACGATTCTGCTGGGGCTGATTTATCCGCTTGTGATCACCGGCCTGGCGCAGCTCTTTTTCCGGGACAAAGCGAATGGTCAGATCATTTATCGCGACGGAGACGCCATCGGATCGCGCATAATTGCCCAGCCCTTCACGTCGGCGAAGTATTTTCATCCGCGCCCCTCCGCCGCGGGCAACGGCTATGATGCCGCCAACTCCGGGGGCACGAATCTCGCGTCCACCAACCAGAAACTTATTGATCGCGTTCGGGCCGATGCTGCCAGCCTGCAGCAGGAGAATCCCGGCAAGCCCGTTCCTGTAGATCTCATCACCACGTCTGCCTCAGGCCTGGATCCTGAGATCTCTCCCGCGGCGGCGGAGTTTCAAATCCCGCGAGTGGCCCGGGAGCGCGGCCTTCCCGAGTCCACGGTCCGCGATCTGGTGCAGAAGCACACTTCTCCGCGTGATTTTGGTCTGCTCGGTGAGCCGCGGGTGAACGTGCTCGAACTCAATCTTGCTCTGGACAAGCTGACGCCCAAGAGCTGAACCGTCGCCCTACCGAATCGCATGCCCCGCTGAAGATGCTTGAACTTCGGCACATAATTTCTGCGAGCGCATTCTCAGCGAACGGCTGGGATACTCTCGGGTCGAATCAGCAGCGCGAGCCTGGGGAAAAGAAACCGTCCGGCCGCATCGTCTATGACATTCACCTGGCAAGTGTAGAATCCCGGCTTCAGTGAGCTGAGTGGCAGGTCAAGCTGAAATACGCCAGCCTTGCGGTCGCGAGCGTTCAGTACCGTCAACTCGACTAGCGAGCTTTCGAATACTCGCGTTTTCCCCCGGAAGAAGGCGACGTTGGTGAGCAGGTGAATGGCGTTCCTGGCCTCCGCTCCCGCGGAAGGTTGCTCAACATTCGAGCGCCCCGGGTCGTAAACCTCATAGTAGAGAAGCAGGTGCTGCGTAGTGGAGAAGACATGGGTCACGTTGGGAATGATTTCCTGGCCGTCGCGAATGAGCGGGTTGGGAGTCGAGTTCTTCTTCGCTGCGCGCAGCTGACTGGCCAGAACGATTGAACTCATTTTGAGCGGCTGCGAATGGAGATCGGGGACCTCTAAATCGGTCTCGAAAGAACCCATGCGGCCCGTCTGGTTTTCCCGCACAACGAACTTCAAGTGATATTTTCCACTGGTCAATGTGGGGGCGGTGT
>Ga0181530_10002022_pt1 | contig 24776 bp, 19 predicted proteins | sample PEATcosm2014_Bin_42_FD_119769 | JGI IMG/M metagenome (GOLD analysis project Ga0181530, IMG submission 119769) | Peatland microbial communities from MTU Mesocosm Facility, Houghton, MI, USA - PEATcosm2014_Bin10_60_metaG | ecosystem: Environmental > Terrestrial > Soil > Wetlands > Peat | place... | reverse complement strand
TCCAGGTTTTGCCGGTGGCGAAGCCGGGGAACTAGCGCTTTGACCGGCTGATGTTGCTCTTGTCCGGGCAACCACTCCCTCACGGTCGTGGCTCGCATCGGAGTTGTGAGCACGATGGGGCGGCTGCGGAAAGGCACTAAACCACCCGGTCAGAGGACTACCCGCCGATGGAGTACATGGGGCGCGGGGGAGCGACGAACTTCGCCGAGTTGATTTCGTGGCCTTCCCACTTGCCGGCGATGTTGCGGCGGACCAGCGCGGCGATCTCGCCGTCGGAAGCGCCACCGCGCATCAGAGTCTTGACATCGTCCTCTTCGATGGCGAACAGGCAGTAGCGCAATTTGCCGTCGGCAGTGAGGCGGATGCGGTTGCAGTTCAGGCAGAATGGACGGCTCACCGAGGCGATGAAACCGACCTGGCCGCTGCCGTCGGCGAAGGCGTATTGGGCGGCGGGGGCGCGCGGATCGGGATCGGGGACCGGAATGAGCGGCGAGATCTCGCGCGAAAGAAGCGCGATGATGTCGCCGGCCAGGAGCACTTTGGAGCGGTCCCAAAGGTTCTGCGCGTCCAGCGGCATGAATTCGATGTAGCGCACTTCGAACCCGTTTTCGCGCGCGTAGCGGGCCAACGGAACGATGTCCGGTTCCACCAGATTTTTCAGCGCGACGGCATTCAGCTTGATGCGGGAGAAGCCGGCCTGCCGGGCGAGCGCCAGGCCGGCGAGGACCTTATCCAGGTCGTCGCGGCGGGTGATTTCGAGGAAGCGCGCGCGGTCCAGCGTGTCGAGGTGAACGTTCAGGCGGCGCAGGCCGGCTTGGTAGAGCGGAACGGCAAACTCCGGGAGCAGCACGCCATTGGTGGTGAGGGCCAGATCGCGAATGCCGGGAATGGCGGCCAAGCGGCGGATCAGCAGGGGCAGATCGCGGCGCACCAGCGGCTCGCCGCCAGTGACCCGCAGCTTGGTTACACCCAACGGGACGGCGATGCGCACGAAGCGCTCGATCTCTTCGAAACTGAGGATCTCGCCATGGTCGACGAATTTCACGCCGGTTTCCGGCATGCAGTAGAAGCAGCGGATGTTACAGCGGTCGGTGACACTGATGCGGAGACTGTCGTGGACGCGGCCGAAGGAATCGAGCAAAGGCGCGGCGAGCATCTATTTCACGGCCAGCATGCGCTCGAGCGGCAGCAGCGCGCGGCGCATGGTCTCGCGGGACAATTCCACGCGCGGTTGCAGGCTGAGCAGGCAGTCGCGGAGTTTCTCCAGACTGTTGAGCTTCATGTAGGGGCACTCGCTGCAATTGCAGTTTTCGTTGGCCACGAAGTAGAAGCGCTTGGAAGGCGCCACACGCGCGAGCGAATACTGGATGCCGCTTTCGGTCATGACGATGAACTCCCGGGCGCTGGACGCGGCACAGTGCCGGATGAGGGCGGAAGTGGAACCGATGAAATCGGCCATCGCCAGCACCGCTTCGGGGCACTCGGGGTGGGCTACCACTTCGGCGCCGGGGTGCTCGACCTTGGCCTCCGCTACGCGGCGGGCCGGGAAGGTGGCGTGCACGATGCAGGCGCCCTGCCAGATCCGCATGTTTTCGCGGCCGGTTTCGCGGCGCACATAATTGCCCAGGTTGCTATCGGGCAGGAAGAGAATGGGCTGCTTGCGCGGGATGGAGTTGACGATGCGGACGGCGTTGCGCGACGTGCAGAGGATATCGCTCTCGGCCTTCACTTCAATCGAGGTGTTGATGTAGCTGACAATCACGTGATCGGGGTTGCGGCGGCGAAATTCGCGAATGGGCCCGACGGGACACCCGTCCACCAGGCTGCAACCGGCCTCGCGATCGGGCACCACGACTACGCGATCGGGATTCAGCACCTTGGCGGTTTCGGCCATGAACCAGACGCCGCAGAAAGCGATGACGTCGCCGGAGAACTCGCGCGCCTGCCGGGCCAACTCGAGCGAATCGCCCACCACGTCGGCCAGTTCCTGAATCTCGGGCTCCTGGTAATGGTGCGCCAGCAGAATGGCCTTGCGCTGGCGTTTGAGGTCGAGTATCTCCTCGGCGGTAGTGGGAGCGGCAAACATGGGAGAGACGGTACCTGCTTTTATATTATCAAAGCGGAAAGAACCATAATGGAAGAGCGTGCGCATCGTACTGATTTCGACCTACGAACTGGGGCGGCAGCCGTTCGGGCTGGCGTCGCCGGCGGCGTGGCTGCGAGGCGATGGGCACGAGGTGACGGTGGCGGATCTCTCGTGCAGTCCGATGCCCTGGGCAGCGGTGGAAGAAGCCGATCTGCTGGCATTCTTTCTGCCCATGCACACGGCCACGCGGCTGTTCCAAAAACTGATCGACAAAGTTCGCGCCGCCAATCCGCGGGCCCACCTGTGCGGGTACGGGCTGTACGCGCCGTTGAACGACGCCCTGCTGCGGCGGCTGGGCGTGCAGACGGTGCTCGGCGGTGAGTTCGAACAGGGCTTGAGCGACCTGGCGCGCCGGTTGAGCGTGACGCGCGCCGGCGAGTTGCCTTACCGGCAGCCGGAGCCGCTGATCTCGATGGCGCGGCAGCAATTTCGCGTGCCGGACCGCGCCGGGCTGCCGGCGCTGGGAGCGTACGCGCAACTGGTAGCGGACGGCGAAACGCGGCGGGTCGGATACACCGAAGCATCGCGCGGCTGCAAGCATCTGTGCCGCCATTGCCCGGTGGTTCCGGTATATCGGGGTTTGTTCCGCATCGTGCAGCAGGATGTGGTGCAACAGGACATCCGGCAGCAGGTGGCGGCGGGAGCGCAGCACATCACGTTCGGAGACCCGGATTTCTTCAATGGCCCGGGGCATGCGATTCGGGTTGTGGAGGCGTTGCACAGCGAGTGGCCGGAGCTGACTTATGACGTCACCATCAAGATAGAGCACTTACTGAAGCAGCGCGAACTGCTGCCGGTGTTGAAGGCCACGAACTGCCTGTTCGTGACCAGCGCCGTGGAATCGCTGGACGACGCAGTGCTCGGCAAGCTGGCCAAAGGCCACACGCGGGCGGGGTTCGAAGAAGCGCTGGGGCTCATGCGGGCAACCGGCCTGGCGCTCGCGCCGACGTTCATTCCGTTCACACCGTGGACCACGCTGGAAAGCTATCGCGAGTTCCTGGGGGCGTTGGTGGATCTGGAACTGGCCGACCAGGTGGCGCCGATTCAACTGGCCATCCGGCTGCTGCTGCCGGAAGGGTCCCTGCTGCTCGAACTGCCGGAAATGCGGGCGAGCATCCAGCCATTCGACACGCGCGGTCTTTGCTACCCGTGGCAAAACGCCGACGGCCGGCTGGACGTGCTGTGCGGTTCGGTCCAGGAGTTGATCAAGCGCCAGGAGCGGCGCCGCAAGAGCCGCCGGGAAATCTTCCGGCAGATCTGGGACCTGGCGCAAGCCGGCGAGTTCCCGGTGGACGCGCCGATGGTCTCGCGCGCCACCATCCCATATCTCACGGAGCCCTGGTACTGTTGAGCGGAGCCAACCGAAGAGCAGTTAGCTCTTGTGTAAATGCGAAGGATACCAGCGGAAGCCCACGCAGAAAAAGAGCCTGGATGCCGACGCGGTCCGGAGTGTGTTTCGAGTTTTCACCTGGTTCCGGACTTACTTGTGAATATGCTTCTCGTCTTCCGATCATCTTACTGGGAGAACTCCCAGTCCGCGGCGATTTCCGATGGCGCCGGAATCGAGGCGGCGCACAATGAGGAGACTCGGCGGCATGAGGCATGGACCATCACCGGCGGGCTAGATCACTCGCGAGACGGGTCTATGGTGGTTCAATGGTCATTTGTGTCGACGCCATACCAGCGAGCGACGTCTCCAAGTTGGAGACGCCATCAACGCCATGCCGACGGTCGCAAGAGATGTTTTCAGTGGCGCCCCACCGCTTTTAACGGTGTTCGGGGTACCTGGCAAGTTCCGCCAGCAGGTTGCGTGCGGACGCATGAACCGCAACTTTGCCGCCCAGGATTTCCTCGTGGGTGACAGCGGAGCCGTACATAGCTTGGTCCCCGCTGTGGTCGGCCTGCAGGACGGCGCCATCCAGGCTGATCCCGGCAAAAAGACCTTTGCTCCGCGAATAGCTCAGGATCTCCGCATCGAGTCTTATATCGGTGTTGGCGGATGCCTGTCTCCCCACCGGGCCTGCTGCCACGGTTACATCGGCGCCGATCTTGAATTTGTCACCCAGCAAGCTATGCAAAGCGTGGTCGTTCATAAATAGCATCACCACGTCGGTGAAAGAGGCGCCAATCTGGAAGCCGAAGCTCCCGCCCCCGACAGCCACAAACATCGGAGCACTCCAGCCAGTGGCAGTGCGGCAGGTAGCCAGTCCCCTGCCGTAGTTGCCGCCGAATATGAAGGCTGCCTTCTCCTCTCCTGGAATGATGACAACGCATTTCGCCTTTTCCATCAGGTCACGGGGAATGCCCTTGTCGGGCGCTGCCATGATTTCATGGAAGGTCCGGGTCGCTTTTTCGACACGCCCAATGTCATCTTCCTTATCCGACGCCAAAGCGGGCAGGGCCACAGCCAAGCCTGCTATCGATACGATCAACACGTTTTTGTACACGATATTTCTCCTTGTAGGTTCCACTCTTTCAAGGCTGGTAAGAGCCCTGGTTATACACTCTCTATCGCCTGAAGCCGAAGGACTTCGATTGGCGATAGCATAGCTATCCGCTGCTCCCGGCAAGTTGCCCGCGTTCCGCCGCGTGTACTGCAATCTCCGTTGGGTGCGTCGTGTGCAAGATGTCCCTGGCCGTGGCAACCTCGTCCGTTGTGCCATGGGCCAGAAGGCCTTTGCCAGCATTTCATCTGCCATTCGGAGACAAAGGAGCGAGAGAGTCCAAATGCCGCTCGTTTCGCGGCTTAGCCCGAGAACCGACTGACCGTAGAAGCGGCATTCCCGGACCGTGTGTAAGCAAATCCCGCATTTCGGGTGCAGCCTTTACACCGCGGCTTCCGCGAAGTTTCGCTGACCGCTTCTGGTTGCGTTGAAATGTGCGTGCTCCAGGATGCGCCGCAGTTCGTCCGCGTGGAACGGCTCAAGAATCAGATCGTAAGCGGCGCTGTCGAGTGCGCCGATCCACAGCCGTTCGTCGGCGACGCGCGATACCACGACCAGAGCGGTGCGAAGCGGTAGAAGTCGCGCCATTCGCAGGGCATCTCTCCAGCTCCCTTTTTCAAACGCGACGTCAGTCAGGAGAACGTGCGACCGGGTCGCCTTCAGCAGCGCTTTCGCATCATCCAACCCGGTGGAGCGGTGAATATGGATTTGTGCGGCCTCCAACATCCTGGACGCCAGGTCGGCAGCGGGAATGGAAGAGGTCAGGTAAACGCAGGAAAAGCCACGCAAGGGAATGGTTGCCGCTTGCCCGGCCCCCTCTGCTCCCGCGTCCGCCCACCTTTGAACAGATACAGTGCCGTTGGGCATGATCCAGCGTAAGACGTTGGGACGGCTAATGCCATCCGGTAAAGTAGTAGTTCGCCGCCGATTCGTGATGGAACACACACAACTCGCGCTCCCCCGACGATGATCGTAAGAGCAATCGTTTAAATTTTAAGCATTCGGAAAGGAATCGGAATGAGAGTTCTCATGATCGGTGTAGCGGCCATGCTGGCGGTTGGGCTGGCGGCTGAACTGGCGTTGATCCAGCCGGAAGATGTGGCAGCCCGCCTGGCCGCGAAAGGTGCGGGACCAGTTATTTTCCATGTGGGTCCCAATCTGCTTTATCGCAACAAACATATTCCGGGATCCATCTACGCCGGCCCTGGATCCAGGCCCGACGGTCTCGAAGCACTTAAAGCGGCTGCCGGCAAGCTCCCTCGCGATCGTGAAATTATTGTCTACTGCGGCTGCTGTCCGTGGAGCAACTGCCCGAATGTAAAACCTGCTGTCGAATTGTTGCAGCAGATGGGTTTCACGCGCGTAAAGGCGATGTTCGTCGAAACCAACTTCGCCAAAGACTGGATCGGAAGGGCTATCCCGTAGAAAGCGGAACGGCGGTGAAATAAAGCCGGTGGGGTAGCCGCTCCGGCTGTCGGCACTCAAGCCGACGCCCGGTCTTGACAGACTGCCCGTGCCCCAACCAACGTGTCGAGAAGAGTCCCGACACGGCACGCACAAGTGCGTGCGCCACAGCCGCCGCTAGATCTGCGCCTTCGGATACCGCGCCTTCATCCATTCCACGAATTTCTCGGGCGCGGCCATGGTGGAAAGCCTTCCCTGCCGCACAAGGCCCCAGTCGTCGAACTTTTTCGACTGCTTGATTTCGGCCAGCGTCGTGGGCGGGTCCAGGCGTCCGGCAAACTCCAGATCGACTACCGCCGACTTCGGGTTCCTGGGATCGTCGCGCGGTTCGGACCGCACGGACGCCAGACCCACCACTCCGGAAACGCCGCCGCTGTGATAGATGAAGACGCGGTCGCCCGGGCGCATCTCGCGGATGGCGCGCACGGCCTGCGCGTTGGTCACGCCGTCCCAGGAGGTCTGCTCTTCGCGTTCCAGATCGTCGATGGAATAGGTCTCGGGGTCGGTCTTCGCCAGAAAGTGTTTCATCTGCCCTCCTCTCTCATTATGGGATAATGACGGGCTTGAAACCGTCACAGAGTCGTAAAAATGCGTCTGTCCCCTTTTCGAAATGGAAAGCGCGGGCGGGGCTGGCGGCGCTGGCGCTGGCGGCGTACGCCGGTTCTTTCGGGCTCGGACTGGCGCAGGATTCCAAGGTGATTGTCGCGCAGGATTCCCGCATCCGCGAAGTCACCGCGGAGAATATCAAGCTGATCCTCACCAGGAATTATTGGTGGCCCAAAACCGGCGACGGACTGTACCGCCCGGTGACGACGCTGTCGCTGCTGTTCAACAGCGCAGTGTTGGGCAATGGCACGAACCCGGCCGGATATCACGCCGTCAATTTCCTGCTGCACGCGATCAACGTCTGGCTGGTCTTCGAACTGGCGCTGCTGCTGTTCCAGACCGTCCAGCCGGCTCTCTTCGCGGCGGCGCTCTGGGCTGTCCATCCCATCTGCACCGAGGCCGTCACCAGCATCGTGGGCCGCGCCGACCTGCTGGCGGCCATGGCTGTGCTGGGCGGACTGCTGCTCTATGCGCGCACCGCATGGTTCGCAGGCCGACGCCTCTACTGGGCCGCAGCAGCTCTCTTCGCGATTGCCACGGCAGGCGTATTTTCCAAGGAGAGCGCCGCGGTGCTGCTGGGTCTCATGCTGCTTTGGGATCTTAGCTTCGCCGAAGGCAAGCCGCGGTTGCTGGCGCGCTGGCCCGCCTACGCGGCCGTCGCAGCGTCGCTGGTGGTGCTTGCCTGGGCGCGCCACGCGGTTCTCGGCCCGCTGCCCGCGCCACAGCCGGTCTACGTGGACAACCCCATCCTGGGCGCCGGTTTCTTCACCGCGCGACTCACCGCCATCAAGGTGATCGGCCTTGACCTTTGGCTGCTGCTCTTTCCGTTGGGCCTCTCGTGCGACCGTTCCTACAACCAGGTCCCGCTGTCCACCTGGTCCGACCCCTGGGGCTGGATCGCGCTGCTGGTGGTGATTGCGATTCTGGCGCTGGCCTTCGTGCGGTACCGCCGCGACCGCCTCACCTTCTGGCTGGCCGGCTTCTTCGCCATCGCCCTGCTGCCCACCGCCAACCTGCTCTTTCCCATCGGCGCTCTCATGGCCGAGCGCTTCCTGTATCTGCCGTCCGTGGCGTTCGCCATCGCGCTCGCGGCGCTGCTCGGCCGGCTCAAAAGCCCGCGCCACACGGTCGCCGTGGTCACGATCCTGGCCGTCCTGTACGCCGGCCGCACGTTCGCTCGCAATGCCGCGTGGAACAACGACCTGACGCTCGCTTCCACCGATGTCCAGACCACCCCCGAAAGTTTCCGCTTGCACGACATGCTCGCCAAGGCGCTGTTCGAACAGGACGCGCGCCGCAACATCGACCGCAGCATCCAGGAAGAGGAAAAGTCGTGGCAGATTCTGTCGCCGCTTCCGCCCGCGCGTTCCTCCGAGTTTCCACCCACCTTCCTGGGCATCTATTACGCCGCCAAGGCCGATCTTGACCCCGCCAACAGCCGCGGGTGGTATGAGAAATCGCTGGCCGTGCTGGAGAAGGCCCGCGAAATTTCCCAGGCCGCCGAGAAAGCCTATGACGACATCCAACGCGCGCGCGGCGCGGCTCCCACAGAGCGCGTCGGCTTTCAGCAGTTGTATTTCAACCTGGCGAACGCCTGCCTCAACCTGGGCCGCTACCAGGAAGCTATCGACGCGCTGCGCTATGGCAGAGGACTGAACCCCGCCGCGCTGGATGCCTACGACGGCTTGCAAGTGGCCTATGCCGCCACGGGCAATTTCCGCTTGGCGGCTGTGTCATTGGAAGAGAAGGCCCAGGTGGACGGCTTCCAACCCGCCACCGTGGCCGCCATCCGAGGGGTCTATGAGAAGATCCCCGACGGCTCCTGCGCGTTCGTGCGGCAGGGCGCAAACTGGCAACTGAACATGAGCTGTCCCGTGGTGAAGAGCGATCTTTGCGCGGCGTGGGAGGATTTGGCGGGGGCTTACGCGGACGCCCGGCAGCCCGCCCCGTCGAAGGCCCTGCGTGATATAGCCGTCAGCCGCTATGGCTGCGCGAGCGGAGTGACAGACGACAAAAACCGATCGTCTGTCCCACCTAAGTGAACCGCATGGCGGCTAATCGCCCGACACCGTCTCGTATTCCCGCGCCGGCGGCCTGGAAGCTTGCAACGCGCCCAGGCTGACGTGGATCTGCGGCATAGAGCCGGTCTCGAAGGACTGGCGCACCAGCGCGTCGACGCTCGCGTCCGGCTTCGGGCGCAGCATTTCGCGGCGCAGGCGGGCCTCGAACTCCTGTAACTGCTGTTCGATGGTCTTAGCCTTGTTCTTATTGCGCACCATATCTTCGCGGTAACGCTTCAGAAAGTAGCCGATAGTCTCGACGCGGATCTTGATCGAGCCGGTGGGCTTGTTCTCGTCGATATCCTTGAAGCAGAAGTAAGGCGTGCCGGAGTGCTCCACGATCTCTTCCACCACGGTGTAAATGGGCGCGTCATGGCCGCACTTGAAGCTGGATAACTCGAGCGCCACCAGATTAGGATGGCGCGCCACGTACTTAGCGGCCCAAACCTTGCGGCTGGTGTTCTCGGAGTAGGAATTCTTCCATACGTCGGCGATGGACATGGGGTGCGGAGTTTCTCCCGATTCCACATCCTCGCCGAACAGACGCCAGATCATATCGTCGTCGATCGGCAGGCAGTCCTGCGCGAACACCGGGTAACCAAGTTTCTGGAACTCTTCCAGGATTTCATGGTTCACGCCGGGATCGTTGTGATACGGACGGCCCAGCAGCACCACGCCCAGGCGATCTTCCCGTTCGAGCTGCTCCAGCACCTCGCGGGCGGCGCCGCGCATGGTGACGTTGTCGAAGTAGTGGAGAGAGCGGTAGCCCTGCTCCACGGCCTTCTTGTTCTCCTCGGGCGACAACCCCAGGATGTCTTTGAACTCTTCGTAGAGTTGCCGTTCCAACAGGTCGGGCTTGGAGAGGTTGACGAACGTGTCCAGGAAACGGACGCCCTTTTCGGCGAACAAGTCGCCTTCCTTGATGAACGCGGCCTTGACCGCTTCGGGCGTGGTCGCCACCGTGGGACAGCTCCGGCTGGCCTGCACGTTGTGCAGGTCGGTGGTGAGGCAATCGATCATCGGGAAGAAGATGATGTCGAGCGGCTTCTTGGCGTGAACCTTGTAGAGCAGGTTGTGCACGTGCGGAATCCCCAGCTTGGAGGGGAAACATGGGTCGATGGCGCCGCGCTTGGCGCCTTCCTTGTACAATTCCTCGCTGGTGAAATCCGAATAGACGATGTTTTGCGGCTGTATGCCCAGCGACGCAAAGTATCCGGTGAAGACCGGCGTCTGCGAATACATGTTGAGCACGCGCGGCATGCCGATGCGAATCTCGGACCGCTTCTTCATGAGGGCGGCGCGCTTCTTCTGCGCGGCGGTAATCTGGAACTTGGGCGGCGCGTCGGCCACGATGGGCACATCCGGCACGCGGAATACGCCCTTGGCCGCCACTTCCACGAAGTTCGGGTTGGCCTTCTTGATCTTGTCGAGGTCGCCCTTGATGTTGCGCATCTCCTCGATGTTTTCGACGGTGCCCTTTTCGCAGGTGGCGATGATCAACCGCTGCGCGCCGGCTTCCAGCGGAACCTTGGTCTTGACCGGCCGTTTGTAGTCGATGTTAATGATGTTGGTCTTGACGTCGATGAAGGTGCGCAGGCACTTGTTCTTGCAGAAGTAGCAGCGGGTGGCTTCTTCGCGCGTGGTCTTGTAATTGATGTGCGCGCAGGCGTCGAGGCCGATGAACGTCGATTGCCGGCCGTTGTCCCACAGACGCCCGGCTTCCAGCCCCGCGCCGATGGCGCCGGCTTCGCCGCAATGCTCGTGAACGATGACGTCGGCCTCCACGTCCTTGCCCTTGAAGCGCGACTCGATGAAGTCCACCTGGGCCTTCACCGCGGCCAGGTTATATTGCGTGCCGCCCTGCAGCAGGAAGCGCTTGCCGATGGCCGAAAGGTTGGGAATCTGTGAAACGTAGAGCCAGATATTCTTGGGAAGAACATTGCACAGGCCGGCCATGATCTCTTCGGGCTTCCAGCCTTGCCGCTGGAAATCCACGATGTCGCTCTGCATGAACACCGCGCAGCCATAGCCGAACGAGGGGAATCCGTTGGCCCCGAATGCCGTATCGGCGTACTGCTCCACGGGCACGTTAAAGCCCTGCGCGGTGGATTGCAGGAAGTAGCCGTTGCCCGCCGAACACTGCGTGTTCAGCTTGAAATCCTTCACGCGGCCGTTCTTCAGGATGATGATCTTGATATCCTGGCCGCCCACATCGCAGATCACGTCCACATCGTCGTAAAAGTGAAGACCGGCCTCGGTGTGGGCCACCGTCTCCACCAGCGCAGCATCGGCGCCGATCACGTCTTTCAGAATGTCCTTGGCATATCCCGTAGTTCCGACGCCCAGAATCTTCAGCTCCGCGCCCTGGTCGCGGATCTGCGCGTCGAGTTTCTGCAGCACCTCGATGGTGTCTTCAATCGGATTGCCCTTGGAAAGCTGGTAGGTCTTGGCCAGGATGCGGCGCTTGTGGTCCTTGGAAAGCAGCACGGCCTTGGTGGACGTGGACCCGCCATCCAGTCCCACGAAGCCCTCCACCACATCTCCCGGCTTGAAGGCGACGGGCGTGAATTTTTTGGTGCGGTATTTCTGCTTAAACGCCGCCAGCTCCGCGTCGTCCTTCGCGAGGCCGCCGGTGCCGCCCTTTTTGGCCTTTTCCTGCTCGCGGCCCACGGTGACGTACCACTCCAGCTTCTCGTAGCCGGTATACTGCCCGACTTCGTCATCTTCCGATTTGCCGAATTCCACGGAACCGATGGCGGCGAAATACTGCGCGTTGTCGGGAGTCTTGATGAGGTCCTGCGGCGGTACGCCTTCCGGCAGCGGGGTGTTGCGCTCTTCCCAGATTTTCGGGATATTGCTCTTCCAGCAATCGCGCATGCCCTTGATGTAGCAGTTGGGTCCGCCCAGCAGCAGCACCACCGGCAGCAGCGTGTTGCCGCGCGTGAGCACCGACAGGTTCTGCATGACGATGGCTTCAAACAGCGACGCCATCAGCTCATCCGGCGGCACGCCCATCTTCTGCAGGCCGTTGATATCGGTCTCGGCGAACACGCCGCACTTGCCGGCCACCGGGTGCAGCTTGACGCCCTGGTAGCCCATTTCGCAGAGCTGGGCCGCGGGAATGCGCAGCTTGGCGTTGATCTTGTCGATCACCGCGCCCGTGCCGCCGGCGCACTTGTCGTTCATCGACGGAATCTTCTTCTTGCGGCCCGTCTCCGGGTCCGTTTTGAAGATGATGATCTTGGCGTCCTGGCCGCCCAGCTCGATCACCGATCCGCATTCCGGATACATCTTCTCGACGGCGAGCGAAACCGCGTTGACTTCCTGCACGAACTTGGCGCCCAGGTGCTTGCCCAGCCCGTTGCCGCCCGAGCCGGTGATGAACATGCGCGACCGCTTGGCATCGAAGCCCTCAATCTCCGTGTCGAACCGCTTGCAGAACTCGAGAACCTTCTCCGGCTGCTTGGTGTCGTGCCGCTGGTAATCGCTCCAGAGAATCTCATCGGTGGAGGCATCGATCACCACGGCCTTCACCGTGGTCGAGCCGACATCCATTCCTATCAGGAAGTGTTTTTCCATGGCGATCGTTAATTCGCTACAGCGGCCAGTTCACGCTCGGGCCGGGTTTCCCCTTCCGCCTTCATGCGCTCGGCAATGTGCAGAACAAAATTCGCCGCGCCGCCGACATAGCCTTTGGCGTGCGGGACCTGGTACATGGGCCGCCTGGTTTCGGGATGGCGCTCCACCCAGGCGCGGCACTCGGCCAGCGTCAGGCCGGCTTTCTCCAGGGCTTCGGCGAATTCCTTCTTGGCCTTGTTCTTGGCTTCTCCGAGCGCCATCTGCACGCGGGAGTGTGCGTTGATCTCGCCTTCGCCGGAGGTCTCCACCGGCAGGTAGATCATGTCCTTGTAGTTCGAAACCACGGCCGATTGCGCGCCATCCGATTGCGTCGAAGGCATGCAGCCGAAGGGTTTGAGAGAAAGCACCATGTGGGCCAGGTCTTTGTTCGAGTAGTAGATGTTCTTGGCGACTTCCAGGTGGCCTTCGCCGCCGCCGGCGCGCGAATTGTAGAACGGGTGGCCCAGGCGTTGCAGTTCGTACTGGTCGGCCAGGTGATGGGCAATTCCGCCCAGCGCCTTGACGATCTTGTGGTATTCACCCTTGAAGATGCCTTCGGCCAGTTTCAGCTTGGCCACCTTCTGGCGGTAAGTGAATTCGATTTTGGCGCGCGAGCCCACCTTCCACAGCGGCGGCAGCACAGCGCCTTCTTCCAGGCCCTTGAAGTCTTTGTACTTCTGCACCACCTGGTGGATCATGTACATGATCCAGGTGCCGATGGGTTCCACCAGCACCTGCGCGCCTTCGCGCTCCAGGAACTTGAACATATTGAAATTGCCGTCGCCTTCGGTGGTCTGCGCCCAGAACTCGCCGGTGATTTTGACGATGGGCTTGACGCGCAGGCGGTCGATCTCGATTTCGTTGAACCGGTCGCGGCAGTGTTCGAGCGGCCCCACGTAATCGTCGCCCTTGAGCTGGTTGACGAACTTGCCGATGTATTCCGCGGTGTCGGAAAAGCCCAGCAGATACTTGCTCATTCCGCCTTCGAGCTTCCACGGGCGTTTGTTCTTGAACACCTCGTGCATGTAGTCCATGGTCTGGTCGAGCACCTGGTCGGTCTTGCCGGCCTCGGCTTCAAATGGGCGGATGGCGTACGCCACTTCGTTCATCACGTCGCCGCAGTTGAGGGCGTTGAGGATGCCGAGGAAGAAGTCGAGATTCATCTCCATGCCCGCTTCGGCGTCGGACTGGTTCAAGCCGCCGGACTGCTGGAACAGCAGAACGCGGAAGCCGTCGAACCCGGAGTTGCGCAGCGCCAGCCGGTATTCGGCTTCGTACATGCCGAAGCGGCAGGGGCCGCAGGCGCCGGCGGTGAAGAAGACATGCGTGTCGATGATTTCCTGCCGCGACATTCCCTGCTCTTCGAGACTCTGCAGATAGGTCACCAGGTTGCCCACCGTGAAATAGGTCGGATTGCACTGGCCGTTGTTGCCGTACTCTTTGCCGGCCTGGAAGGCCTTCACGTTGGGCGTGGGCACCGCGCGGGCTTTATATCCCAGACCTTCGAGCGCGCCATGCACCAGTTTTTCGTGTTTCCAGGTAAGGCCGCCGAACAGCAGCGTGGTGGTGGAGCGCTGGTCGCGCGTGAAGGGCTTTTCCGCCGGCCGCTTAAAATGATGAACCTCACGTTTGCCGAGGCCGGCTTCCCGTTCCAGACGGGCGCGTTCCTCCGCAAGCCGTTGTTGAATCCTGTTCTCGACGGAAGAGCCGATCTGCACGAGATTGGCCGGGGGCATGGCTTTAGGTTCCAAGGACTGAGTGCTCATAGTTGTGCAACCTTCCCAGATTGAGGCCATCTTGCCCGTTTAACCGATTGAAAGAAATAGATATCCATTGAACGGCGACTTTCCAACGGGAACGGGGGAATTTGGCGGGGCGAGCGGAGGCGCATTCACCGGGGGCTGGACTCCGAAATTAGGCTCAAGTGGCAGCGATTTGTAATGGTTGCGACATTTTTGGCCCGGTTTGGGAGCCAGATGACTGATGCGGATTCTCAAAAGCCTCCTTGACTTCCTTCTTCTTGATTCACCCCCCTTGACTTCCAGGGTGCAGTGTGCTTATTATCGTCAAATGAAAAAGCTAGCCATGCTGCTCGCGATTGCCGCGTTGCCGCTTTGCGCGGGTAACCTTGTGACTAACCCCGGATTTGAGACCGGGGATTTCACCGGCTGGACGATGGGCGGCAACTTCGAGGACACAGAAGTAGTCAGCGGTGCGTTTTATGTGTACACGGGTGCCGAAGAAGGCACGTTTTATGGCGTGCTAGGCCCAGTCGGCAGCGACGCTACTCTGAGCCAGACGTTTGCCGATACGCTCGGGACTTCTTACACGTTCAGCTTCTGGCTGAATGCGGTTGGGGACGGTCCGAGCGACTTTTCCGCCTACTGGAATGGGGCTCTGCTGGTGAGCCTGAGCGACCCCAGTACAGGGGGCGCCTGGACCCAGCTTACGTACGACCCAATCGGAACAGGCAGCGATACAATCGAGTTCATTTTCCGGGACGATCCGGCGTATATCGCCTTGGACAACATCTCGGTGGATAATGCGACCCCCGAGCCGGGGAGTTTGAGCCTGCTGGCCTTGGGGCTGATCGCCTTTGCTTTCCTCCTCCGGCGCAATCGCAATCAGTCAGAGCGGCAATTCGGTCATCGCTGAGACTCACACCCATACCTTTGCTCGTAAGTTGGAGGGCGGATGCGCGGCCCCGATCCCCTAAGCTAAGCTTCACTTCCGGCGAAGATGGCGAACGTCCTTTTGGTCTCTCAGCCGGCCTGCCGCAATTTTGGCGGCGAGAATGTCTTTGCGGCAAAGGACCGGCGTGGGCTCTCCTCCAAAATCCACGACAATCCTCCGCTTCCATGCCGATGGGAAATCAAGACCGGTTACGGACGTCAGGATGTCGACGCGAACGGGGTCCGCGCCTATCTGGAAGAAGACTTCGGGTTGAGTGAAGTCGTCTGCGTTCACTCCGGCGGTGGGAGCGCCAAAGGCGGCGAGCGCTTCGAGCATGGCGCGCGCGTTCTCACGGTCAGGCGAGATCCAGATGTCCAGGTCCTTGGTATATCGCGGCTCAGTGTGGACCATCACCGCGTAGCCGCCCACCACCAGATACCGGACGCCGCCCGCGTTTAAACTTCGTAACAGATCTTTGAAGTCGGAGTTGATCTTCATGGATGCCCCGTGCGGCGGCAGCGGTCACTACCAGATCCCAGGCTGCTTCGAAAATCCGCGTGGGACCGAGTTTCTGCCAGAACGCGATATCAAACTCGCGCCCCGGAGCGCGGCCGCGGACCAGCCGGCTCATGATCACTCGATCGCCCATAGTCTCTATTATGGCGGATGCCAGTGCCGGTTTCAGCGCCCCGCCGGCAAATCCATCACCGGGTTGCTTGCGAAGAAACCCCACGGCACCAGCTTGAAACCGGCTTCGTAGACCGGCATCACCGGCCAATCCTCGGGGCGCGGATTGTGCGTGATCCCCATGGTGTACCAGAGCACAATGTCCTGGTTGTCGACGGAGCGGTTGGCCGCCGTCCACTTCACCAGGCCGTCGCCGCCTTTCGACAGGTTGGGATAATCGCCCGCCGCGTAGCGCTCGGCGGCGTTGTAGGGCGTCACCCAGACATGCGCGTTGAGGAAGCCGGCGCGCTGGCGAACCCACGAATCGGGTTGCGCGAACGGCACGGAATTCTCGCCGGGCAACAACGCATAGCCGGTGGGATGGCCCAGCGCATTTTTGGCCGAGGCGCTTTCCACAATCCAGCGGCGGCTGCTCTGGAGGTTCAGGCTTCGCTCGGCTTCGTGTTCCGTGCGCAGCGTGGTCTCCTGCATTAAGAACCCGCCGCCATAGGGATTCTGCTTGCCCGCCGGCATGGGAACGCTATTCATTTCCACCACGCGGTTGGCCGGGCCATCCACGTCCATGTCGAGCCGGAAGGTGAAGAAATGCTGATGATGCGGCGCCGCCAGGTTCCTGGCCACCAGGTGGCTGTGCTGGTCGGAGTCGTCGGCCACTCCCTTGGCGGCCATGATGCCGGTGAGGGAGACGCGCACTTCGATGGTTCCATTCTGGTGGAAAACCCAGTCGAAGCCGTACTCGTAATTGCCCGGCTGGCTGAAATAGGAGAGCACCAGCTCGCGCTCGCGCCGCGTGTTGTTCTCGTGCTTCCAGGCCACGCCGGCATCGCGCTCATAGATGGCGACGGCGCCGGGAATGACATCGGGTTCTCCGGAAATCCCCGCCATTACGGCATCGAAGACGGTGCAGTTGGCGGGGCAATCCACGCCGGGCCGCAAGGAACCGGCCATAACGCCGAGGCCCAATTCGCCGGCGTCGAAACTGTTGCGGAAATACCAGGCGCCGGAGGGATCGCCATAAGGCACCACCATTTCCGAGAGCGACCCTCGATACAGCACCGGCCGCACGCGCCCGCCATCTTCATAGCCGGCAGTGTAGATTACCAGACCTTCGCGGGGATGGAGCGCGTAGCGGAAACGCCACTTCTGCCAGCGCACTTCGCCGTCCTCAATCTGGAAACCCGGTCCGTTCGGTTGCGTGACGATGAGCGGGGCAAGCGGCAACCCGCCCGGACGCGGCCCCAAATCGGCATTCTCGCGCGAGACGGGGACGTTGCGGTCGATATCGAGAAAGTCGATGATCTTGCCGGTGGTGAGGTTGACGTGCGCCACCACGCCTTCCACCGGATGCGCGTACAGATTGGCGCCCGCGCCGCCATAATAAGGCACCACGCACACCAGGCGGCCGTCGCTCGCGGGCTGGCCGAAGTAGCCGGCGCTCCAGGACATGGTGACGACGTTGTCGGCGTCGCGGATGCCGCGTTCGCGCATGGCCTGCGCCCACCGAGGATCGGCGCGCACAATTCCATCCGCCAGATCGGAATCCTGGGAGTTGATGGCGGGCTGCGCTCCCGGAATCCACTTCCAGGAATCGATGGCGCTGGTGGAGAGGTTGGCAATCGCCTCAAAGGTTTGGTTTCGCTTGCGGTCGTAGATCACCGCGAAAGCGCGCCGGGGAACGGCGGTCTTCGCCAGCACCATTTCCTTAGGTGGCTCATCGAGTGCGATCAGGCTGAAGATGCCGCCGGCGGGAAAGCGGTCGGAGCTACGCAGCAGGTTCGCGGCCGCGCGGATTTCGCCGGCGGTGAGCGGGGAGAGGGGATGAGGAGCGGCGAAGAGACAGGCCGCGCCTATCAGACAAATCAGGAAAAGAGTGCGTCGCATGGGATTACGCGGTCCCATGGTACCGCAGTGCTAACGAAAGAGCCCGAGCGTGGAGTGGGGATCGACATCCAGGAAGTAGGCGTAGGACTTGACGGACGGATGGAGTTGAGCGAGCAAGCACTTCGCATGACAGTACATTTGCTGATCGTGCTGATTTTCAAGTGGACCGTCAAAGCAGGTTGTATAGACGAACGACACTACGTCCGGGGCAACGCTTTCGACACCAAAGCCGCAAAAACAACATTCGAGCTTTAGCCCCAGCTGCTACGCCGCCTCGATGAAAGCCGCTTCCGTGCTGGAAGGTGTTGGAACGGCTTCTCCGTGTTTGCGAAGAGATTCGATGTGAAGATCGATGGCCTCTTTCATGTGCCGGGCACACTCTTCGCGCGTCCGGCCCGTCGCAACACAGCCAGGGAGGTCCGGAGCGTACGCGCCGTAACCAGTATCCGTTTGCTCGAAAATCACAAGGTACTTCACTTTAGATCCTCCAGAGTCAAACCAGCCTGGCGCAGGACGCTGGCTACCAAGCCATGTCCCAGTGTATCGCTTGAATGGCCGGGAACGGTGACCGTTCCTGGCTTGGTGCTATGCCGATACTGCCGGTGGCTACCCTCCTGCCGTTCCAACCACCAGCCGTCTCGAACCAGCATTTTCAGCACATCTCTTACCTTCGCCGTCGCCATAAGGGGGCCACAAGACACCGGCGGCAAGACCGACCGCTGGCGCTACAACACTTCCTCGGCCCAGCCTTCCAGCACCTGTTTCACTTTGGTCATGAACTGGTCGGCCAGCGCGCCGTCGATCAGGCGGTGGTCGAAGCTCAGCGAAAGGTGGCAAATGGAGCGGATGGCAATCGCATCGTCAATCACCACCGGCGTCTTGTCCACCGTGCCCACGCCCATGATGGCGACCTGCGGCTGGTTGATGATGGGCGTGCCGACCAGGCTGCCGAAGCTGCCGAAATTAGTGATGGAGAAGGTGCCGCCCAACACCTCGTCGGGCTTGAGCTGGCGCGAGCGGGCGCGCGTCGCCAGATCCACGATGGCGCGCTGCAATCCCAACACGTTCTTTTCGTCGGCGCCGCGAATTACCGGCACAATCAGACCGTTCTCCAGCGCCACCGCGATGCCGATGTGGATTTCGTTGTGGTACACGATGTTGTTGCCGTCGAGCGAGGCGTTGAGCAACGGGAACTGGCGCAAGGCGACGGCGGCGGCGGCGGTGATAAACGGCAGGTAGGTGAGCGAGAATCCGTGATTGGCCTGGAACTGGCCTTTGAATCGCTCGCGCATCTTCGCCACCTTCGTCATGTCCACGCGGTGGATGGTGGTGACGTGCGCGGAAGTGCGCTTGGAGAGCAGCATGTGCTCGGCGATCTTGGTCCGCATGGTGCTGAGCGGCTCGATGCGCGTCTTGGCCCCGGGAGAGAAGGCCGGCGGCGCGGCGGTGGGCTTTGCGGCAACGGGCGCAACCGCGGGTGTGGCCGGCGCCAATGCAACCGGCGCACCCTGCGCCATGTACGCTTCCACATCCTGTTTGGTGATGCGGCCAGCGGCGCCGGTGCCTTTGACGCGGCTGAGGTCGATATTGTTCTCGCGCGCCATTTTGCGCACCAGCGGGGAAAGCGGACCGGACACTTCGGCGGCGGGCTCTTCGGCGGCGGGCTTTTCGGCGGGCGGCGCTGGAACCTCAACCGGCAATGGAGCAGGCGCGGCAACCGGCGCGGCCGCCACCGGGGCGGGCGCTGCCGGCTTGGCCGCGGCCGCTTCGCCTTCTTCCGCAATGCGCGCCACCACCGTGTTTATCCCTACCGTCGCGCCCTCTTCCACCAGCACCTCGGACAACGTGCCCGCGGCGGGCGAAGGAATTTCGGTATCCACCTTATCGGTCGAAATCTCGAACAACGGCTCGTCGCGCTCCACACGGTCGCCGGCCTTCTTGAGCCACTTGGTCAGCGTGCCTTCGACAATACTCTCGCCCATCTGGGGCATCACTACGTCGGTCATTTCAGTTCTCTCTTTCCGTGGCTGCCGGGACGGGCGCCTCGAACAGCATCTCACACTCAAAAACGCGGCCGAAATGGGCGGCGAAGACTTGCGAAACTTCCGCCAGCGAGGCGCGCACGCCCAGCCGCGCCATGGAAGTCACGGGCTTGGTGAGCCCGCAGGGGACAATGTATTGAAAATAGCTCAAATCGGTATTCACGTTCAGCGCGAAACCGTGGGAAGTCACCCACCGGCTGAGGTGCACGCCAATGGCGGCGATTTTGCGATCGCCCACCCAGACCCCGGTGAGGGTGGGAATGCGGCCGGCCTGGATGCCGAACTCCGCCAGAGTGTCTATGAGCGACTGCTCGAGGGCGCGCACGTAGGCGCCCACGTCGCGCTTCCAATCGCGGAGGTCCAGGATGGGGTAGCCCACCAGTTGCCCGGGCCCGTGATAGGTCACGTCGCCGCCACGATCGGTGGGATAAAAGGAAATCCCGGCGCGGCTCAGAATCTCGTCAGAAGCCAGCAAATTCTGCAGGTGGCCGTTGCGGCCCAGGGTGATCACGTGCGGGTGCTCCAGCAGCAGCAGGTGATCCCCCGCCGCGCCCCGTTTGCGCTGGCCGGCAAGCTGCTGCTGCAATTCCAGCGCCTGGGGGTAATCCACGCGCCCGAGTTCCCGCACCGAGCACTTACGCATTGATGGAAAGACCGTACACCGCGTTGAAGGCCTCGCCCAGGGCTTCGTAGAGCGTGGGATGCGCGTGGATGGCTTGCATCATCACATCCACCGTGGCTTCGGCTTCCATGGCGGCGACGGCTTCGCCGACCAGCTCGAAAGCCTCCGGCCCGATGATGTGGACGCCCAGGATCTCGCCATACTTCTCGTCGGCCACCACCTTGACGAAGCCCTCGTGGTGTCCCAGGATGGTGGCGCGGCTGTTGCCGGCGAACGGGAAGCGCCCGATCTTCACCTTGTACCCCTGCGCGCGGGCCTGCGCCTCCGTGAGCCCCACGCTGCCGATGCCGGGCTCGGTGTAGGTGCAGCCCGGGATGCGGTTTTTGTTGATGGGCACGGCCGCCTTGCCGGCCATATGCGCCACCGCGATCATGCCTTCGCGCGTGGCCACGTGCGCCAGTTGCGGCGTGCCGGCCACCACGTCGCCGATGGCGTAGACGCCCGGCTCGGCGGTCTGTTGGTTTGAGTCCACCTGGATGAACCCGCGGTCCAGCTTGACCTTGGTGTTTTCCAGGCCGATCTTCTCGGTATTCGGCTTGCGCCCCACCGCCACCAACAACTTTTCGGCTTGGAGCTCTTCCTCCTTGCCGCTGCTGGTGACCAGCTTGAGCGCGACGCCCGTGCCGGTCTTGCGGATGTTTTCGGCGCGCGCGCCGGTCTCGACGCGAATCTTCTGCTTCTTGAAGTTGCGCTCGAGCTCTTTGGAAATGTCTTCGTCTTCCACCGGCACCATGCGCGGCAACATCTCCACCACCGTCACTTCCGTGCCGAAGCGGTGGAAGATGGACGCGAACTCCACGCCCACCGCGCCCGCGCCGATGATGATGAGGCTTTTCGGCACGGCCGTGAGATTCAGGATTTCGATATTCGTGAGGATGAATTCGGGGTCGGGCTCCAGGCCCGGGAGCATGCGCGCTTCCGAGCCCGTGGCGATGATGATGTTCTTCGCCTCCAGCGTCTGCACGCCGGCGTCGGACTTGACTTCCACTTTGCCGCCGCCCTGGAGCGTGGCGTAGCCCGAGATGCGTTCCACCTTGGCGCGCTTGAGCAGCATCTCCACGCCCTTGGAATGCCTGGTGACGATGCCGTCCTTGCGGTCCTTCACCTTGGGATAGTCCAGGCGCGGATTCTCGCAGACGATTCCTTCCTGGTCCGCGTGCACGAAACGCTGCCACACGTCGGCGGTCTGGAGCAGGGATTTGGTGGGGATGCATCCCACCAGCAGGCAGGTGCCGCCCAGTCTGGGCTGCTTCTCGACGAGCGCGGTTTTCAATCCATACTGGCCGGCGCGGATGGCTGCGGAGTAGCCGCCGGGACCACTTCCGATCACAATCAGGTCGTAAGGCACTTTTATCATTCTCCCATGTCACCGGAGGCAATGCCGGTGCGTCTACCATAAGGATATGAAGTGGCTGCTCCTTATTCTGATGCTGGCGGCGGGGCCGGGATTCGCGCAGACGCCGGCGGCTCGGAAGAAGTCCACATCCGCCGCGGCGCCGGCCAAGTGGCCCATCTCCAGCCTGGCGGTGGAAGGGACTCACAGTTTTTCGCGGGAGCAGGTGCTGGCCATCGCCGGCGTGAAAATCGGCCAGGTGGCCGGCCGGCCGGAATTTGACGCCGCGCGCGACCGCCTGACCGCCTCGGGAGCCTTCGAAACCGTCAGCTACAAATTCGTGGCGGGCACGGGCGGCGGTTACGATGCCACCTTTCAGGTAACCGAAATCGAGCAGGTGTACCCGGTGCGGTTCGAGGAGCTGCACGTTTCGGAAAAGGACCTGGTGGCCGCCCTGAAAGCCAAAGACCCGTTATTCGCCAAGGGCATCCTGCCGGCCACGCAGCCGGTCTTCCAGCGCTACACCAAGTGGGTGGAGGAATATCTGGCGGCCAAGGGCATCCAGGAGAAGATCGTGGGCACGGTGATGCCGGACCGGCCCGGCGAATTCGCCATCGTGTTCTATCCGGCCCGGGCACTGCCGGCGGTAGCCCTGGTATCGTTCGAAGGCAACCGCGTGGTCCCGCAGGAAGCTCTGAAGGAAGCCATCATGAGCGTGGCGGTGGGCACGCCTTACACCGAAGACCGCTTCCGCGAGTTGCTCAACACGGCGGTGCGGCCGGTATATGAAGCGCGCGGCCGCGTGCGCGTTTCCTTCCCCAAAATCAAAACCGAGCCGGCCAAGGACGTGCAGGGCGTCAACGTGACGGTTTCCGTGGACGAAGGCGAAACCTACAACCTGGGAACGGTCACGGTCGATCTCCCCACGCCGCTCAAGAGGGAAGAACTGCTGAAGGCCGGAGATTTCAAGACCGGCGACCTGGCCAACTTCGACCGCGTGAACGAAGGCCTGGAGCGCATCCGCAAGGCGCTGCGGCATGCCGGCTATATGCAGGCCGAGGTCACCATCTCGCGCCAGGTGGATGAGGATAAGCACCTGGTCAACGTGACCGTGCTGGTGGCGGCGGGGCCGCAGTTTTCCATGCGCAAGCTGACCATCGTGGGGCTGGATCTGGATTCGGAAGCGGAAATCAACCGCATCTGGACCATGAAGCCCGGCAATCCCTTCAATCCGGATTACCCGGATCTGTTCCTGACACGCGTCCGCGAACAAGGCCTTTTCGACAATCTCGGCAAGACCAAGGCCGAATCGAAAATCAATGACCGGGACCACACCGCCGACGTCACCCTGACCTTCGCCGGCGCGGCCACCGACAGCAAACCAGGCCGCGGCGGCCGTGGACGCGGCGGCGGCGGGGATTGACCCTGAACCATGAAACCCGGTGGCCCGTCCCAACCTTCGCCGGAGCGGGCTTCGCGTTACTCTGAAGTTTGCTCCCGATCACACTCCCGGACGTGAGGCCGTGGTGGACGCGCGTGCGGCCCACGGCGCATTACCTGATGGAAACCGAGGCGCACGTGTATGCGCTGGCGGTGGCGGCGAGCGTGCTGCTGTCGTTCTTTCCGTTCTTCCTGGTGATGGTGGCGCTGTGCCGCGACGTCTTGCACTGGCACGCCGCGGAGCAGGCCATTGACCTCGCGCTGCGCGATTTTTTCGCCGGCGAGCAGGGCGATTTTCTGGTCCACAACCTGCGCAGCTATTGGTTCCAGCCGTGGGCCAAAGTGGGGTTCGCGTCCATGTTCCTGCTGCTGTTCACGGCCAACGGGGTCTTCGAGCCGCTGGAAGTGGCGCTGAACCGCGCGTGGGGCGTCACGGTGAACCGGCCCTACTGGAAGAACCAACTGATCAGCCTGGGGCTGGTGTTCGCGTGCGGCGCGCTGGCGATCGTGTCGTTGATGCTCACGGCGCTCAACCGGCAGTGGCTGGGGGAGAAGGAAGCGCACGCGGGGTTGCTGGTGTGGATCGACCTGGCGCTGTTCAAGATCGCCGCGCTGCCGGTTTCGGTTCTGGCGCTGTTCCTGGTGTACTGGCTGCTGCCGAACCGCAAGATCGAGCCGGCGCGGGTAGCGCCGGTGGCCTTGTGGGTGGGCCTCGCGCTGGAGGGGCTGAAGTACGTGAACCTGATGGTGGCGCACGCGCTGGGGGAAAAATTGGAGCGTGAGTATTACGTTTTCCAGCATTCGGTGACGATCGTGCTGTGGAGCTTCGTCGCGACCCTGGTGGTGCTGGCGGGAGCGCACTGGACGGCGCGACACGGCACCGCAGATCCGCTAGTGTAGGAGACATCGTGAAAGATTGGGAATCAATCGTTAAAGCCAGCGGAGTGGGGATTCCGGCGCCTGAAGTCCAGCGCGTCTCGAAGACGCTGGCCGCGCTGGAAGCAACCTTCCGGCCGCTGGTGGCGGACCTGGAAGTCACGCTCGAACCGGCCGCGATGTTCCAGGCGGAGGAGGATAGTGTCACTTAGTTTTCCCATTCCCCGTGTCCGGCAAGCGCCGGCTGAAAGCCGGCGGCAGCCAGGATTGGCTGCCCCACAGAACAGCAGAGCCGCAACCAAGCGTCGACACGGCTCGCATGAGTGCGGTCGAAGAAACGAAGCTGCTGTAATACGGTGTTTGGGGAGTCCCGCCGGAGGATGCCGGTGACCATCCGGGAAGCCGCTGACGCGCTGCGGGCGCGGCAGTTCTCTTCGATGGAGCTGACCACGGCGGCGCTGGCGCGGATCGGGCGGCTGAATGCGACGCTGCGCACGTTCATTACGGTGACGGCGGAGGCCGCGCTCGCCAAGGCGGCGCAGGCCGATGCGGAACTGGCGGCCGGGCGGGACCGCGGCCCGCTGCACGGCATTCCCATCGCGGTGAAGGACCTCTTCTTCACGCGCGGGGTGCGCACCACGGCCGGCTCGCTGCTCTACCGGGACTTCGTGCCGGATCACGATGCGGCGGTAGTGGAGCGGCTGGAGCGGGCGGGCGCGGTGATGATGGGCAAGCTGAACATGCACGAGCTGGCCTATGGGATCACGTCCGAGAATCCGCACTTCGGCGCGGTGCGGAATCCGTGGAACGTGGAGCATATCCAG
>Ga0181530_10002021_pt1 | contig 24784 bp, 21 predicted proteins | sample PEATcosm2014_Bin_42_FD_119769 | JGI IMG/M metagenome (GOLD analysis project Ga0181530, IMG submission 119769) | Peatland microbial communities from MTU Mesocosm Facility, Houghton, MI, USA - PEATcosm2014_Bin10_60_metaG | ecosystem: Environmental > Terrestrial > Soil > Wetlands > Peat | place... | reverse complement strand
TGATCCGACGCCAACCCGGCATCGCTCGCAGCATCGAGGTGCTGGTCGAGCCCGAAGCGCTACCGCCCCTCCGCGCCCGCCACGGGCAACTCGTCAAATCCTCTGTGCAGAGGTACTAGTCGAGGGGCCGGCCGCGAAGCCGAACAAGAAGGCTTCGAGCTGGGGAACCGACCGTTCGAATATCGCACGTCACGTCAAGCCGTTGCTCGGCAAGAAGCTCGCCGCGGCGCTGACGCATGACGACGTGGTGCGCTTCCAGCGCGACGTTGCCGCTGGCAAGAGCAAGGCGGACATCAAGACCGGGAAGCGCGGCCGCGCGATCGTTGATGGCGGCCCTGGCACGGCGGCGCGCTCGCTGGCCGTGCTCGGGGCAATGCTCGAATGGGCGACCCATCCCGATCGCAAGCTGATCCCGGCGAACCGGGCCAAGGGCGTCAAGCTGCTCAAAGGCGGCAAGCGCGAGCGCTTCCTGTCGGAGGCCGAGTTGGCTAGCCTCGCCGACACGCTGGCGGCGATGGAGGCCCAACATCGGCTGAGCCCGACCGTGACGGCGGCGATCCGGCTGTTGCTGCTGAGCGGTTGCCGCAAGGCTGAAATCCTGTCGCTGCGGTGGGAGTGGGTCGATGTCGAGCGCGGCGTTCTGCGGCTGCCCGACAGCAAGACCGGCGCCAAGGTGGTGCCGCTCGCGGCGGCGGCCGTGAAGCTGCTCGCCGAGCTGCCGCGCCGCGGCGACTACGTGTTGCCAGCCACGAAGGGTGCAGGCCATTACACCGGCTTGCAGAAGGATTGGGGGCGGGTCCGGGTGCGCGCCGGCCTGGCTGGGGTGCGCGTGCACGATCTGCGGCACAGCTTCGCGTCGTTCGCCATCGCCGATGGCAACAGCCTGTTCCTGATCGGCAAGGTGTTGGGCCACAAGCAGGCCCGCACGACCGAAATCTATGCGCATCTGGCCGATGATCCGATCCGCGCCGTCGCCGACCGCACCGCGGCGCGGATCGCCGCGGCGATGACACCCGCCGGCGGGTACAACCCGGCCAACGTCGTGCCGCTTCGCGGCGGGCGGCCGTGAGCACGCAATCGGGAAGCATCCGACTAATACACGCGGCAAATCACCGTCCACCGCCGTCCGCACGTCCGAAGTCGGCGAAACGGCGAGCTTTTCGCGGGCCGGCCACGGCGTCCGTCTACCGTCCGTCGCCCACCCATCGCCGTCCAATCCCTTCGAGCCGCGCATCGGTCGGTGCCGTTGCTGTTAGCACTCGACTACGTCGCGGCGCCAATGCCTACGCCCAGCTCGGCGGGGGGGGGGAGAGGGCTTTGAGCCCAATGCGACGCCCATGCGCCTCTAAAATTCTTCGGGAGCCTGCGGACGCTAAGAACCTGTCTCGAAAGCCCCGGTCGTCGATCATTGACAGCGACGGACCGCTCTCGGAACCGACAGCGGACGTTCAGCCTGAGCGGTGAGAACCGCTGTTCATGCCCCTGAACCGATCTTCGCGGTTGCAGAACCAAACCGCCGCGTTGGGGGGCGTCAGCCTACGCAACGACTCCCGCCATTCGCGGCGCCACTATCGAACCGCTGAAGTCGACCGAGGCCGTGGAGCGAGTCAGAGGAGCCGGCCGACGCGCGGTGTTTCCCAGCCGTGAGGGTCGAGACGCCGGTAGACCCGCTATCAGCGGCTCCATCCGGCTAGTCAGCGGTGCCATGGGTCGTCATCGCTAGTCTGCATCACGCGGAACCGCATTACTCGCCGGAAGCATTGGCACACCCAGCGAGAGCAACGCCGGGGGAAGCTCGTCGAATAAGCAGTGGCGCAGTATCTCCCTCACCCAGGCGGTCAGTTCGTCGCTTTCCAAGTTAAGCAACATGGTTCGGTGCAGCGTCGCGTTGATCACCACACCGGACACGATTTGAAAGCCTGTCAGCGCGCGGTATTGAAACGACCGACTGTCGGATTTGCCGCACTTCGCGGCCAGCAACGCAATGAAGGGCTCGAGCGCCGCCTGCCCTGCCTGGCGAAGTGGCGTCCAGGTCTCTTCCGCATGCAACGTTTTCTTGATTACCGTGCGGAGCAGCCCCTGATGACGGCGAAACAACTCCACCCAATAGGCGACAAAGCTCGTAAGGGTCGTCTCGATCGACGCTTCAGCGAAGCGGTCGGGGGCGGTTGAGCGTTTTGCGTCCGCCACAATTTCGGCCATGAACGTCTCGATCAGAACGGTAAAGAAGGCTTCCTTGTCGGTGAAGCGATGATAAAAGGCGCCGACGGAGCAACCGGCTTCGCCGGCGATATCGGCGATTGAGATCGCTTCGAAGCCTCCTCGTTCCAAGAGATGATGACCTGCGGCCAGCAGACGATCACGCGTCAAGCGGCTGCGGGCTTGCTTGGCCGGTAGCTCGGCGAGTTCCGCGTTTGTCGCCATCCTTGGCCTCCAGCAGGAATCTGATATCGCCTCGATTTGCGACGGACGACTTCGAATTTGCAAGGTACAATGATTACGGCTGAAAATCTGACCATATTTCATGTAATACTGCGCCCAGCTAAGTGGCTTGACATATGCGAACAGAAATTCGCATATGGGCGATGACACAAAAAATCGAGCGCGCGATCCTCACGCTGGTGTCGGTTGCGCAAACAGGGCTCCGATTCGGTCTTGCCGGATTAGCGATAGCTGGGTTGGCGGCGGGGGTTCTCGCGCCGGCGCTCGCTGATCCTCCGACCTCGCCATCCGGCGCGGCGGAAATCTTGTCCACCCCAACGCTACTCGGCGAAGCCGCCGCGGCGCAGCGCATGGGGCAGCTGGCTCCTGAAAAAGTCGCCGGGGTGCAAAAAGCGCCATCGGTCATCCCGCAATCCGCGACGGAAACTGACCCGAGTGGCGCAGTTGCCAGCTTCCAACCGAACGGCGCTACCACAACCGCGAACAACGCCTTCTTTCAAGCGCTCGGCCCCAATGGGCGATCCTGTTTCACCTGCCACCAGCCGCGGGACGGCTGGACGCTGAGCGTCCAGCACATCAACGACCGCTTTAGCGCCAACTCGGACGAACCGCTGTTTCGGCGAACCGACGCTGCTACCTGCCCAACCGATGACGTGTCCACCCTGGCGGCGAAGCAAAGCGCTTATAGCCTGCTTCTGGGCTACGGCCTGATCCGCATCGGACTGCCGATGCCGGCGCCACTGCAATACGAGATCACAGGTATAAGAGATCCCTATGGATGCAATACCAATGCGAAGACGGGGCTGACCAGCGCGACGACGGGAACCATATCGACCTATCGCCGCCCGCTGCCGGCGGCCAGCCTCGGCTTCCTGAGCACGATCATGTGGGACGGACGAGAGCCCGATCTGTTCAGCCAGGCCGTCGACGCGACGTTAATCCACGAGCGCGCCACCTCGGCCCCGGACGTTTCGCAGCAGCAACAGATGGTCACTTTCGAGGGCTGCAGCACGGCACTGACCCCGGGCGCATGTGCGAACACGCCCTCCGGCGCGGGTATCTTTGCCGCCCAGAACTTCGACACCAACGCGCAATATCTTGATAGCGGGGGAAATGGCGGTCCGGTCAACCTGGCGGAGCAGGTCCCGAACTTCTTTCTCGGGATCAATGATCCATTTGGGAGCAACCCGGAGCAAACGGCGTTCAACCCCAACGTATTCGATCTGTTCGACGCCTTCGCCAATTTCCAGGGTGGGCGCGATGAAACCGAAACGCGCCAGTCCATTGCCCGCGGCCAGGTACTGTTCAATACCTTCCCCATCAACATTACCGGGGTCGCGGGATTGAACGACGTGCTCGGCCAGTCGACGATCGTTGGCACGTGCAGTAGCTGTCACGACAATCCCGATGTCGGCAATCACTCGGTCAACCTGTTGTTGAACACAGGAGTGACCGGTGCCGGGCCCACTCGGCCGCCGATTTTGTTGGTCGCCGGATTGCCGATCTTTTCCATTACCTGCACCGCAGGGCCGCTGGCCGGGCAGAAACTTCAGGTTACCGACCCGGGCCTCGCCACGATTACCGGCAATTGCGCGGATCTCGGCAAAGTCAAGGTGCCGATCTTGCGCGGGCTCGCGGCGCGCGCACCCTATTTCCACAACGGCTCGGCACCGACGCTGAGATATATCACGTCGTTCTATAATCAGCGCTTCGGCATCGGATTTAGCGATCAGCAGGAGGATGATCTGATCGCGTTTCTCAACTCGCTCTAGCACCCGTGGTGTGATGCGACGCAACAACACGCCGCGCTGCGGGACTGGTACATCCGCGCCTGGCGAGGATGGGCCCGAACCCGAAGCATCCGCCGCCGCTCCTCTCGCCACCAGATGAGCGCCAAAGCGCAGCGCCGCCGGACGATCCGCGCGCACAATCACCGTATGCGCGCGCTGCGGGCGGCGCCTAAGGAGACCTAGCCGAATGGGCAAGTATGGCGAAACCGAAGAGGTCTGCTTCCAGGCCCGTGAGCCGACTTTCGCCAATGCGAATGTTTGCCCCCTAAACTGCCATTGGCCTCCCAGACGAGAACGACCGCTCCTTCCAAGCGGCTATTGTTCGGCCTGCGCCATTTTCGGCGGCGCCCCGCCGCCGTCGACGGCGAACTTGGCTCGGGCAATGCGGCAGCGACGGCGCGGCCCGTGATCGAGGGCGTCGTCGAGATCGTCGGTGAGATAGGCCGTGGCGTCGCCGCCGTCACGAATATTGACGACATACTCGCTGGGTCGATTGGTGATCGTCAGGCCGATCGTCGGCGTGGTGATGACCCATTTCCAGCCTTCGGCGCGGATTGCCTCGGGCTCCGCTTCCAGCTTCTCGATCACGAGCCGGTCGAGCACGGCGACATCGGTCAGATAGCCGTCATGTTCGGGCTGGAACAAATCGCGCAGGATATGCCCTCCTGCCTTCTTGTAAGCCTTGATGCCGACGAATTGGACGCGGCGATCACCGGCCTCGACATTGGCGACCATCAAATGGCTGCGGATCGTGTCGGGCCTGTGGGAGGGGCCCGGCTCCGGACGCGAAGCGCCTAGAGTGCGGCCGTCGCGATAGCGACGGAGACGCCCGAAATAGGGTTAAAATTAGCTACTGGATTAGCGCTGGCTCGTTGTTTCCGACACTACCGGCGCGCCGGTCGCCGGCCGCATTGTCAGCTCGGCTGGAGAGCCGATGATTGTCAAGGAAATGGGGGTGCCGATATGCGCTAGCGCATCGGCCCTTCGTCCGTTCAGAACACTTTTTTCTACGGAGGACTGGACGAGCCGTCTTAGCAGTGTCCGTTCCAATTGCGTCTGTCGCCGCCACGACAGCCCGCCAGGCGACCCGGCGTCAGAGCAGGAATGCCGAAAATCTCTTTTCTGCCGAAAGCGCATAGTACAGCGGACGCCACTTCTGCCACTTTTGAACTGGTTTGGGATCCTGACCTACGTCGCGGGTTCCAGCCGTTAGGTCGTCCGGCAATCGGATCCGAAGAAGGGTGTCACTTGGCGTCAGATGAAACGGCATCCGTAGCAGGAGCAGCATCGCTGCCTCGGGATCTTGGTGCAATGCGCACGATGATGGCAGCCGATCGAACGCTGATGGCATGGATCCGCACCGCTATCTCGCTTTTCGGGTTTAGTTTCGCCATCTACAAAATTCTTCAAGAACTTCAGGATGGAGGCAAAATACTGCCTCACGAAAATACTCCGCGAAACGTCGGAATATTTTTAGCAACCATGGGCACGGCGGGTATGGTCATGGGAACCATCGAATATTGGTTTACGCTGCAAGAGTTACGCAATTTTCAGCAATTTAGGCTCTGTCGACCGCCGTTTATCATGGCCATATTGATGTCGATGACCGGCATCCTGTTATGTATCGGCATCGTAACCCGGTTGTTTTGAGGCGAGCGTGGACGACGTCACAATCTGGGTGCGGGTGGTTCAGAACCTTATCGACCGGGTCGCAGGACCGATGAACTTTCGATTTATTCTGCAGCCAATCATGGCGTCGATCTTTGCCATTATTGCCGGGGTAAGGGATGCCAAGGCAGGTAAGCCGCCGTACTTCTGGAGCCTTATGACCGATGGGCGCCGCCGGGTCGACAGGATCAAGGACGGATGGAAAAGTGTCGGCAAGGTGGTCGTTGTCGCGCTGGTTCTCGATATCGCATACCAAATATTTATGTTACATTTTATTTACCCTGGTGAGGCGATCATTGTAGCATTTATCGTTGTAATTGCGCCGTACCTAATTTTACGCGGACTGGTTACCCGTTTGTTTGCCGAGAAATGACGTTCCAGTTACCTCGCTGATCTGCTAACGCCTGGAGCAACGGAACCTCCGGCGGCCCTTTGGGCGTTTTTCTGCCGAAAATGCATAGCGAACTCCTCTGACCCGGGAGCAAGGTCGCGCCAACGACGTGGCGTTTGAAATAGCGGCCGCAGTCGGCGGCGGCCTATCAGCCAGCCATAGCAATCGCAGAACTCAAAAACGCAAAGGAGGTAGGCTGTGCCCAAAGGAAAACCTAACATTCTGGTCATCTGGGGCGACGACATCGGTTACTGGAACCTCAGCTGCTACAGCAAGGGGATGATGGGCTACCAGACGCCCAATATCGACCGCATCGCCAATGAAGGCATGATCTTCACCGACTGCTACGCTGAGCAGAGCTGCACGGCGGGCCGCGCCGCTTTCATCATGGGCCAGAGTGTGTTCCGCTCCGGACTCAGCAAGGTGGGTCTGCCCGGCGCGACCGCGGGGATGCAAGCCGAGGACCCGACGATCGCCGAACTGCTAAAACCACGCGGCTATGCCACCGGCCAGTTCGGTAAGAATCATCTTGGCGACCGGGACGAGCATCTTCCGACAATGCACGGGTTCGACGAATTCTTCGGCAATCTCTACCATTTGAACGCTGAAGAAGAGCCGGAGCTGCGGGACTATCCGACAGAGAAGGACTTCCCCAACTTCCGGAAAAATTTTGGCCCACGCGGCGTGCTTCATTGCTGGGCCGATGGTAAGGGCGGCCAGAAGATCGAAAACACCGGTCCGCTAACCAAGAAGCGGATGGAGACGTGCGACGACGAATTCGGAGCGGCGGCCCGAGACTTTATCAACCGCGCACACAAGGACGACAAGCCATTCTTCGTCTGGTTCAACACCACGCACATGCACTTCCGCACCCACGCGAAGCCAGAAAGCATGGGTCAATCCGGGCGATGGCAGTCGGAATACCATGACGCGATGATCGACCACGACAAGAACGTGGGCGAGATGCTCGCGCAGCTCGACGCGCTAGGTATCGCCGACGACACGATCGTCTTCTACAGCACCGACAACGGGCCGCATATGAACTCGTGGCCCGATGGCGGCATGACCCCGTTTCGGAGCGAAAAGAATACCAACTGGGAGGGCGCCTTCCGTGTGCCAGGGATGGTGCGGTGGCCCGGCAAGATTAAGGCCGGCGCCGTCTCAAACCAGATGATCAGCCACATGGACTGGCTGCCGACATTGCTGGCGGCCGCAGGCGAGCCCGACGTCAAGGAAAAGCTGCTCAAGGGTCACAAGGTCGGGCCAAAGACGTTCAAGGTTCACCTCGACGGCTACAACCAGCTGCCATTCTTGACCGGAAAGATCGACACGAGCCCCCGCATCGAGTTCTTCTATTTCTCCGATGACGGGGATCTACTCGCCCTGCGCTACGACAATTGGAAGATGAGCTTCGTGGAGCAACGCCAGGATGGTACGTGCGAAATTTGGGCCAACCCCTTTACCCGGCTGCGTCTTCCTCATATGTACAATCTGCGGACAGACCCCCTCGAACGCGCAATGATCACGTCGAATACCTATTGGGATTGGGTGTTCGATCATGCCTATTTGATGGTGCCGGCGCAGCAGGTGGTCAGCGATTTCCTGGCGACGTTCCGGGACTACCCGCCGCGGCAGAAGGCGGCGAGCTTCACGATCGATCAGGTTCTGGCAAAGCTGCAGGAGAGCCACGGCGGCTAAACGACGCCTGGAGCGACGGCGCAGCGCGGGGTGGCTCGAACAATCCATCTCGCAGCTGCGCTTCCGTGAGACCGCCGAGGCAGGTGTTTACGCCTGCTAGCATCCGGAGTGCCCGATAATGAGCGGTTCGCATGAAGAAACCTCCGCCCTGCCGCGCACCGAAGAAGGCTATCGCCCCACGTCGCGGGAAATACCCTCCCGTCGCAGGGTCCTGGGCGGCTCCGCGGCTGTCAGTGCGACGATCCTGACGCGAGCGCTGCCGGTTGCGGCGGAGAATGCCATGAAAAAGATCTTCACCGTCCTGCACACCAACGACATGCACTCGGCCTTTATCGGGATGAGTCCGGCCACGGACTACACCCCGTTCACGCTCAACGACGACAACACGCGCGGCGGGTACGCGCGCTTGGCCGCGTTGATCGCGAAACGCAAGGAGGCTCGCAACGGCGAGGGGCCGGTCCTCGTGCTCGATGCGGGCGACTACAGTATGGGGACCGCGTTCGGCGCTGCCAGCCGCGAAACCGCCGGCGAATTGCAACTGATGTCCCGGATGGGATACGACGCCACGACCTTCGGCAATCACGACTTCGACCTCGGACCCGACGGTCTGGGCAAGTCGATCGGCGTGGCCGTCAAAGCCGGCCGGGTTCCGGCGATAGTCGCCTCGAACACCAGCGTCACGGCCAGCGATGCATCGCTGGCCGATCTCCAGAGCCTGGTCAAGGACGGGGTGGTCCGCCGCTACTTCGTGATCGAGCGCGGCGGAATGCGCTTCGGCCTCTTCGGCCTGCTTGGCAAGGAGGCTCAGTTCTACACCACCGGAGCCGGCGCTATCACGTTCTCCGACGCCATCGAAACCTCCAAGGAGATGGTGACGGTTCTCCGTGAGACGGAGAGGGTAGACGTCGTGATCTGCCTCAGCCACGGCGGTCTCGAAAAAGACAAGGACGGGCGCTACAGCGACGGCGATGACGTGCGCCTTCCCCGGGCCGTTCCGGGTATCGATGTCGTGATCGGAGGCCACAGCCATACCGCGCTGGAAGAGGCGATCATCGTCAACAACCGCACGCCGGTGGTCCAGACCGGATTGGAAGGAAGAAACCTCGGCGAGCTGGTGATCACCTTGGAGGGTGATAAGCTGACGGTGGAGTCCTACCGGCTCTACCCGATCGACGACACCATTGCCGGCGACCACGCCATCGCCAACGAAATCGATAAGCTAAAGAAAAAGGTCACCGCAGTCGTATTCGCGTCGCGTGGCTACAGCATCGATCAGCCGCTGGCCGTGGCGCCGCGGGACCTGCCGAATACGTTCACCGACATCGTCGGCGGCTCGCTCCTCGCCAATTTCTGTACCGACGCCTTCAGGAAAGCCACACGCGCCGATATCGGGCTCACCGCCAATGGGATGATGCGCGCGCCCCTTACGCGGGGAAAGTCGGGCGTGCAAACCGTATACGACGTGTTCGCTGTAGCTCCCCTCGGTGCCGGCGTGGTTGATACGACCGCCGGCAGCGCGCTCGTCACTGCCTACTTTACCGGCCAGGAACTGAAGCATCTGCTTGAGTTTCTGCTCGTCGACAACCCGGCACACCCCGGCGAGTATTTTCCCCGCTGCTCTGGCATGAGGTTTCACTACGACGAATCGCGCCCGAAATTGGACGTGGTGACTGCGATCGAGCTCGGCGACCTCGATCGCGGCTATCATGCGATAGACATCACCGGGAAGGATGAGCGCCTCTATAGCCTCAGCTGCCCTTTGTATTTGGGCATAATTCTGGTAGCGATACCAAAGTACACGAAAGGCGTGCTGACCTTGGCGCCCAAAAACAAGGCGGGTCAGCCGCTCACGTCTAGGGTCGAGGCGCTCAACGATCCGCGCGAGGACACGCCCTACCTGCTGCCGCCGCCGGGTACGGTGGATAAGGATAGCATCGCCACGGGCGCCGGAAGCGGCGTTGTCCGAGAGATCAAGGAATGGCAGGCGATCATGGATCACTTGAGCAGCCTGCCGGTCAAAACTGCGGGCGAATTGCCAGTGATTCCCATCGATGAGCGCGCCGCAGAGACCCGCGCGATCAAGGTGGGCCTATGACCCCGGACACGCAGGTTGGACGACTGGACGAGGCGTTTGGCGAAGACCGAGAGCCCCGACCGGACGGTGATCGAAACCGAGACGGACCGGAGAAGGTCTCCCCGCTTTCGGGTCAAATTGACGCCTAGAAGGACTCTGGTCCTGAGGGAACACAGCATGAGTTCAGGTCGCACAATCCAATGCCGGGCGATAGGGGCGCGATCATGAGCGCGCCAGATTTCGCCGAAGATCAGGCAGGTTTCTTCGAATGCAGCTGCTGTGGCGGCAGCCTCCATCAAGCAAAGGCGGTCGGCCGGTTGTCCCGTCGCCGCTTGATATGGGCGGGAATGGCGGGCGCCATGGCCGCCGCGACGCTGGGCGCGGCATTACCAAAACCTGCCCGCGCACAAAGCGCCCTCTCTCCTGATGCTGCCCTGCAAACATTGGTTGATGGCAACAAACGCTTCGTCGAAAAACACATGACCTCGTTCGATGAGGATCTGGCGATCTTGAGACAGAACACGGTGGCGAAGCAGGAACCATTTGCGGCGGTGCTGTCGTGCGCAGATTCTCGCGTGCCCGTGGAACTGGCATTTGATCAGAGCATCGGCCATCTCTTTGTCACCCGTGTCGCGGGAAACGTCGCGACGTCCGAGATCATCGCCAGCTTGGAATACGGCGCGGCGGTACTAGGCACCAAAGCGATCCTGGTGCTGGGTCACGGCGGTTGCGGCGCTGTCAAGGCGACGATGGACGGCAAGGCCGTGCCGGGGCAGATCAGCGCGCTTTATGCGCCCATCCGGCCGGCGGTCGATGCCGCGGGCGGTGACCTCGACGCTGCGATCAAGGCCAATGCTAAAATCCAGGCCAATCTCCTTGCCACCGCATCGCCGGTGCTCGCCGGCCTGATCAAGGAGGGGAAGCTGAAAATCGCCGCGGGCTATTATGACCTCGGCAGCGGAACGGTCAGCTTGCTGGGGTGAGGGGCATCTGAACTGCGCCTCAGGAGTCGCATGATGAGTTCCGATCAAACAATGCGCATGCCGGAGGACCCGGCTGGCGGCCCGCCGGACCCGGAGATGGTCTGGATTGCGGGCGGGACGTTCCGCATGGGTTCGGAAGACTTCTACCCGGAAGAGCGGCCGGTTCACGGGGTCACGGTCGATGGCTTTTGGATCGACCGCTGCACGGTCACCAACGAGCAGTTCGGCCGCTTCGTCGCCGCAACCGGTTACGTGACCGTTGCGGAACGGCCGCTTAATCCCGCCGACTATCCTGGCGCGCTCGCCGCCAACCTCGTGCCTGGATCGATGCTCTTCCACAAAACCGCCGGTCCGGTCGATTTGCGCAACTATGCCAACTGGTGGAGCTGGGCGCCGGGGGTGAGCTGGCGCCATCCCTTCGGGCCGGGCTCGTCGCTCGACGGCATGAAGTGCCACCCCGTCGTCCATGTCGCTTACGAAGACACGGAGGCCTATGCGAATTGGGCCGGAAAGGAGCTGCCGACTGAAGCCGAGTGGGAGTTCGCCGCGCGTGGTGGGCTCGACGGCAAGAAGTTCACCTGGGGCGACGAGCATTTTCCCGGCAGCAAGGCGATGGCCAACACCTGGCAGGGGGAATTTCCCTGGCAGAATCTTGGCGTCGACGGATACGAACGCACCGCGCCTGTCGGTAGCTTCCCGCCGAACGGTTTCGGCCTTTACGACATGGCCGGCAATGTCTGGGAGTGGACGTGCGATTGGTTTGTTCCCCGCCACGCCGACGAGATTGCCAAATCGTGCTGCATGCCGGCGGTCAATCCTCGCGTCTTGTCGTCTGACAAGAGCTACGATCCCCGGCAGCCGGAGGTCCGTATCCCACGCAAGGTCGTCAAGGGCGGCTCGCATCTCTGCGCCCCCAACTATTGCCTGCGCTACCGGCCGGCGGCGCGCCAGCCGCAGATGGTCGACACCAGCATGAGCCATATCGGGTTTCGCTGCATAGCACGAGTCCGGGACAATGGTGATTCGGGGTGAGACTGCACCCGCACCCAACATCGACCCACAATGGCGTCGCGAAAGACCTGACCTAACCCAAATCAAAAAGAAGGCCGCCTGATTGTTCGATCAGTTCTTTCCTTCAATCACGAACCCGTGGATCGGTTACGTCCTGAGTGGCGCCATCGTGTTGGCCGCCGCCGAGTGCGGTCATCTGATCGGGCGTTGGTGGCAGCGCAGCCATGCCGACGCCGTGTCGGCAGATATGCTGACACTGGAGGGCGCGGCGCTCGGCCTGCTCGCGCTGATGATCGGGTTCACCTTTTCAATGGCGCTGAACCGGTTCGATGTCAGGCTGAGCGGTGTTGGTAAGGAGGCCAACGCCATCGCCACGACCGCGTTGCGCGCGCGCCTGCTGCCCGAGCCGCAGGCAAGCCAGGTTAAAAACCTCCTGAAAGAGTACGTACAGCTGCGCCTTGATCCGGCTTCGTTATCGAGGAACCCGGAGGAGTTCGGACAAACTGTCGCCTACAGTAACGAGCTCCAGGCAAAACTCTGGCAGCAGGCCGTTGCAGTCAGCGCTGCCGACCCGCATTCGATACCGGCGGGACTGTTTGTGCAGGCGCTAAACGAGATGATCGATCTGCAGGAGACACGGCTCGGCGCGTCGCGCAACCGCGTGCCGCGGGTCGTGTTCGTCCTGCTCTACGGCGTCGCCGCTGTCTCGATCGCTTTCGCCGGCTATGTCAGCGGGCTGGGGCACCGACGCCGGCGGGTGCCAGTCGCGATCATGGCCCTCCTGGTAGCTAGCGTCATCGGAATGACCGACGACATCGACCGCTCGCAGAGCGGCTTCATCGCGGTCAGTCAGCGGGCGATGCACAGCCTTAAAGATAGCCTTGAGTGATAACGGCGTCAGCTCAGGCGTTCGCGCCGCCGCACTTCGAGCGTCAGAAGCGGAAACCCAGGGCCAAGACCGGCCCGTAAGCCAGAATGTTCACCGATCGGTTCTGGCCATTGGCGCCGAGGCTGCCGTTGCGCTCGGTCTGCGTTGCCGCGTAGGCGAGGGTCACATCGCACCAGCTGGTGATCAGGTATGACGCGCCAAGCCGGCCATTCCACCCGATCGTGCCGCCATCCACGCCCAGGCCTGTTGCCGCTAGCGTCGTCACGATGCGCCAGTCCGGTGAGGGGTAATACGAAAGACGGCCGCCGATCCACGGTTGCACGAAGTCGGTCGAGACGTTCACGCCGCCAAATCTGCTCTGTTCGAACCCGGCGCCAGCGCTGACGCTGTTATAGGTGAAGCCGGCGCGCGCATCGAGCGTCACCTGGCTGGATGCCGTAACCGGTAGAACCTGATAACCGAAACCCGGCGAGACCAGAAGTTCGGACGCCGTAGCCTTTAGGGTCGCTCCGCTGCCGCCCGGCAGGATCGGCGGAACGTTACGGGTCACGGCTCCCGAGACGTACAGGAAATTCAGCTCCCCCGACCAATTCCCGTAACGGACGAGGTTGTCGGTCATGAATGCGCCCGTGAGCGTCGAGGTCAGTTTCGAGACCGTCGGACGGTTTTGATTGACCGAAATGTCAAAGCCCGCCGGGTTCTGGAGTCCGACCGTTGCGCTGAGGTTCGGCAAAAACACGTAGGGGCTTACCTCGAAGTTCCAGTTCGGCTGTCCATCTGCCGCAAAGCCCTCAGTGGCCGAAAATTGGGCCGCCGCCGGCCTGACGGACAGCGCAGCCAAAACTATAACCGCTAGCCAAAGAGCGGTGCCGCTCCGGCGAAGGCCGTCGCGCAGGAAGCCCACGGGCCGCTTGCGCCGCCAGAGGATTCGAACCGGCATTTATCACCTCCGCCTAAGGGACAATTCCGTAGGAAAATCGCGCAAAGCTGCGCACGTGCCCGATTGGTGCGCTATTCAGTTCCGGCGGAAATTGGAGGAGGGGGTCGACGACCTAACGTCGCCCGCTCAGCTCAAAAGTGGAAGGTTGAGGGGAGGATCGGCCCGTTCATGTTCGCGCTTAAGGCCCGAGCGCGGCAGGCCGTAATCGACAAGCAGCGGAAGCCACCGTGCAGGTGGATCCATGAATTTGCCTGATAGTCGACGGAGCCGATCATCTGCCAATCGATATGCGACCGGCCCCAAAGCGGCGGACGCTTGAGCTGCAGGCTCAGCGAAGCCTTATGTTGCGCGAATGCGCCTGTTGCGCAAATCTGCCGCAGCGGCTGGTTTTTGCGCCGACCCTAAGGGTGTGGCCGCGGGTGCAACCCGTTTGCACTGCTGCTGAACAGAACCCGGCGCAATTCGCCGGGAGCGAGCAGTTCATTGAGCTCGGCCGCCGTGACATAGATCACATCCAGATTTGGACGGCGGCAAAGTGATGCCAGGAAAATATCGAGATCATATGTGCCACGAAGTCCCGAAGCGGATGATGGTCGGCGAGAAACTCAGCGCCTCGAGGACACGGACAAAGGTGACGACCAGTGAATAGACGATCGTCTTGAACAGTATCGGCCGGATAAGCGGCCCGCGATCGTAGCGGCGCATAAGCGGCAAGGCGTTGGCGATTAGCACCGATTTGCCGACGATCAGTGCCGCCGTCGTGGCGAGCAGGAAGTTGCCAACGGCCAAGAGGTATTCGGCAAGAAGCAGGTTTGTTGTCAAAACAATCAGGTTAAAGCCGATAAAGAAAAATATGGTCGGGGCTGCCATCTCGCGCAGCAGGAAAGCGCCTGTCCGGCGACCAATGCCCGCATGCCTGGGTGAGGTCATTCCTATCCCCTGAAACAGACTCAGCTATTTTTCCTCAAAGACGAGTGCGGCATCCCGTACTTCTAACGGCGGTTCGTCACGAAACATCTCGCACTTGGCGAGCAGCATGCGGGAGGCGGCATCATCCCCGTAAGCTTCCAGGAATTCGCGAAACTTGACGTCCGCCCGCTTCCAATCTTGGTCGAGATAGGCCGAATAGGGGCCTGCCCAGTCCCGGCAGCGAGCCTCGTCGCACGCGGAAGCCGGGTAGGCGCTCGCCTCCCCCGCCGTTCCGAGGAGCTCGAATAGCGCCGTAGGAACTGATGTGCCGGCGGCTACGACCTGCCCCAAAGGGCGCACCAAAAAGCGCCCGCGGATTTGCGCTTCGACGGCGCCGGTTATCAGGATGTCGGTCGCGAAGCGCTTGTTCAGCCCCTCGACCCGCGAGGCCAAGTTTACCATCGCGCCGAGCGCGGTATACTGCATGCGCTGCGGCGACCCGACATTGCCGACAACCGCTACCCCGCTATGAATCCCGAACCGCGTGTGGAAGAGCGGCAATCCTTCCTGCTCCATCGCGCGATTAAGCATCGCGCCCGCAACCCGGCAGGCGAGCGCAGCAAGGCAGGCATTCTCGGCATGGTCGGGATCCTCGGTGGGGGCGTTCCACAACCCCATGATCGAGTCGCCGATATATTTGTCGATCGTTCCCTGATATTGGTGGATCGGCTGCGACATCACTTCGAAATAGCGCGACAGCCGCGCCAGGGTCTCTTCGGGAGACAATCCCTCGGTCGTCGCGGTGAATTTGGCAAGATCGGTGAACAGGATGGTCACCGGTCGCCGGTCGCCGCCAAGAACACTGTCGCTGCCTTTGCGAACGATCTCGCGAACCAGCTCCTTGGGAACATAGAGTGCAAAACTGCGTAATGCCGCCTTGGTCGCGGCAAGTGCGTCGGTGAGCGAATGGATTTCTGCGACCCTCGACTCGATTTCAATCGGAGCGTCCAGTTCCAATCGGCGGATATGGAGGGTTTCTTCAATCAACGCGGCGATCGGCCGGGTCAGCAGCCGCGATGCCCAAATCACTCCCAGGCAGGCGAGCAGCAGAAAAACGCTGCCAGCAGCAAGAATGACCAGGCTGGCGTACCGCAGCGGAGCCACGAACTCATCCGGGTCGGCAATGACCCCAACGGTCCACGCATCACCAAGCACGCCCTGCACGGGGGTAAATGAGACGAGATATTGCTCACCCGTGCCGTCGAGTGCGGCCTGGAAATGGCTGGGCCCGCCGGCGTAATGGCGAACGGCCCCCGCCACGAGCGGATCTGCAACCGCATCGGCGAACACGATCTCCAGCCGGTCGTGTTCGCGGACGATTGTCTTTTCCGGATCGGGGTAGCCAATCAACCTTCCGTCCGGATCGAGGATGAAGACGACCCCGTGCGAGCCGATGCGGCTCTGGTCGAGAAAGCCCGACAGCGTGTCGGCAGACAAATCTGCGCCAAATACGCCCAATAATGCGCCGCTAGTGGTGCGCATCTGGCGCGACAGGGTTATCCCTGGACGATTGGTGCCGGTGAACACATATGCGTTTGAGATGGCGACGCGATTGGCTGCCAGGGCGGTGCGGTACCAGGGTCGCTGTCGCGGATCGTAGATCACCTCGGGCGCACGCTCGATGCCGACAACCTTATCCCAGCCGGCGTAGTAGGTGTAATTGTCCACCATCGCCCCGTCGGCATCGTCGATGATCCTGATGACGAAGCGCGCGCCGGCCGGTGGCGGCGCGCCATACGGACCGAATTTGTCTATCCCGGAAGGCAGCCGCACCGCTTGCAGAAAGCTGCCATTAGAGGCAAACCCGTAATACAGACTGTAGAGATTTGGCAGCTGTTCGAGATCGTCGAGCAACGTGCGCCGGAACTCGGGCCGGCGCAGCAATTCCTGCTGGTCGCCGCCGAGCGCAGCGGAAAGACTGACCGTTCGGGCGATCGGATCGAGCAAACTGCGGATGCCGATGACGGCGTCATTGGAGGCCCGCTTCATCGCGTCCGCGGCAAAGTTGATGGCGAGTTGCGAATTCTGCCGGTACAGCACCGCTATCATGACCACGGATAGGGGCAGCATCACGAAGAGGAACATCATGACAATGCTCGGCCGCAACCGCACCCGCCAACGAGACAGCCGGACTGGCCGACGCCACCAAAGGGTCAGGCGCTTGGCGGCGCCGATCCAACTAGCGATGGCCACGCAGCTGCAGGCTCCCAACGGCCGCGAGAGGGCTCATTCGATCAGCTCCGCTCGGGCGAGGAGTGACTGCGGGACGGTGATGCCCAGTGCGCTTGCGGTCTTGAGGTTGATCGCGAGATCAAATGCCGTCGCTTGCAGCACCGGCAAATCGGCCGGTTTGGCGCCGTTGAGGATCTTTGCGGTATAAATACCCTGCTGACGATAGGTCCCGGTGACGCTTGCCCCATAATTGATAAGGCCACCGGCCAGAACGAACTCGCGCAAGCTGTAGATTGCCGGGACCGAATAACTCAACGACAGCGCCACGAGCTGATCGCGCCGGCTGGAGTAAAAGGGGTCGCTGGCAACAACGACCGCGCCTACTCCCAATTCAGGAATCAACGAGAAGGCGGTATCGATCTCGCTGTCGCTGCTGGCGTTCAAGATCTCAAGCTTTATGCCCTCTGGAACCGCTGCCTGAACATCTCGGATCATGGGCGCGCTAACCGCGCTATTTGGATTGACGAGCAGGCCGATGACCTTCGCCTGAGGGACCAGCTCGACTAACAGCTCGAGCCTTTTGGGTGTCAGCTGGCTCGATATGTCACTGAGACCTGTCAGGTTGCCGCCCGGCTGAGCGAGAGTGGCAACCAGATCGGCACCGATCGGATCAGTGACCCCGGAGAAAACGATCGGGATTTTCGCGGTAGCGTCCTTCGCCGCACGCGCCGAAGGAGTACCGCCGCTCGTCACGATCACATCGACCTCGCGCTCTACCAGGTCGGCAGCCAATGCGGGCAATCGGTCGAAGCGGCCCCCTGCCCAGCGAAATTCGATCGTGACGTTCTTTCCTTCGATAAAGCCGCTGTCGCTCAATCCTTGGCGGAACGCGGCAACAAAGGGTCCGTAGGCAACGGGCGATCCGCTGCCGAGGAAGCCAATTACGGGCATCCCGGTCTGCAGCGCATGCACTGTTCGCGGCCACCAAGCGGTTATTCCGCCGACAAAAATCAACACCTCACGGCGTCGCGGAGACATTATGTAACCCGATCCACCGAGCGACCGCGTTTGAGCTATTTGACCGTCACCACGACCACGCGATTGGCGCGAAGGCGAACGCCCTGGTACGTCGCTACCTGTTGATTGTTTTCGCCGGCCGCCAGCGCTGGGAGCCGCGTCGGCCAGACGCCGGCGCCCAACAGATAGTCGCGGACCGCTGTCGCGCGATGGATTGACAGCTGGAGGTTCGCGTCTTCTTTCCCGACGGCATCGGTGTGACCGACGACCTCGATCGTCCCGAACCGGCATTTCCAGGCTGCGAGGAACTCGTCGAGCTTCGCGCGGTTTGCCAGGTTCAGCCAATCCTTGTTATAGCCGAACTCCAGCACCAAAGCGCGCGGTGCGGTCACGGGCGGGATTGGCATGCTGACGGTCATGCCCTGTCCGGCAAACCCGATGTCGAGACCGGATGTCTGCGAGGCAAGAGTGACGGAAACACCGTTGGTATTGTTTGTCATCGATATTCCGCCGGCGCCAGCGACCACTGTGGCTTGGCCCTGAGTGGCGCTGTAGTTGCCGGAAAAATCCTCAAGCCTTGTCAGGTTCCGGACCGGGCCCGCGGCGGATATTTTGGAGACGCCGACCTGAATGCCGGCGCCAAATCCGGAAACCTTGAACGGATAGATGCAATTCGTGCCAAGAGTCGGCAGGGTTAGCTGGCCATCGCCGGACTGACCGCCGACGCCGATCATGGCCGACGTCGTTTCCATCTGGACCCAGGGTTCGTTGACCCCGTTCTGAGCCATTGCCGGCATCGCGACCGCCAATGACAAGACGAATGCTGCGGCTGCCGGGGCGTGTTTCGAAGAATGCATGGCAATGGCCTTTGTGCATGCCGGCAGCCACTCTCGGCCGCACGGGTTGTCGGAACGCGATGGTGTGCGCAGGCGAGTGCGGCGCGCTATGCAGTTTCGGCAGAAAAATACCCGTGAACCGCTACTCGGCGGCCCGGGCGAGCATCGCTGATGGCGATTCTCCGAAAAGCGCCTTGTACTCGCCGGCGAACCGCCCGAACTGCCAGAAGCCGTACCGGGTGGCCACCTCCGTCACCGTTGCTCCGGCGGGTTCGCTCCTGCGCAGAGCTCGTCGCGCCAAGTGCATTCGGCGCAGCAGCAAATATCGCTTGGGGCTTATCCGCAGGTACTCCTGACAACAGACCCGCAAGGTCCGCTCCGATACTCCGATCTCCGCGCACAATTCCGGAATGTAAAGCGGCTCGTCGAGATGCCGTTCGATCACGCCGTAGAACTTCCGCATTATCGCCGCGTGCTGTCTTTGCGCCGCAGTGTCCTCCTCGTAGCCGTCGTCCCCAGCGAGGCAGGCGACCGTTGCTTCAATCATTGCCTGTTCAAGCCCATGTGCCGCGGCTGCATCAGCAATTACTGTCGGAGCATGCTCTGCCAGGGTTCCAGCGGCCGCGTGCAAGTCGAGTAGCTTTGCCTTGGCGGCGGCCGTAGGAACTATGCTGACAGTGCCGTCCGGCAGCTTCAGGTCGCGGCCCGCGATTGACGCTGAAGCAGAGGCCAGAACCTCCACCGAGATTGACATAGAAGCCAACTCGAAGGATCCGGACGATCGCCTGAAATATTCCTGCGCACTGCCGTGGAGCAAGATGTTGGACATACTCATTTCCAAACCGGCCGTAATCACGCTCGGGCCGGGGCGCGTCCGGAACGTAATGACGGCTCGTCCTGCATCGTTGGCGTAATGCCCGATCCGCGGCAGGCTCTCAGAGAAGCGTTGCATCCATTGGCGGTGCAGCTTTACGCGAATGAGCTTTGCGGCAAAAGACCCGCGCTCGATAATCGCTAGTTGAGCCGATGTCCCCTGGAGCGATCCCGCGTAATCGTCGGGATCTGTGAACGTTCCGACCGCGCTCGAGAGCATGACGCCCTCCTATTCCGGGGAAAGGTTGCTGTCCCCTAATGGCCCAAGCCACTCCGCGCCTTGATCCAGATCAACTTTCTAGATCCGTTTTGTTCATCACTCCGTCCCGGCCTCGCCGCAAGGTTATCGATGGCGTCTCGCCAAAAGCAGCACGATAGCCAACGGCGAAACGGCCAGGACTCCGAAAGCCAAATTGCCGAGCGATAGCAGATACACTGGCCTCGGGGTCGCTGCGGCGCAGGGCGCGCCGAGTTAGCCACATTCTTCGGAGGCGATTGTAGTGAACCGGCCCAATTCCCAAGTGATCGGCGCAGAGGCTTCGCAGCAGCCGCTCCGACACATCGAGCTGCTCACAGATTACCGCGATACGCAAATCCTTTTCCGGCTCGAGCCGGAGCAGATTGTCGAACCGCACCATGATGTCCTGGTGGCGGCCCTCCGCTCGGCTCGTGGCCTCCGGGTCACCCGTCAGGCACTCTACTGCTGCGTAAATCAACTGCTGCTCCAGGCCGCGTGCGGCCTCGGCGTTAACGAGCGCCTGCGGTTGGCGGGCCGCCGTCCTGATCGCAGCGGCATGCAGTTCGCGCAATCCCCTGCGAGCGCCGAGCGGCGGACGCCAACGGCGTACAGCCGGAGGGATGTCGAACGGAACCCCGGTCACCGCGCCTCCGTATCGGATGAGTTCGTCGACTGGTAGCCAGATGGAGCCCCATCGCGCCGGTCCGCCGGTCCGCGTGTGTACCTGTCCGCCCGCGCTCAGTGTTATGATTTCATCCGATCTCATTGCCATTCCGCCGCAGACCGGTGGGGTGCCATCAATCGAAAACCCGATCAGCACCCTGTCGATCGGAGCTGCCATAAGGGCGATGCGCGGAACTCGTTCCTCTGTCGCCGACATTCGCAAAGTTTGCAAAGCGACGTGTGTCAGATGGGCGCTGAACCGACCACGGCCGGTGATTAGCAGGCCAACACAGCCGTCGTCACGCAAGGCAGCCTCGAAATCGTCTGGTTCGCTGAACGATGACGTGACGCTGTCCGGCATGTCTTTGCTGATCGATGGCTAAATCCGGGACGCGACGCGCCTAGCCGGTCGACCAACGACGTTAAGAACGGAGGCGATTACGGGCTATCCAGTTTCGGCCAAAATTTGGCGGCTGATCGATTATTGTGCGCGCCTAGCTGATGTCCGGATCGACGTGGGGACGGGATTGGCCAATTCCGCGGCGTGCTCGCCCAGATCGATCGTTCTGAAACACCCTCGCTTTGAGTTCGGTCGCAGCCGCTTAACCTGCGGTAATACAAACGACCGGAACCGGCGCGTCTCGCCCGTTGATGCGCGTTCCGACGAAGGTCACTTCACCAACCAATAGCGGGCGCTTTATCCGCGCGGGCCGGTGAAGTTCATGGACGGCCGCGCTCCGAAGCGCCCAAGGCGCCGCTCTCATCGCGGGGGCCCTGGACGTCATGATGCGCGGGCGCCCCAAGTTCATCGACCTCAGGAACAGTAATCCCAATAGCCCTGCGAGTATGCGGAGCTAGACCAGAACCAACACAACCCAGGCGCCGGGACCGGCGGTGGTGCGGTGGCAACGATGAGCGTGCCGAGCGCAACGCCGGCAACAATGGATCCGTAATAGGGCGCGCGCACATATGGCCGGTAGTACCCGCCACGCACAGCAACGCCGCCATTCGGACCCCGCACGGCGGCCCCGCCATAGGCACCACGAACGGCGACACCGCCGTTTGGACCGACCGCAGCTGCCCCTCCATAGGGACCGCGAACGGCCGCGCCGCCATTGGGGCCACGCACTGCGCCTCCACCCATCGGGCCGCGGTATGCAGCGCCGCCGCGCGGCCCGCTTACTGCGCCCCAGCCAAAGGCGTTCGTCGCCACCGATAGCGCAAGAACGGCGGCGAGGCTAAAACAGGCAATCCGGCTCATGGCTTGGCTCCTGGCACAGCGACGGCCGTCTGAGGCGTCAGATCCTGACGCACCACGCCCTCCTGTGGCTGATAAACAAAATCTGCGTCATCCGGGTGGACGGAAAGATCCCAGTCTGACATGTCGGCGACAAAAATCGGTTCTCCGGGCAGCGAGAGATAGGTGACAATCAAGCGGCGCGGCAGGGATTTGTCGTTCTTCTCCAGCCAGAGCTCTAGCTGAATACCCGGTGGCTGAGTAAACACCAGGTGTCGGCAGAGTACCCCGTCGATCGTCGCGGTATCGACCTCGTGGCCTGCCGTAATTCCCGTCAGGAATGCCTTGTCGGCAGCGTCGATAATGAAATCCGCGAGCGGGAAGTCCATGCCGAAATGGCCAACGGCGACCTGCAGCATGCCCTGCAGCGTATCCGGAACCGGAATGCTCACGTATTGCTTCTGGTCCACCAGGACGACGACGAGCGTCTTTCCGTCGTACATCACCTTTGATGCCCCGTCGTCGCCGACCCCATCGACCAAGAGCCGGTCCGGGTGCCGCACGGTTATCTTGAAGGTATGTTCGATGTGAAGCGGCTGATTGCTCGCGTCCGCGTAGACCCGGATCGTCCGGGCCTGAAACGAGAAAGCCTGCGCGCCGAGCGTCTTGCCCATTTGCGCGACCGCAGAGCTGGCGTCAGCGCTGATTGCAGGCCCTGCCGGCCCGGCCGCCAGAGCCATCCGATCCGCCCCTGGGGCCAGACCGGTACCAATGCTCATCAGCAGGCTTGCGAGCAGGAGTTTCTTGAGCTTCATCATTTGAATCCTCACGGATGTCGACCAGATCGGCGGGGGTTCAGCCTTTGGACCCGGCCAGTGTCAGCTCTGTACAACGGTTCTGCGCACACTCGCTGCGACAATGGTGGGACGGCGCATCGCGGATCGCTATTCAGTTTCGGCAGAAATGGTGATGCCGCGAAGGCGCAACGGACCAATTGGTTTACGACAGGAACGGTGGCTTGTGCGCCCAGACGTAGCCGGCCCGGCCGCGCTGGTAGCCATAGTCGTAGAGAGCGCGCATATAGCCGGGGTCGAAGGGCTGCGGCAGCTTCATTGTGAAATCGATATCGATATAGGCAAGGTTGAAGCCGACATCGTCGCGCTGCGTATTGCTGTAGATGCGCAGCACGTCGTTGAAGCCGCTGCCGGTGGTCATCGTGGCAATCGCGCGCTCGGCGATGGGCAGCGTCCGACGCTCAACATCAGCCCATTCAGGGTCGAGCCGGCCGTTGCGGATCACGTAGGCCTTGAGCTGCAGCACCTGTTCGCCACGTGCGATCCGCTCCCGCCGTAGGCGCATTACCGACTCCGGATAAAGGAAGGTCTGCGCGATGGCACCCCCATCGACATGCATCTCTTGGTAGCGTTTGCCGTCGAACGTCACATCGATCATCGACGGGGGAAAAATTCCCGGCATCGCGGCGGAGGCAAGAAGGATGCGGCAGATCGTGTCCCGCGCCTGCGGATGGCTGCTCCGGGCGATCGCGCCGATGTTCCAGAACACTGGCTGCTGCGCATCGAGATCGGTGCTGGCAACCAACAGCAGCCGGCCCTGGTCATAGGCCTTGCCCATGGCCACTACGATCTCGTCGGTCATGTAGTTGGAAATGGTTTTGAAGAGCGGCTGATTATCCGTCAGGGCGTCGTCGAATAACGCCGCCGTAAAGCCACGTTTCGTCAGTACCTTCTCCGGCGTGAGCTGAGTGTAGACCGTGCTGAGCTGCGGATCGTAATCGGGGCCGAGATAGGCGAAGGGGGCGATCAGCGAGCCGGCGCTAATGCCTGTTACTAGCTCAAATATCGGGCGTCCGCCATGCTCGGTCCAGCCGCACAAGAGGCCAGCGCCAAATGCCCCGTTCTCACCGCCGCCGGAAATGGCGAGGAGCTGTAACTCGGGGATTGCCTGGGCTGCGGGGATGCCAAGGGTCCGGTGCAGGCGCCCCACCGCGTCGACGAATTCGGCCTCAAGTGGCCCGACCCCCGAGAGCGGGAAGAACCGTTCGTTTGGTATGCCGAGCACGCTCGCATGCTTGGCGTCGCCCATCGGCACGCCGGGGCCGCGGTCGGGCCCAGCGCATCCGGGTAGCATCGCTGCCGCGCCGCCGCTCGCGGCGAAGCCCATCAGGCGGCGGCGGGTGAGGGGGATCGGCATTCGATTGAATCTCATAGCTAGTGGGTGTGGGCGCTTTCGCGGCGGCTGCCGTACCATCCTGTTTTACTGGCGCGGCAGGCTATGCAGTTTCGGCAGAAATGCGGTCGGGATCGGGTGCGGATGTCCCCTCCCAGGCACCGCGCTGGAAATGGGTGATCTCCGCCAGCAGCTTAGCGAAAATGATCGGCCTCGCTGAGTCCCATCCTTACTTCCTGACCGAACCTGAAGAGCGACTCGGCCAGCAAAACAATGGCGATCGCGAACAGAAAACCGGCTCCGTATTCATGCCGCAGCTTGAAAAATGCACATATAAACCCCGCGACCAAGAGCAATGTCGTGCACAACGCGCTCGCAAGAGCCAAATATATCGAACTGTTCAGAAGCATAGCCCGTTGCCGCAGTCGCGGGATGTCGGACTTGAGGTGAATTCGACCGCTATGCTCGGGAGCAATTTCATTCAAGCTGCGGATTCGTTCTATAACATTATTCATTCGGCCGAGCAGCACGGCGACGAAGGCGGCTACCGCGCCGAGAACAAACGCCGGCGCGGTAGCCTCCGAGATGAGCTGCGAAAGTTGCGCAGCATCCGGAACGAAGTCCATCTAAGCAAGATTCTCACGGTCGGTCCACATATGGCAGAATCCGGAACCGGAGCTACCGTATGTGGGGGGATGTGATGTCG
>Ga0181530_10002019_pt1 | contig 24787 bp, 15 predicted proteins | sample PEATcosm2014_Bin_42_FD_119769 | JGI IMG/M metagenome (GOLD analysis project Ga0181530, IMG submission 119769) | Peatland microbial communities from MTU Mesocosm Facility, Houghton, MI, USA - PEATcosm2014_Bin10_60_metaG | ecosystem: Environmental > Terrestrial > Soil > Wetlands > Peat | place... | reverse complement strand
CTCGAAGCCTCGGGAACCAGCGGCCAGAAAGTGGTCTTGAACGGGGGCCTGAATCTTTCCGTGCTCGACGGCTGGTGGGCGGAAGCCTACGACGGCCTGAATGGCTTCGCCTTCGGCCAAGGCAAAACTCACTCCGACATGAATGTTCACGACCGCCGCGACGGCGACGATCTGATGCGGGTGCTGCGCGACGAAGTAATCCCACTTTACTATAACCGCGATCGCGACGGCCTTCCCCGCGGCTGGATCCAGCGCATGAAGCGCACCATCCGCACCCTTGGCTGGCGTTTCAACGCCGATCGCATGGTGATGGATTACACCACCAAGTGCTACGTTCCAGCAGCCGGAGGCACCTCAAGCGACCTCCGTCAGAGGCTGTAAAAAGCCCGGCCGGCGAATAGGTCGCTGGCCGGGCTTCGTTGACCCGCCTAGTTTTTTTGCTCCTTGTTCCGCTCCCAGCCCTTTTTTCAGTACGAGCCCGGGGCCACCGCGTCTTCGGGATAACCCGGCATTCCGAACTCGGGAACGTCGAGGCCCTCTTCTTCCACCTCGGGCGCGACGCGCATGCTCTTGGCTTTGTTGACCGACCAGAAGACGGCGAAAGTTGCCCCGAACGCCCAGGCGCAAACCAGAGTCGCTCCCATGAGTTGACACAGGAACTGCCGCGTATCTCCGTGGAGCAAGCCCGTCACTCCCTGGCCCGCGCGGCCCAGGTAGGAAGTTGCGCCGACGCCATTCCATCCCGCGCCATAGGCGCCGTCGGCAAAAATGCCCACCGACACCGCGCCCAACCAGCCACAGTAGCCGTGCACCGAAATCGCGCCGCAGGGATCGTCGATCTTGAGCACTCGGTCGTTGAATAGAACCCCGCCGCACACCAGCAGGCCGGCGAGTATGCCAATGACGACCGCTGATGTCGGAGACACAAAGGCGCAGGGCGCGGTAATCGCCACCAGCCCAGCCAACATGCCGTTGCACGCCATGGTGATGTCCGGTTTGCCGAACAGGAAGTACCACAAGACCATGGCTGCCGCCGAGCCGGCGACCGCGGCCAGGTTCGTGTTCACGGCAACCACCGAAATGCGAAGGTCGGTGGCTCCCAGCGTGGAGCCGGGATTGAACCCCATCCATCCGAAGAGCAGGATAAAGGTGCCCGTCACCACGTACACGATGTTGTGCGCGGGAAAAACGCGGATCTTTCCGCCCGGCCCGTACTTGCCCAGCCGCGGACCCAGAATGATGGCCAGCGCCATGGCGCAGAAACCGCCCACGCCGTGGACCACCGTGGACCCGGCAAAGTCCACATACCCGTGACCAAGATTCAACGTCGTTCCAATCTGCGAAAGCCAACCGCCGCCCCACACCCAGCAGCCGGAGATGGGATAAAGAATCGCGCCGATGAAAAGTTCGCACAGCAAGAAGGCCCAGAAGGTGATGCGCTCACAGATGGCTCCGACAATGATGTAGCCGGCCGTCTCCATAAACACCACTTCGAACAGCGTCAGACAGTTGCTGGCACTGTCATACGCCGGACCGGTGAGAAAGAAACCTTTCCCTCCTATAAATCCCCACAATCCGCTGCCGACCAGAAACTTGTTGAGGCCGGGAATGCCGCCCAGATTGGTGGGCGCCGCATTGATGGCAACCGCCCCAAACTGGAAGGCGTAGCCGACCGCGTAGTAGGCCAGAAAGGCGAAAACGTAGGCCGCAAAATTCAGCATCATCAAGTGGGCCGCGTTTTTCTTGCGCACCAGTCCGCAGGTGAGCAGCGCGAACCCGGCCTGCATGAACAGCACGAGGTAGCCCGTGTTCAGCGTCCAGGCAAAGTTAGTGGCCACGCGGACGTGCCCCACGCTGTCGGCCAGCTTAATCGCCAGCGGCTCTTTCGCCGCCTGCGCCTGATAGTCGTCGAACGCCTTCTTGTTCGCCGCGTAGTCGGGAGCGGTCTTGTCGGTGGGCTCGGCGACTACAAAAGAATTGCCGGCAGCATCGACGGCCGTCGTCCGGTCGCCCGTGGCTATGCCCGACGGGTCCGGCTTCGGCCCATCGTCGGCCCGGCAGGGCGTGGACAGCGCGGCCATCATTCCGCCGGCGAGAAGAATGGCCAGAACGGATGTACATAGGCGTGATATCCGGCGTGAAACACGCCTTTCCGAGTGCTTTGTCATAAAATTGCTCCTGTCTCCATGTGGCGAAATGTGGTTACCGGTCATGCGTCGTACAGAAGGGCGGCGTGAACCGCGGCATCGAATGCCTTCGCAAGTCTCCAACCCGCATCCTGAGATTGCCTCACACTAAATGCCGCAATCCACCGAGTCCAATTGAAAGTTTTTCTTGCACGTATCAAAAAAGCTTGCAGCGGGCCGTCGTCAAAATGTTCCCGGTAATGGTCCCGCGCGGCGGTTTCGGCTTGACACTCCGGCAAGACCGGTTAAACTATATGCATATTTATGCAACTGTGTGGATAAATATGCCTCCACGAAAGAACGGGAGAATGAGGGGCCGGAAAGGCCTGAAGAAGACCTGATGTCAGCCAAACTTGCCAAGCTAAAGACAGCGGTCCTGGGCGCGACCGGCTATTCCGGCCTTGAGCTTGCGCACATCCTCGGACGCCATCCGCGCACCGCCGCGCCCTTGCTGATGCGGCGCAGTACGGGAACGGAAGCAGGAACAGGGCTAAAGCCTGGCGAGTCCGGCGGGCCGCACACAGCATACGCGCCCGGCAACGGCCATGCTCCGATTGAGCCATTTTCCTGGTCCGCCCTGGAGCAGCATGGGGTGGAACTGCTGTTTCTGGCCACGCCGCATTCCTTTTCCCGAGAAATCGTAGCCGAGGCGATGACCCGCGGGCTCATGACGCGCGGGTTGCGGATTGTCGACTTGAGTGGCGCCTGGCGGCTAAAACAAGACCACCATCGCGCCGTGTATGGCTTTACAGACGCCAACGCCCAGATTGCAGCCGAACTCACCGAGCGCGCCGTGTACGGCCTGCCCGAGCTGCACGCGGAACAGATTTCTACCGCCGCTCTGGTCGCAAATCCCGGCTGCTATGCGACTTCCGTCATTCTGGCGCTGGCGCCCCTGCTTGCGGCCGGCATGTTGGATTGCGAGCGCGGCATCATTTCCGATTCCAAATCCGGCGTCTCCGGAGCCGGCAAGGAACCCACCGCGCGCACCCATTTCGTGTCCGTGGCCGATAATTTCTCCGCTTACTCCGTCTTCGGACACCGTCACACCGGCGAGATCCTCGAACAATTGGCGCTTAGTTCCAGCCAGCTGATTTTTACGCCTCATCTTCTGCCCATTCCTCGCGGGATTTTGTCTACGATCTATGTTCAACTGAAAAGTGAAATGACGGTCGACGAGGTTCAAAATTGTCTCCACGATTTCTACCAAGGCAAACGTTGGGTGCGCGTTTACCCAGCGCCACATTTGCCGGAAATACAATTTTCAGTGCACACGAACTACTGTGACCTCGGGTTCTGCCTGGCCCGCGATGGCCGTCGGCTCGTCCTGGTTTCCTGCCTGGACAACCTGCTCAAAGGCGCCGCCGGTCAAGCCGTGCAAAACATGAACCTCATGTATGGCTGGGACGAAGCGGAGGGCCTGCAATGAAAATTGTCGTCAAGATCGGAGGCGCAGCGCTCGAAGACAAAACGACCCTTCACAAGTGCGCGCAGGCGGTCGTCCAACTCGCCCAGGACGGCCATCACGTCGCCGTGGTTCACGGCGGCGGCAGCGCCCTGACCCGGACCCTGAAGCTGCTCGGGAAAGAAAGCGACTTCATCCACGGACTGCGCGTTACCGACGCCGAGACGCGCGACGTTGCCCTCATGGTGCTCGCCGGAATCGTGAACAAGAGCCTGGTGGCGGCCATTTCCGCAGCCGGGTATCCGGCCATCGGCCTTTGCGGCGGCGATGGCGGCGTCTTTCGCGCCCGCAAGAAGAAGGACGCCGAATACGATCTGGGATTCGTCGGCGAAATCTGTTTTTCCGAGCCGCGTTGGCTCAAAGCCATCTGGACCGAAGGCGGCATTCCCGTGCTCTCCTCGCTTGCCCTCGGCAGCGACGGCCAATATTACAACGTGAATGCGGACCAGATGGCGGCTGCTTGCGCCATCGCGTGCGAGGCCGACGCGCTGATTTTTCTCACCGACGTGCCCGGCGTGAAGCAAGCCGACGGTTCGGTTATGTCCCGGTTGGATACGAAACAAGTTGCCGGGCTCATCGAGGAATCCGTGATCAGCGGCGGCATGATGCCCAAGCTCGAAGCCTGCACTCACGCTCTCAAGGCGGGAGTGGGGCGCGTTCGCATTCTGCCGGCGGCGCAGGTCGAAGTTCTGCCCTTGTTCTATTTCACTAAAATCGAGTGCGGCACGGAGGTGCTGAGAGCATGAGCCTCGCTTCGGTCTCCCGCATGGAAGCGAAGCTTTTGCTTCCCACCTACGATCGCCAGCCCATCCTTTTTGTGCGCGGGCGCGGCGTCTATCTCTGGGATTCCCAGGGCAAACGCTATTTGGATTTCCTCAGTGGCATCGGAGTCAATGCCCTCGGCCACAATCATCCCGCCATCCAGTCGGCGATCAAGCGCCAGGCGGGGCGCTTGATTCATATTTCCAATCTTTTTTTTCATGAGTATCAAGCGGAGCTCGCGCGGCTGCTGACAGGAATCTCCGGCCTGGATCGCGCTTTCTTCTGCAACAGCGGCACCGAGGCGTGGGAAGGCGCGCTCAAACTCGCTCGCGCTTTTGGACAATCGAATCACAAGAACGGAAGCAAGCCAAGGACGCGCATTCTGGCCATGGAGAACTCTTTTCATGGACGCACCTTTGGCGCGCTCGCGACCACTGGCCAGGCGAAATATCGCGCCCCGTTCGTTCCTCTCGTGCCTGGTGTGACATTCGTCAGATTCAACGACCTCGACGATCTGCGACGAAAGTTCGATGCGAGCGTCTGTGCCGTGTGCATCGAGACCATTCAAGGAGAAGGCGGAGTTTGTCCCGTCAATCGGGAATTTCTCGAACTCGCCGCGCACCTGACCAAACAAAGCGGCGCTTTGCTTGTGCTCGACGAGATCCAATGCGGCCTCGGCCGCACTGGACGCCACTTCGCCTACCAGCACTACGGCGTGCTGCCGGATATAGTTACCGTGGCCAAGCCGCTGGCGTGCGGATTGCCGCTCGGAGCCATCCTCACTACTGAGCGGGTCGCGGGTTGCTTTCATCCGGGTATGCACGGGACAACTTTCGGCGGAGGCCCTCTGGCCTGCGCCGTCGCCATCGAGTTCTTGCGCGAGGAAAAGAAACTGCTCAAGCATGTGAGCGTGCTCGGCGAATATTTTCACGCCGCGCTTGAGGCCCTCGACAAAGAGCACAAAGCGATCCAGGACGTCCGCGGAGTGGGGCTGATGCAGGCCCTGGAACTGGACTCGCCCGAACTCGCGAAGGCCGTGGCCCGGCAACTGTTGCACGAAGGGATTATCATCAATCGCACGCACGAAACTGTGCTGCGCTTTCTACCGCCTTACCTGATTCAGAAAGAACACGTGGATCGTCTGGTCAAGGCGCTGGACGCGGCGTTGCGCAAAAATGGGGAATCCACGAACGAAGAAGACAAAGAAGGAAAAAGGCCGGCCCCTCCGCGGCGCAAACCAGTCCATGCGCACGCGTGACGCGACCCTTCCCGATGCCGAGCAAATTCACGCTCTCATCGCGGCCTACTCCGGCGACGGCACGCTGCTGCCTCGCCCGCTGGCCGAGGTTTGCGAAAACGTCCGCGACTTTGTCGTTCTCGAGCAGGAGGGGCGAATCATCGGATGCGGCGCTCTCCACCTCTATGGCGTGCACCTGGCCGAGATCCGCTCCATCACCGTCGATCCCTCACGCCAAAGCAGCGGCGGCGGCAGGCGTCTGGTCACGGCGCTTCTGGCGCAGGCGAAAAGACACAAAGTCACCTGCGTGTGCCTGTTCACGCGCATCCCGGAATTTTTCTCGCGCATGGGATTTACGGCCGCCGCTCATGGAGACCTCCCAGATAAAATTCACAAAGACTGTTATCAATGTCCCAGGCTCTATCGCTGCGACGAAGTGCCGATGGTCCTCGGCACTCCGCCCGCCTTTGCCATCTTGCCGCCTCCCAAGAACTGGTTGAAAATTCAATCATGATTTCACTGCGCCGTTCCCCGGAAAGAATTCGCTTGCCCCTCGGCTTCTCTTTCTCCGCCGTCGCTGCCGGAATTAAAGTCAGTGGCCGTCCGGACCTAGCGCTGCTGGAAGTCGCCAATGGTGCAGCCGCTGCCGCGCTGTTCACCATGAACCGTGTCGTCGCCGCACCCGTGGAATTTGGCCGGGCGGCGTTGCTCGCCACGGGAGGGCGGGTTCGCGCCGTCGTCGTCAACTCCGGCAACGCCAACTGCGCCACCGGGCGCGTTGGCCTCGAAGCCTGCGAACAAGTTTGCCGCCGAGCCGGGAATTTGCTCGGCGTGCCCGCCGCCGAAATCTTTCCTTCCTCGACCGGCATCATCGGAGTGCGGCTGCCTGCGGAAAGAATTCTCGCCCAGTTGCCGAAGCTCATCGCAGCGCGGTCTGCGACAGAGCGCGGAGTCCGCGCTTTCGCCCAGGCCATCATGACCACCGACACGCGTCCGAAGATCGCATCCGCGCGCTTCCGGGCTTCGCCGAAAGAAGGCGCAAAGGAAGTCACCGTGTTGGGCATCGCGAAGGGCTCCGGCATGATTCATCCGCAGCTTGCGACCATGCTGGTGTACTTGTACACCGATGCGGCGGCGAGTGCGCGCGAACTGCATGATTTTCTCCGCGAGGCGTGTGACGAGTCGTTGAATTGCATGTCTGTCGACGGCGACACGTCCACCAACGACACCGTGCTGCTGCTTGCCAGCGGCGCCAGCGGCGTTCGGATGCGGATGAAAGATGTGCAAACTCGGAAGAAGTTTTCTGCGGCGTTGACCGCCGTATGCCAGTCGCTCGCCGAGCAGATTGTCAGCGACGGCGAAGGCGTGCAACATGTGATTCGTCTGTTCGTCGAGCAGGCCAGAAGCCGGGAAGAGGCTCTGCTGGTGGCGCGGACGATCGCCCACTCCATGCTGGTCAAGACCGCGTGGGCTGGCGCCGATCCGAACTGGGGACGGATCCTCGCGGCAGTCGGAAGGTGCGGCCTACCCATCGATCCCGACGGCGTGCAGATTTTTATTGGCAGTCAGAAAGTATGCCGCAACGGCGCCGCGTGCGCATTCAACGAGCGGCAAGCGCACCGCCATCTCAAGCAGCCGGTGTGCGATGTTCGCGTGCAACTCGGACGCGGCCGCCACGCGGTGAAATTCCTCACCACCGACCTGACCGCCGAGTATGTGCGCATCAACGCGGATTACTCCACGTAGGGAAGGCCTAAGGCCTTACGTCTGAGGAAAACCAGAAGGCAAGTTCAGGCTTGTTCCTGAGACCTAAGACCTGCTCTTAGAAACTGAACATGGCTTGCAATTCGATTTTCCGGTTCGCCGCCGCGCTCGAGAACGGGCCGCCCGCCAGTGCGATTGATTGTCCGAAATTGGGTGACATCAGGACCCCAACGGGAGGCGCCGCATTCACCTTGTTCAGGACGTTTCGCGCATTCACGCTGAATGTAACGTTGTAGCGTCGAGTGGACGCCGGGGCGCCACCGAACATTCCGCCGAGTCCGACGGGTCCTCGCCCTCCGCCTCCTCCGGGATAGCCGCGCGGGCCACCGCCGCCTGGAGGGCCACCGCCTTGCTGAGCCCCGTTCTTTCCGCCAAGCTCAGGCCCGAAGCCGAAGGTCTTCGCCAGCCGCAGGTTGAGCGTGAAGTTGGACGGGCCGGTCAGGTAGTTGATTGGAATCTGTGTGTACGGCGTTGCCGGAACCACATAGTTGTTACATGCGGCCTGTGTCGGAAACGGGCACGAGCCCGAAGGATAGCTGCCGAATGCGGGGCGGACGTTGAACTGCAAATCGCCGGCCAGGTCCTGACCCACGGTGACGTTGTAGGGAGAGCCGGAATTGAAAACCATAAACGGGCTCAAGCGAAATGCATGCGGCAGCCCAATCGTACCCCCGGTAAACAGCCGATCCCGGACGGCAAAGGAAGCTCGTCCGTAGTCGAGGCTCAAGTCGTACTGGTCCGATGGAAAATTATATGCGCTGGAAGCGTCGCTGTGGGCGTAGTTCAGCGAGTAGAAACCGAACAGAGACAGCTTGGTTCCCGCCCGTATATTGAAATTCGCGATCAACTGGTTCTGCCGGAAAAGTCCATCGGAGGAGTACTGATAGACGTCACCCTCCTGTGGATTGGGGCGCGAAACGCCCCAACCCGATGCGCTCGGTGTCGGCGCATTGGTGTCGATCGAGAGAAACTGGTGCACGCCGCGCGCGTTGAGATACGAAACCGTAACGTTGGCGATCTTTGTGACTTGCCGCTCCAGGCTAAACGCCGTTTGCATGATGTAGGGCGCGTGCAACTTTGGGGCGATTTGATAGATCGGAGACGTTGACGTTGGCAACTGGCTCACGGTGGGGACGATTGGAAAAAAATCTATTGCCGGACACGGTGGCGTGGAACATTGAGTCGAAACGGCGTACTGCTGCTGGGTTATGCCGTTCAAACGGTCCGCATTCAGAACCAGGCCCTGGTTGAAGCGGTCATAGAACAGGCCAAAGCCGCCGCGGAGAACGGTTTTCGGCGCGCTCTTTCCCCCTCCGCCGATGCCCCATGCAAAACTGAGCCGAGGCGCCCAGTCCCCGTGATCGTGAATTGCATTTTGCGTCTCAAAACGCAGCCCGGCGCTCAGTGTGAAAGTCGGACGCACCTTCCAGTCATCTTGCGCGTACAGCCCGGCATCCACCACGGTGACGGGCACGGTGGGTATCGCGCCGCTGGTGGTTGCGTCGAGCGTAAACTGGGTCGCGCCCGGGGTCTCACTGCCAGGACCGCCCGCGGCGAGCGCCTGCACAGCGGTCGCGTATGCTTCTATGCTCGGGAACGTAAAGCTGCCGTTAAATCCTTGGCTCGAGGTATTGACTTCGTGAACTGCTCGTAGCCGCCCGCCGAATTTCAGGAAGTGTTTGCCCTGCGCTATCGAAGTGTAATTCTGCAGTTCGTAATGGTCTTCGAGGTCGTTTTGCGTTCCCGAACTGGAGCGGCCGCCCGAGAATGCGCCGATCACGTTGATGGCCGCGTTGGTGGTGAACCCGGACGGCAGCGTCTGCAACGGAGCCGTCACCGGATTCTGATCGCTGTTGTCGCGCAGGTACTGAAAGCGGGTTTCATTGATGGCCTTGGTCCCCAGAACTTGCGTATCGGTGATCTGCGCTGTGTGTTCGGTCGACCGAGTGTCGTAACCAGCCTCGGGCAGCGTTGACCCACCGACACCGTCGTTCTCCCACGTGTCGTGGTAATACTGGTAGCGCGCGGTGAGCGAGTTGTTGGGGGTGAGCTGGTAATCGATACGCGGGCCGATGTTGGTGCGGGTGCGAGGGTTGGAAACGTCCTCGGTCATTTGAAATGGTTCCAGTTCCGAGTTCAGCGCCTGGGTGTTCACAATCGCGATCTCGTCAATGTTGCGGCGTTGCACGTCCAGGAAAAACGACGCCTTTTTGTTGATGGCCCCGCCGATGTTACCCATATAGATCACGGAGTCGTATGGTTCCTGCGCAGCCGTGCCGAGAAAAGGATTGCGTGCGTTAAATGCCGAGTCGTTGCCCACCACGGAAAACTGCCCATGGAGCTTGTCGGTGCCGGGCTTCGTGAAGACTTCGATTCGTCCGTATCCCAGCTTGTCGTATTCGGCGGAGAACGGATTCTGATTGATGCGAATTTCGCGGATTGACGACTTTGGCGGAAGCTGTCCGGCGGTAAATCCGTCGATGTAAAGCTGGCCGCCATTGGGACCGGCGGATGGCCCGGCGAGCGCTTCAAGATCAGACTGCAATTCATCGGGATCGTCGGGCAGCGCCTCCAGGTCTTTGCCGCTCAGCACGGTCGCGCTCGCGTTATTCGAAGGGCTAACGTCGAGCTGCGGCCCCTCCGCCTCTACGTTGACCTTCTCCTGCTGCACGTTGATGTCGAGCGCAATGTTGAATGACGCAGCTTGGCCCGCCGCAACGTCCACGCCGTTCTGCACAAAAACAGCGAAGCCCTTGGCATTCGCGGTGACGTTGTACTTGCCCGGCGGCAGATTTCCGATTTCGTAACCGCCGCTGCGATTGGTCGTGGCCGAATGGGTTTGTCCACCGGTGGCCTGGACCGCAACCGTCGCGTTTGTAACCACGGCTCCCGAGGGGTCCGTCACTTGCCCGCGCAGGCTTCCAGTGGTTGTGGCTGACTGCGCCGATGCAGGCGCTGGCAGCACGATCAGCATCGCCGCGATAAAAGTCGTCAAAATAAAAAGTGACAAATGTTTCAACGCACACCTTTTCTTTCCAGGCAGATTCAATTGATTGAGATTCGTTTACTGTTGTGCGGCGTCGCCTTCTCCACCGGGTGCCCCGAGCGACCACGGCGAAAGCAGCGAAGAGGCGCTTCGATTCGGCGCCGCGGTCAGGATGGCGTCCACTCCGGCCAGCAGTGTGATCACAGTCACCCCGTCCGACGCTCCGCCTTCGCCCGCGACGATCATCACGGCATCGCCCTTCTGCATGTCCGCCAGCGTGCTGTCCGGCAAGCGGCTCAGCATACGCTGAAAATCCGGAGGACCGTTCCCGCCCGGCGCGCCGCCGCCCGGCCCACGCCACGTTTGCGATCCGGCCCCAGGCGCTTGCGCCCCGCCGGTAGCCGGCGGAACGGCCGATCCGCTCGTTGCAGTTTGGCCCTGGCCGCTTGCGCCCGGTTGACTGCCGTTCCCACCGACGGCCGTGGCTCCCGCGTTTTTTAGCCGCATGGCGATACGTTGCGCCATCTCTGGCGGCAGCTTTTTCATTTGCGAATCGGAAGACACCTTCACCACCACCGCACTCTTGGTGATCGCGTCCTGCACCGTCATCGTATTATTGGACGCATCAATCGCCTTGATGGTTCCTGCAATATTCCGGAATGTGCCGGAAACAATTTCCTCCGCCGTCAGCTCGCTGCCATCCTGGCTGCGAGTTCCGCGCGCGCGTAGCTGATCGCCCGCCTTGATCTGGGCCATGATTTCGCCGGCTGGCCCCGGTTTCGCGTCGTCGAATTTCACCGAGCCGGGCGCGTAGCGGCGCAGGACCGTGTCCACGGCAATGTGGACGGCAATACTGTGATTCGCGCCCATGCCGCCGGATGTAATTGTGATGGTGCCCGCCGCCGCGTCCACCTTGGTGACCAGCCCGCCTACTCCGCGCTTCTGCCAGTCGTCGCGCTCGCGCTGCTGCTTCGCCGCGACATCGGACTGCTTCATCACAATCACGGCCAGCGCAGTGATGATCATGGTGTGCCCGTCCCCATTCGACGATGCCTGCCCGCGGACCAGCACGCGATCTCCGGGCTGTAAATCTTGCGCCTGGAGAGCGGTCGCATTCTTCAAGTCCTTTTCTCCCGGCGGCACGCGCAGGATTTTCGTCGAGCTGGTCAGTTTTGCCGTAACCTCGCCGCCGGACTCCGCCGCGACCGTGATCGAATCCGCCTGAATGCTCTTGATCGTCCCTACCGCCTTGGCGACTTGCGCGACCGCCGCACCGCTCGCCGGCCTCTCTTTATCCTGCGCCCACACGTAGCCCGGCCCCGCCAGAATCAGCGTGACCCAAGCCGTGAGCAGACAGGTTGTGAGAAGGTACATCCGAAGCAGGGGGGCGCGCAGCGGCTTCTGCAAGAAAATTTGCCGGAAAATCTCCCAGGAACTTCGCATGACCTAATTTAACACTGTCCAACCGGCAATTATTCGGCCTTTACGAAGTTTTACCCGGCGTTGACCTTGCTTTTACATGAGCTTGGCAACTTCACATCCAGCGCTCGCATCCACTCCTACAACTGTTCGTGAATGAGAAAACGATGCTTACATGGACGGCAATGTCCGCCGGAAAGGCCCGCCCCGATACCGAGGCCCATGCGGTCGCGGCTGACCTCCTATTCCGGATGACGACCGCCTTCCCCAGTTGGGCGGGTGCGATTCTGGCCGTGTATTCTGTTTACTTGTGCAGATTCGGCGCTCTTAAGATTCGTCTGAAGTGAACCACCGACGGAGCACGCTAAAAGCTAGACGGAGGATATGCGGTGAATAAGTCCCTGTTGTACACTCCCCGGCCTAATCATAAGGCGTCGGCGGCACGTTCAATTTTGTGGAAGCCGGTTAGCTATGCGCTGATCGCAGCTTTAACCGGCCTTCCGGGAGTCGGCCCGTCGATGTCAGCGCAGGATGCCGCCGCCACGATCGCGGTCGATGTCAAGGTAGTCACGCTGCCCGTCACCGTACGCGACAAACATGGCACGATCGTCCGGGACCTCACCAAAGACGATTTCACGCTGCAGGAAGACGGCCGCGCGCAGACCATAAAGTACTTTTCGCAGGACACGAAACTCCCGCTCACGCTAGGCCTGCTGGTTGACACCAGCCGCAGCCAGACCGGCGTCCTCGATGCCGAGCGCAACGCGAGCCGCAGTTTTCTCGACCAGATGCTCGTGCAGCCCAAGGACCAAGCCTTTCTCCTTCACTTCGATCATGAAGTGGAACTGCTGCAGGATTTGACTTCATCCCACGAAAAGCTGCAATCGGCGATGGATTTGCTCAAGACGCCATCGGACCGCGAGCGATCGAACGATCCTAACGATCCCTCGAATTCGCCTTCGGGATCGGGATCGCATCATGGCGGCGGCACGCAGCTTTACGACGCGGTATTTCTGGCGTCAACCGAATTGATGAAGAAGCAGCAGGGACGAAAAGCCTTCATTATTCTCTCGGACGGTGTCGACCGCGGCAGCAAGACGTATCTGGACAGCGCGATTGAGTCGGCCCAACGTGCCGACACGGTTGTTTACTCCATTTATTTTGCTGAGCCTCGCCGCGAAGAAGGCCAACAACCGGGCCGCGGAATGGGGCGCGGCGGCGGCGGTTGGCCCGGAGGTGGTGGCGGCGGCTGGCCGGGTGGCGGAGGCGGATATCCGGGCGGCGGAGGTGGCCGAGGCGGAGGCCAGCGTCATCCCGAGGAACAGCGCGCCGATGGCAAGAAGATTTTGCAGCGGATTTCCAAGGAAACCGGTGGACGATTCTTTGAGGTTTCCAAGAAGGAAACCGTCGGCCAGATTTACGACAGCATTGTCGAGGAACTGCGGACCCAGTACAGCATGGGCTACACGCCGGATAAAGACAGCACGGCCTCCGGTTATCACCACATTCAGTTGCAGGTCAAGCGAAAAGACCTGACCGTGCAGACGAGAGACGGATATTACGCGGACCGGTAGGTTGGAGTGGAGCGGACACTCTTGTCCGCTCCTCTTGCCCTTGTAGCTGATCTTGACTTCAATTTTCAACGTCAACGTCAACGGCAGCGGACAGGAGTGTCCGCTCCACACGACCTATCTCGCCGCGAGTTCTTCCCGCAGCGCCTGCCCCAGCGCCGCTTGCCTCTCCGCGCTCAACTTGGTTCCGCCTGAGGTCAGATACAGGACGTCAATCGCCATCTGCCCCTCGGTCTCGATCAGAGCGATCTCGATATTGCACTCATGCTTCGAGACCAGCGAACACATACGGTAAAGCAGCCCCGGACGATCCTGCGTCAGGACCTGCACCAGCGTGCTGCTGGCCGAGCAGCTATCGTCGAATTCTATTTCTGTCGAGATTTTCACCTTCGTGCTGTCCGCCCTCTCCGATTTCAAGCGGTCGCGCAACATGCGCGCCACGTCAGCTTCGCCCTTGACCACGGCCGCGATGCCTTTCTTGAGCCGGTCCCATTCCTGCAAATTCATCTCCAGGGTGCGAAAGCGGTCGGTGAAATAGAAAGTGTCCACCACCACGCCCGCGGCATTGGAGAACGCGTTTGCCTTCACGATATTCATCCCCCATGCGGCCAACGTTCCCGAAACCGAAGCGAACAGAAATGGCCGGTCGGTGGTTACCAGCGTCAGCTCATACCAGTGCCGCACTTGTTTCAAATTCAATTGGACATTGTCTTGCCCCAGCCGGGCCGCCATTTCGGCATGAGCCAGAACGTCGGTCGCGCCATGGATGCGCAGATAGCGTTGCGGCAATCCCTCGAGAAAAACGTTGATTTTCTTCCCCGCCACCGGCGCCAGCGACCGCAGATGCGCCAGATTCGACGAAGCAAGACTTGCCGCCGTCGCGGTCGTAGCGTCGTCGCCCGTATGCACGCGCTCGTCGGCGCTCCGGTTCAAATAATTCGCGGACGCAATATAGAGTTGAAATAAGTTGTCCGCTTTCCATGGAGTCATGGCGTCGGGGTTTACCGCCTTGATGTCGGCATAGGTCAGCAGGCACAGCATCTTCAGCCGCTCGGGCGCGCCCACTTTGTCGGCGAACAACTTCACATTCGCGGGATCGAATACATCGCGCCGCATGGCCGCCGACATCTCCAAATGGCTGCCCACCAAGTAGCGCACCGTGTCGCGGTCGACCGGATCCAGATCCAGGCGCGCCGTACAACGGTCGGTGAGTTGCAGGCTGATCTCAACGTGGTTTTCGCCGGGCACAGCTTTGCCGGAATCGTGCAGCAGCAAGGCAAGATAAAGAAGTCCCGGCTGTTCCAGTTCACCGAGCAACTCGGCAAAGCGCTGCTCCGATTCGGATTTCGATTCTTTCAGGTTGTGCAGATGTTCGATGGCCAGAAACGAATGCTCATCGACCGTGTAGCGATGATAAAAATCCCGCACCACCAGCGCCTCAATCCCCTTCAGTTCCGGCAGCAGCAGGGCCAGCAGGCGCAGCGCGTTCATGGCGCGCAAGGCATCGGCCGCATGGGGCTGCACCAGCGTCTCCTGCAAATAGAGCCACAACTCGCCGCCCCGCGGAGGCGTGGCCGCCAGCGCGGGCAACTCCTGCTCGATCTTGAATTCCGTGGTGGTGCTCAGTTTCAGGCCGTGTTCCGCCATGAAATGAAACAGACGCAGAAGCGTTTCCGGATCGCGGAGCGCGCCCGGCTGCTGTAGAAATATCAATCCATCCACCACCGAAAAATCTGCGCTCTCAATCCTCGATCGCCAGCTCTGGAACTGGCGGTACAACGACGACCAGGCGGCGGGAATTTCCTCCAGCAATTGCTTACAGACGCGGTGCACGCCTCGCACGTGGCCAAAGTAAACGCGCATCCAATCCGCCGCATCCGCGATTTCAACATCGCTGGCCCCGATCTTTCTTGCGGCCGCTTCGTCCTGCGCCTCCCAAAACAGCGTATTGTCGTGACGCCCGTGGCGGAAGTGCAAAAAACAACGTACCGACATCAGGAAATCAAGCGCCGCATCCATCGCCAGCCGCGAAGAAACCGGCAGCAGGTTTTGCGGGTCTGGCCACACCTTCAATTTTTCCATCGCGGAAATCAGCGCTAGCCAGTGGGCGACGTTGTAGTCGCGCAAACCGCCGGGCCCATCCTTCACATTCGGTTCCAGGTGGAAGACGGTGTTGCCGAATTTGTGATGGCGCGCGCGCGTGAGGTCGCCCAGGTTTTGGATCAGGGCCTGGCAATCGCGGCCGACCATGCGCGGAACGGCCTTTTCGCGCAGCCTCGAATACAGTTCGCGATCGCCCGCCAAATACCGGCAGTCGAGCAGCGAGATGGCGAACTCGATATTGTCTGGATCCAGTTTTTCGCATTCCGCCAAATGCCGCGTGGCTGGACTGAGCTTGAGGCGCAGGTCCCACAGCTCTTGCGAAAAGCGCCGCACCCGGTCTTTGAATTCGCTCTCGGAGCTACGGTTGCCATGCAGAAACAGCAGATCAATATCGGAGTGGGGAAAAAGCCAGCCGCGCCCGAACCCTCCGGTGGCCACCAGTGCGAAATTCTTTACGCTGTCAACGCCGGCGGGGTGGGAGCCTGGGTCCGGAGAAGCAGCTTCACCCGGAAGACCGGCGATGAATTCTCGCCAGAGCCGCTGAACGATCGAATCGACCAGCGCCGTGCGCCGTGCCAGCGCCGCGCGCCCGTCGCCGGTGACGGAAAACTCCCGTTCAATGGCAGCGGATTCCCGAGCGTACATCTCCCAAAGATCGGTGTGGACGCTTGGCGCGGTGGTCATGCGACGGCACTCTCCCCGAAGTGGAAAACCCAAGTGAAAGCAGAAGCGCGAGACGAAGCGCGAAGCCGGGTGACTCGAATGGAGCAGAGGTTGCGCCTGCTCCATCCTCACATTTCGCCCTGCTCACGACCCAGCAGGGCGAGGGGAGGGCAATCCGAAACGCGCGCGGCTAGAGCACGCTGTCGCCACGTTCGTCGTTGCGGATCCGAATCGCTTCATCAATGCGGGAAAGAAAAATCTTCCCGTCGCCGATTTTGCCCGTGCGCGCCGCAGTGGTGATGGACTGCACCACTTTTTCCGCCATCTCGTCGGCCACTACGAGTTCAAGCTTCACCTTGGGGATCAAGTCCACCGTATACTCGCGTCCCCGGTAAAACTCGGTGTGCCCTTTTTGGCGTCCGTGTCCTCGGGCCTCAAAAACGGTCATGCCTTCGACGCCCACCTCGTGCAATGCGTCTTTCACGGCATCCAGTTTCGAAACTTGAATGATCGCTTCGATCTTTGTCATGTTCTCCGTCCCGTTGATTTCAACTTCCCGTTGCGATTTCTGGCTATGCGGGCGATTCCCAATAATATCCTTCTTCGCCGTGCTGCGAGAGATCGAGGCCTTGCATTTCCTGGTCTTCTGGAACGCGCAGGCCAATGGTCGCGTCCACCAGTTTCAAAATGGCCACCGTCCCCACGATCGCCAATCCCCAGGCAATTGCCACCCCAACCAACTGATTGACGATTTGGTGGGCATTGCCCTCGAGCAATCCCGAAGCCAGCGTGCGTCCCTGAGCGTTCTTGAAAATGGGATTCACGGCGCTCGAAGCGAAGATGCCCGTCAGCAGCGCTCCCAGAGTTCCACCCGCCCCGTGGACGCCGAACGCGTCGAGCGAGTCGTCATAGTGGAACATGGACTTCACCCTGGTCACCATGAGGTAACAGACGATACCCGCGGCCAATCCGATGGCGATTGCCGACATGGGCGAGACAAAGCCGGAGGCTGGAGTAATCGCGACCAGTCCGGCCACGGCCCCCGAGATCGCGCCCAGTGCGCTCGGCTTTCCGCGATGCCACCACTCCACCGCGCTCCAGCCCACAGTGGCCGCCGCCGCGCCAAAGTGGGTGGCGACGAATGCGCTCGTAGCCAGCGCCCCCGCCGACAGCGCGCTGCCCGCGTTGAACCCGAACCATCCCACCCAGAGCAAGCAGGCTCCAACAAAACTCAAAACCACGCTATGTGGAGGCATGGCATCTTTCGGGTATCCCAGGCGAGGTTTCAAATACAACGCACACACCAGCGCCGATACTCCCGAGGTAACGTGGACCACGGTGCCGCCGGCAAAATCCAGGCAGGGGAACCGTCCGCCCAGAGAGGCATTCAGCAGACCGCCCTTGCCCCAGACCATGTGCGCCATGGGAGCATAGACGATCAGTGACCACAGCACCATGAAGACTGCCATCGCGCTGAATTTCATGCGCTCCGCAAACGCGCCCGTGATCAGCGCCGGTGTAATGATGGCGAACATCAACTGATACACCATGAAGGTTTGAAGTGGAATGGTCGAGGCATAATCGGCGTCGGGTTGCGCTCCCACGCCGCGGAGAAATACGTTGTGCAAGCCGCCAATGAAGCTGTTTCCCGAACCAAACGCCAGGCTATAAGAGACCAGTCCCCAGAGCAGAGTGACGATGGCCATCAGCGCGAAACTCTGCATCATGGTAGACAAGACGTTTTTCTTTCGCACGAGTCCGCCGTAGAACAAGATCAGACCGGGCCCGGTCATCATCAGGACCAGGGCGGCGCTGGTCAGCATCCAGGCGTTGTCGCCGGCGGACTTGGCGTCGGCCACCTTCTGTTCCAATTCCGCGAACCGCGCCGACTGCGCATCATTCGATACGCTCGCGGAGGCATTCGCGGTCGATGTTTGCGTGGTTTGCATCTGCGCCAGCGCGCCCGCGGCAAACAAACACACCATCGCCAGCGTCAGACAAACTATGATGAGATTTTTCATTAAGCCCTTCCAACTCCTTCACCTAAAAAATGACATTCTACACAATAGCCGCCGACCGCCCTTTCCGGAAATCGAAAAGATTTATCTTCCCGATTGAAAATACTGATGCCTGCGCCCGCATTGAACACGGGAGGAATTCTCCCTCCCATTGACTCCGGGGGCCTTTCTGCGGTTGGATGGAAGCTGCGTGGCGCCTGCGCCTTACATCTTCGATCCCGAGTCCCGGCGGTTTACCCGCCTCGATGCCGCGTGGCTTGCGATCTGGCTGATCTTCCTCGCCATCCTCGCCGTGCTCCCCCCGCTATTTGAATGGCACAAGCAGGTAATCATCCTCGCCATCGGAATTGTGCAAGTGCTCGAGTCGAGGTTGATCTCCGACCTTCCCAAGCGCGGAGTCTTCTACGTCATCCTGCTCAAGATTCTGCTGGCAACCCTGCTGATCGACCACACCGGCGAAGTCGGAATCAACAGCAGTTACTATCCGATTTACTATCTTCCGGTCGTCACCGCGGCGCTCTACTGCGGACCTTTGCTCACGCTCGTCTGGACGCTCGTTGCCTCCGCCGCCTACTGCTCATATCTCTATCCCGCGATGCAGGAATACGAGCTGACTCCCGACGCTTTTGGCTATCTCGCGCTGCGCATTATGTTTTTCTTTCTTGCCGCCATGGTGGTCAACCGCTTCGCGCAACAGAGCCGGCATCAGACCCAGTTATACCGTGAGCTCGCCGAACGTCTTGCCGAAACCAATCGCCGCCTCGAACTGGCCCAGGCCGAAGCGCGGCGCTCCGAACGCCTGGCCGCTCTTGGTCAGCTCTCGGCTGGATTGGCGCACGAAATTCGCAATCCCCTCGGAGTCATCAAGGGCTCGGCCGAAATGCTGACCCAGAAATTGCAGGCCTCCGACGAACTCTCGCGCGAACTGGCCGGATATATCTCGACCGAAGTCAACCGGCTCGGCGATCTGGTCACCGAGTTTCTGGATTTTGCCCGCCCTCTGCACGCCGAACCACATCCCGCCGACCTGACGGCGCTGCTCGATCGCGTGCTGCAAATCGTCGCCGGGCGCTTTGCCGGCAAACAATCCGTGCGCGTCGAGCGCCACTACGCCAGCGGATTGCCGCTCGTTCCGCTGGACGAAAGCCTGTGCGAACAAGCGTTTCTCAATCTTGTGCAAAACGCCTACGAAGCCATGCAGGATGATGAAGGCCGCGGCGGCACGTTGCGCGTCGAGGTGCAACGCGCCACGCAAGATAATCGGGAAGGAGTGGAACTACGCCTGGCCGATACTGGCTCCGGTGTTCCCGATGAACTGAGAGAAGAGATCTTTAACCCGTTCGTAACCACCAAGAAAACCGGCGTGGGACTCGGCCTCTCCATCGTTTCTAAGATCGTGGACGGCCATCGAGGCTCTATCCATGTTGAGAACGCGCCAGCGGGCGGCGCCGTGTTTACGATTTTCTTTCCGCTGGAAGAAACCGTCGAGCCGCAGCCACCTGCCGAGCTGCGCTCGGCTTGGACGGGCGAAGGCGCCCGTCCCCACACGAGCTAAACAAATGCCAACCATTCTCATCATCGAAGACGAAGCCAAGATGCGGCGACTGCTGGAGCTGAACCTCGGCGACGACGGTTTCAAAACGCTCTCCGCTGGCGACGCCGAAACCGGATTGAAGCTGCTTGCCTCCGAACCGATCCATCTCGTCCTCACCGACCTCAAACTTCCCGGCATCAGCGGGCTTGAATTTCTACAAACCGCCAAACAGCAAAATCCCGCGCTGCCAGTCGTCGTCATGACCGCGTTCGGATCGGTCGAAACCGCGGTCGAGGCAATGAAAGCCGGAGCCAGCGACTACGTCCTCAAGCCGTTCTCGCTGGCCGAAATGCGGATGGTGGTGCGCAAAGAGCTCGATAACTCGCGCCTGCGCGAGGAGAACCGCTCGCTGCGTGAAGCCCTTGGACAAAAGTATAGCCATCCCAACATCGTCGCCGTCAGCTCCAAGATGCAGGAAGTGCTCGCCACCGTCGAACGCGTTGCGTCGACTAACTCCACCGTTCTGCTCGGCGGTGAAAGCGGAGTTGGCAAAGACCTCATTGCCCGCGCCATCCACGAAAAATCGCGCCGCGCTTCCGGCCCGTTCGTCAAGATCAACAGCACCGCCATCCCCGAAAATCTTTTGGAGAGCGAACTTTTCGGTTACGAAAAAGGAGCGTTCACCGGAGCCTCCGCCAGCAAGCCGGGTAAATTCGAACTGGCCGACAAAGGCACGCTCTTCCTCGATGAAATCGGAGACGTGCCCGCCGCCACGCAGGTCAAACTTCTCCGCGTCTTGCAGGAGCGCGAGTTCGAGCGCCTGGGGGGCACGCGCACCATCAAAGTTGACGTCCGCCTCGTCGCCGCCACCAACCGCGACCTCCGCGCCGCGCTCGAAGAGGGAACATTTCGCGAGGACCTTTACTACCGGCTCAACGTTGTCCCCATCGACATTCCTCCTTTGCGCGATCACAAAGAAGACATCGCTGGACTCGCCAACCTGTTCCTCGCGCGCTTCGCCAAAGATTCCGGCAGGGAGGACAAAATCACGGGCATTTCGCCAGCGGGCTTGCAGCTTCTCCGCGACCATTATTGGCCGGGCAATGTGCGGGAGTTACAGAACGTCATCGAACGCGCCTGCGCGCTGGCCTCGGGCGCGCAGCTGGAAGCCGTGGACATACAACTCGACTCGCCGCGCAATCGCAACAACGCTGGATCCGACCGCTTTCTTCCCGACGGCATGACGCTCGATCAGTGGGAAGACGAAATGATCCGCGAAGCCCTGAAGCGCGCGGGCGGGAATAAGTCGCAAGCCGCGCGCCTGCTCGGGCTGTCGCGGAATGCGCTGCGCTACCGGCTGTCGAAGATTGGCATCGACGACAACGAAGCCGAGTGAATCGCTCACCCGAACTTATTCGGCAGGTGTCCGACTGTCGCGCTCCAAGGCTGCGGCTGGCGCGGGATCCAGATAACCTCGGATTGCCGCCCCTGGCCGAAAACCACCACTCTGGTGGAACCGGGCCACCGAAGGCTTGCCCATTGTTGTTTATCCACGCTGGCGCGTCTCTCTTAACTTATTAAGAATAAACCGGTTAGCAGACTTTCTGTCCATCCCTTTGGAGTGGCATTCGGACTGCATTCTCTTAGCCAGAGTTTTGTCCCGTACTTTGTTCCGAGTTGGGTGGAGCTACTTATGAAATTCAAATTCATGGCGGCAATTTTAGGATTGGGATTAACGGTGGCGATTTCAGCCGTCGTCTTCGCTCAGAGCGAGATCGACCTGGCGCCGGGTCAAGATGCAAAACCGTCAGCGGGCATTCAAGCGCCCGCGCCGAGTGTGAACGATCAGGCTCCGGCGGATCAAGCTTCGAACGGCCAGGCTTCTAACGATGAGGCCTTGAACGAGCAAGCTTCGAACGATGCGGCTTCAAATTCCAACGGCCCGGGCTCCGGTAGCCAGACCGCGAGCGCGCCGGCGGAAACTAACGGCGTGGCGCGCATCAGTCTGATTCATGGCGACGTCTCCACGCAGCGCGGCGACTCGAAGGATTGGTCGGCGGCCGCGTTGAATGCTCCCCTGGTGGCGGGCGACCGCGTTTCTACAGGAGACAAGGCGCGCTCCGAAATTCAGCTCGATTACGCCAACATGCTGCGCCTGGCCGAGCATACCCAGGCCAATATCACTGCACTCACGCACTCGCAAATTCAGATTCAGCTGGGACACGGCTTGGCGAGTTACTCCGTTTTCGGGAACAGCGATGCGGACGCGGAAATCGACACGCCCAACGTTGCCATTCACACAGAGCGGCGCGAAGCCAGCTTTCGAATTCTGGTGACGGCCGACGATCATACCGAGGTGATCGTCCGCAAAGGCGAAGTGGAAGTTACGACTCCGCAAGGCGGCACGCGCGTGGCGCAGGGACAGTCCATCGTCATTCAGGGTACGGGCGATCAGGAGCAATATAAAATTGGCCCGGCCCTGGCGCGCGACGATTGGGACCAGTGGGTCTCGGACCGCGACAACATGATCCGCAATGCGGCATCGCGGAAGCGCACCAACGATTACTACGTGGGAGCGGAAGATCTCGACTCCTATGGCACGTGGACGGAAGTTCCGGATTACGGGCCAGTGTGGCGGCCGACGGTGAGCGTGGGCTGGGCCCCGTATCGAGCCGGACACTGGGTGTATGAGCCTTATTGGGGATGGACCTGGGTTTCGTACGATCCCTGGGGCTGGGCTCCGTATCACTACGGACGTTGGATGATGTACGACGGTTGGTGGGGCTGGTGGCCGGGGCCGGTTTACGGCTATCCGTATTACCGTCCGATCTGGGCGCCCGCTTATGTGTCGTTCTTTGGCTGGGGCCGTGGTTTCGGATTTGGATTTGGATTCGGCTGGGGCTCGATCGGCTGGCTGCCGCTGGGACCGTGCGACTTTTTCCATCCCTGGTGGGGCCGGTGGGGTGGACGCTACGGCGCGGTCGGGTGGCACGATTACAACCGCGGCGGGTTTGCTCCGCTGCACGGCGGCACGCGATTCTCGAACGTGAACCTGGCGCTGCATGACGAGCACTTCCGCGGCGGGACGACCGTCTCTGGCAACGAGTTCGGAAAAGGGCACATGAGCGCCGAGCCGATGAATCACGCGCAGTTCCAGAATGCGCATTTCTCGACCGGCAAACTGCCCATGACCCCGAGCCGCGAAAGCTACTCGGCCAGCGGACGCCCAGCGGCGGCATCGACGACCCGGAACGTTTCCGAGAACCAGCACTTCTTCTCGGCACGAAGCGCCACTGCGTCGCCGGCGATGGGCAGGTCGGCCGGAAACGGCCGCGAAGTTTCGCGACCCGGAAACGGCGGGCCGAATGTTGGTTCGAATCATGTGAGTTCGAACAATGGCTCGGCCGCAGGGTCAAACAACGCTGCTGGATCGCACAGCAACAGCAATAGCAACGCACCGCGCTCTTCGGGCCCGGCGAACAGTTCTGTGCCGCGTGCGGAGCCTCAAGGCAACTCGACTTGGGGTTCGGCGCCGCGCCCCGGCAACTCGGGCGGTGCGACGCCGTCCCGCGAAAGCGGCAGCAACAACGGCGGCTGGCAGAGATTTTCGCCCATGCCTCCGCGGGCGTCTTCGGAGTCAGGCCGAGGGGGTGAGTCGTCCGGCCCCTACGGCGCTTCTCGCGGTTCGGCTTCCGAGGGCCGCGGCTACGGCGGATATTCTCGTCCGCCGCTCAACATGAGGCAGCCCATCGTTACTCCGCGCGCTTATGGCGGAGGTCGTTATGGTGGTGGGCGTCCCGCCCCAAGTTATGGTGGCGGGCGTTCAGCCTCAAGTCATAGCAGCGGCCATTCGGCGCCCAGCGGCGGATCGTCGCACGGCGGCGGCGGATCCTCGCACAGCAGCGGTGGATCGTCGCACGGTGGCGGCGGAGGTGGCGGCGGCGGCAGACATGGGAAGTAACCCTGCGCTGGATTCTTTCCCAGCGCAGTGACGCAGCATAGCAAAACTCTCCCAGCAGTGAGGCGCGCGACCACGCGTCCCACTGCCTTTTTTTTGGAGGAACGAAGCCGGGAAGCAGTGAGCTTGACTTAACTTTGGTCTCGGCCTTGGCTCGTGAAATGAGCCACGGTAAGATCGAAGGTATGACTGCTTCGGCTCAAAATCCCTCCATGAAACACTTGTCGATGGCGCAGGTGGATGTGTTTTCCGACCGTACGCTTACCGGCAACGCGCTGGCGGTTTTTCTCGACGGTCGCGGCCTCAGCACCGAACAGATGCAAGCCCTGGCGCGCGAAATGAATCTCTCCGAAACAACCTTCATTCTTCCCGGGGACGCCGCCGCCGAAAAGGACCGTGGAGTCCGCGTGCGCATTTTCACGGTGCGGGAAGAACTGCCCTTCGCCGGACATCCCACGCTCGGCACGGCTTTCGTGCTGCGCGGCCAAACCGGACCTATGTCGGGCGCCGGGGAAATCCGCCTCGATCTGAACGTCGGCACCGTGCCCGTGCGCTTCACCCAGGAACCTTTGCAGCCTGTCTTTGGAGAAATGGCGCAAAAGGATCCCGAGTTCGGTGCGATCCACAACGTGGAGGACGTCGCGCGCGTCACCGGCGTGAGCGCCGCCGATTTCGACGACTCCGTGCCCATTCAGACTGTCTCCACTGGTATGCCTTTCACGATCGCCGCGCTGCGTTCGCTGAAGACGTTGCAAAACCTTCGTTTCGATCTCGACCGCGCCGCCGAATATCTGGGGCGCAGCGGCGGAAAGTTCTTCTATTTCGTTTGCCGCGAAACCGTCGATCCCAAGGCTCGTCTCCACGCCCGGATGCTTTTTTACGGCGGAGACGATCCGGCCACCGGTTCCGCCGCCGGATGCTGCGCCGCGTGGATGGTGGCGCACGGTGTTGCCCCGAGCGACGAGCGGGTTTTGATCGAGCAGGGCCTGGAAGTGCACCGGCCCAGCAGCATTTTTGTTCGCGCCACCAGGCGCGATGGCCGGCAGGACGGTGGGCGTGATAACCATGTTGTCAATGTGCGTGTCGGTGGAAATTGTGTGGAAGTTCTCCGCGGCGAGGTT
>Ga0181530_10002017_pt1 | contig 24795 bp, 12 predicted proteins | sample PEATcosm2014_Bin_42_FD_119769 | JGI IMG/M metagenome (GOLD analysis project Ga0181530, IMG submission 119769) | Peatland microbial communities from MTU Mesocosm Facility, Houghton, MI, USA - PEATcosm2014_Bin10_60_metaG | ecosystem: Environmental > Terrestrial > Soil > Wetlands > Peat | place... | reverse complement strand
TCTGAAGACCCCGCTCACCTCACCTTCTCTGGCATGCCTCCCGGTAACGGCATGGCCTTTGGCGGAGTGCTCGAACAGAATAACCACTACGTCTCGCCGTTCTCGCTGCCCGCCGGCCCTGGCGCAGTTCCCGGCCTAACCAATTCCCAGCAGCCCGACTTCACTACCGGCAAACTTCCTTCGGTCGCGGACGGCTCGCTGTGGAGTGCAGATGGCAGTCTCGCCGCGGTCTTTTCCACAAACGGGAGCTGGGTTACTACAGGTGCACTGACCGTCTTGCCCAAGGGCTACAAAGACAGCCACCGCACCGACCACGCGGGCGTCCAGATCAGTTGCAACAAGCTCGGCCCCCTGTGCACCAAACAGATCCTCGGCCTGCACCTCCAAGCCTCCCACCGCAGTCTCCAGACCATCTCGTTCTACGGCATCGGTCCTGACTCGCCTTTGGTCAAATACGTGTTTCACCAGAACGACACTTTCGCATCGATCCGCGGTGCCCTTCCCCTCGCCGACTGGTTCACATTCGAGGCGGGCGCGGAGTTCCGCCTTACCGATCTGCCCCACATCACTGCATCCAACTCCGTCGGCGCAAACTTCACTCCCGCAGCAGCTCCGGGGCTCTCTTCACAACCTGGCTTTGGTCATTATCACTTCGCGCTGCGCACCACTCCCATCGCTATCCTGTCGCCCCGAACCGACGACCAGGATGATAACCATACCGGGCCCCTGATGAAGCCATACGTCCAGTTCACTTTCAACAACAGCGTGGAATACCACTGGTACTCCGCGCCGGGGCATTCAGCCTCCTCATTTCAGCAGTTTGTCGAAGATTCGGATGAAAACATCCAGCTTGGCACAAGGGTCCGCCACTACGTGCAGGTTGGCGACGCAAAAACCGGCGCCGAGCACTTCTGGGATTCTTTGCTCGCCAAAACCTGCGGCGACAAAAACATCGACTGGTCCAAACCGGCGAACTACGTGCTCAAAGTACGCCAACCCTGCGGCCTGGGAGACCTTGATTTGGTTTCCCATATCGTGGCCTCCAGAACCGGGCCGAATTCGACGGTCCCGTTTTACCTCGAGCCCACCGTCGGCGGCTCCGATATCGACTCCCGGCTCAGCTTGCGCGCGTGGCCCGACTACCGCTTCCGCGCCCCCGACGCTCTCTTCGTTCAAACCAACTACATCCTGCCCCTTTACAACATTCTGGTCTTTTACGACGCCGGAACTGTCGGCCCCACCTTCTCCAGCCTCTCCTTTGCAGGTCTTCGCCAGGATGCGGGCTTCGGCATAGCCTTGTCACTCCAGGGCCACATCGCTGCTCAGGGATACCTCGCACTTGGCGCAGGGCACGGCCCCACCTTTGGCTACAACTTCACCAAATTCTTCTGAGACTCACGTGCCACTCTGGTCTCGGTGACCCTCGTCTGAAGGCGCCGAGTGCCTCCGCATCTTTACTGCCGTCGCAGAATTGATTCCAGTGCTGCAACGTTGGGCTGCGCCGGTCAGGATTTTGCAATGAGATGATCCAACGCCGAATCCAGCAGCAAATCCGCCACCGGGGAGACGGGCAGCGAAGCACAGGTTCCCCACAGCTCACGCAACATTTGATTCAGGCGCTTGCGCATGCCTGCCTTGAAGGCTTGTAAGTCAGCCACCGGAACCTGGCTCATCTTGAGCCCGTCGAGCCGCGAGTCGATGGGCCGAATTGCACCGGGCACATACCGAAGCGGTCCCAGCGCGCCCGCCTGGGCAAGAGCGGCATCGGTCAGTACCGCCCGGGCGTGCTTGCGACCCAAGTCATAGTCATGGTCGCGGAATCGCTGATCAAAGAATCCCAAAAACGCCTGAAGTCCCGCGCTTGCCAACTCGCTCTCAGTCGCCGTAACGCCATAGATGGTCATGTGGTCGCGCGCACCAAGCCCCGCGGCGGTCTCAAATGCCAGCACTGCGTCGCGAAACACATTGGCACCGCCCGGCACGCCGGCGAGCGCCTTCATCTCGCTCTCGTATTGCGCGGCAATGCGCGCTTGCGCATCTTGCAGAGCTTCTGGTTTGTTGCTTCCAGGCGACGTTTGCTGATTATCCGGGAAAAACAGCTTTAGCAGCGAGGCAGACGTGGTGTTTAATGCCGCCACGTCGATATTTCCAAGAAGAATCTCAGTTTGCAGTTCCGCGGCTCTGGCATCCAACAACTCGATGCGCCCATTCATTGCCTTCGCGGTAATCCAATCCTGAAATCCCGACTGCCCGATGACCACGTCGAGCAGCCGCTGCACTAAGCGAAAATAGTCGGCGTTGGCTGAGTGAAAGCTATCGTTTGCGTCGGGGTCTTTCGCGTGCGGCGAGACGAAAAGATAGAAGCGGGACTCTTGCTGCGCATGGTCGTCAATCATGTCTACAAGGTTTTTTGCCATGCCCAGAGGCTGATTCTGCAGAATTCCGCCATCTGAATAGGTAAAGGTCGCCGGATCATGGTCCCACGCCTCCAGGTTCGGGCTCGAATAATCGTCCGGCTCCGAATGCGCAGAGCGTTCTATATCTTGCGTGCGAAATGCAATCGGGAACGCTCCGCACGCAACTGCGGCTTGGCGCAAGGGCTCCCAGAATTCCGCCGAATCGCACTGGGCATTGGTTCCGTCCACCAGGCGCGTGCGCTGGTCCCCATAGTCGATGTAGGTAAATTTCCCGCCGGGAGTTACCGGATATCCATACGCCACGCCGTTCAAGTTTGTCATAGCTACACCCAACCGGATCCGGTCGCCTAGGCTGCTGTGACGCTCGGGCGCCGGAGGCGGTAATGTAGCAAATCGCCCAAGCAGCGCCTCTCTTGAGATCTCTTCAATGAGATTCGAAGAAAACAGCGAGTCCAGAGCGGGCTCGTTATCCTCGGGCGCCTGCAGGCCAGCCAGGCTGATCCGCTTGACCCAGGTGTTATACATCGGATTATCGTATGGCCCTACAAACTCATCCGCGCTGTACATCAACTTCTGTGCCAGAATGATCGCCGTCATCCCTCCTGCGGATGCTCCAGTGAGAACATCGATGACGATGCGATCATCGTCGACTGTCGCCGGGTTTGTATTGTGCTGATGGAGGGCATCCAACACCTCACTCAAAACTCCGGCTTCATAACTCCCTAGGGAGACTGCTCCCGCTATCGTAATGGCAAGTCGCTTAGGCATAAATGCACCTCAATAAACTGGGGATTGTATTTGGCAATCACAGCTCAACTTGGGGAACGGGTGGGGAATTGGAAGAATTCTGGCGGAAGCTCACAATCGCAAATTCTGCAGCACTTATTCAGACAGAAAGTCGACTGAGAGTCAAGGGAAAACATCGACGCCACAATTGTCCAATGGTTTCGACCAGCGGGTTGAAACCCTAAACCGTTTCAACGCCTCCTCCTCGCACTTATGGAACACCGATTCGTCATATGCCTCTCGTGTGCCGAGCAGGTGGTAGACGATTCGAGCAAGCTCTGCTTAACCATGGGGACCTCCATGCCGGCCGCGTGCCCAGGGCACAAATGCAGAGCGTTACCGTGGTGATCGCGTAATGATAAAGCTCACGAAAATAATGATTTGTTCCCCGCGTTCGCGCAATCAGACAGCTCTTTGGGCGGCATTGATTTTAACGAATCTAGCTATTGCAAATTCATGTGAACGGGCGTACAACAATTTCGTCGCCTGTTGTTTTTCTCTTTGATCTGCCCGGTTCTGTTGTTTGTCGCGCACTGAGACAAGGAATTCTTCTCGAACATAGGGGCGCGGGCGACCCGTCCTCTAGGTACCCCAGGTCTTCCATCTAGCTGGAACCGCAAAGATTCATCAGGTTCATGCTGACATCCCCAAGCTCTTGCAAGATGAAAAAGGGAATGCTGCTTAGAGCCACCCGAAAGCTGCAAGCGCATAACCATTGACCACTCACACTCGGGACTCGCTTATCAAGCGCGTTGATCGACGAGCCTGCTTGCGCGCAATTCGGTGCCACTAACCCGAGAAGAGGGTGTCCCTCCAACTTTCAACGGACTCGTGTCCACCCAACTGTGGAGAAAGGAACATCATGAGCGACCCAGGCAAGTCCAACATCTCCCTCGACACCGGCTTCCATTTCCACGAGGTCGACCCCAAATCTTCCAACGCCGTCAGTGCCGAGACCCGTAAGTTGCTGTCGCTGCACCCCGGCCTCGCCGCTCTCGTGGCTAGGACAATCACCCTTCCGGCTGCGGCGGCCGCACCGGCCGCACAAACCAATGTAATATCCGAGCCGCTGGGCGATCTTACGGGGTTTGTCAATCCCGTTGACCCGACTCAGGGGCTTGTCTTCGCCGGTACGGGTTTCAACACCATCTTCCGGCCGCAAAGTCCGAAGACCCCCACGCAGCTTCCCGTTCCGGTTCCTGCCAGCGACAACGTCCTTGAACTGAACCTGACGACCGAGACACTCAGCTTTGCCGCGCCGCTGGGCAGCGTGCCCAATCGTGGCTCCGGCACTCAGGGTGATATTTTTCTCAATGCTGTGCCGTATGTCCAGTCCATCAACGACGTCACGACGTTACCGGCTCAGGGCATTCATTTCGAACCGGGGATGTGGCTGGCCGTTCCACCGACCACCCAGCCTGCCGAGCCGGCGACGATTTACACACGCATGGCGTCGATTCCACACGGCGTGACGATCAATGCGCAGGGGATTTCGCTGGGCAGAAAAGCCGGCAAGCCTCCCTTCTCTACGATTACGGTGAACATTAATCCGTTTCCCATCGGCAAGGCCCAGAATCCCCCTTCGACTCCCTTTTTCCCCAGCCAGACTGCGACCAATCAGAACACTCCGCGGATTCCGCAGGATCTCACGCCGTTCATTAACGCAGGCACGATCACGCAAGCCATGCTCGACGATCCGAACGTAGTCCTGGCGAATGAGATCGCGTCGCAGAATATGCAAAGCTTCGTGACTCTGATCATCACCACGGACGCCGCCGGGACGTTGCCGACGCCGCCGCCCAACCCAACCACTCCGCCGGCCCCGCCGGCCCCGAAGCCACCAGGATTCGGCGGAGGCACGGACGAGATCGCCTTCCTGCTTGGGGACAACAACACTCCGCCGCAGAAACCGAACGCCAACGCCTTCAAGATGACGGCGGTCTTCTGGATTGAAACGGTCCTTCAGAGCATCGTGGTCCCGCCATGCACGGCGAACGGTTTGCCCATCACGATCCAGGCAGCACCAACCCCGGGCAGCTCGCTTCGGCCCACCTTCACTCTCACGCCGCCGCACGACATCCTGCAGGACACAACCATCACTGTGCCGTATATCCAGATTCAGTACAGTCAGACGGTTTTCCTGAACTTCAATGGCCTCACTTGGCCTCACGTCTCGGTGGCTACTCTGATCCCAGCAGCTCCGATTGTGGTGCCGGCTTCCGTTTGGCCTTAGAGGTTTCCAAACGCGGTCATCTTAAGAGGCGGGGCGTTCGTCCCGCCTCTTTGTTAATCATTTTCATTTGCGAAAGAGCACAGTAAGCGCACTTTCGGCGCCGGTCAAGACGATCAGCCCAACAGGAGGACACATGAAGCTCTCTCGCCTCTGTCAGCTCATCTGCATACTTCTTTTCGCGGGCGCTCAAAACTGCGTAGCGCAATCGACCATGGTGCCGTGGCTTACCCGCTCCGCGGATAACTCGAGGAGCGGCTGGAATCAGAGCGAGACGCAGCTGACTCAGGCGTCCGTTGCGTCCAAGGGAATTATCCGGGCGACAATCATTCCGGTTATTGGGGATGCGCGAGGCATGGAAGCGCAGCCGCTCATCTTGCCGAATGTAACAACAACGCTCGGGACCCACGACGTGATGGTGCTTCCGTCGATGGCCGACGTAGTGCGGGGAGTTGACGCACATGATGGCTCCGGCATTTGGCAGGTTACGCTGGGGATGCCCATAACTGGATCTACAGCGATCGATTCCCATAACATTAATCAACATTGGGGCTGCCTCTCAACCGGTGTGATCGACGCGGACACGCAGCGTCTCTATCAGGTCTGCTGGGTTTCGCCGGACAACACGGGCAACCCGCAAACGGCGCGTTACTTTATGTTCGTGCTGAACGTGGCGGATGGGAGTCAGGTGATTCCACCTGTGCTGATCCAGGAGCCGAGCGGAAATCAGGTTTTCAACTCGCAGATGCGCAAACAGCGATCGTCGCTCGTCGAGACGAACGTCAACGGCGTAAAGACGGTATTCGGCTGCTCGGGAACTACCTTCGAAACCGGCGCGGGCGCTTCCGGCTTCTGCTTTGCCTTCGACGTGGCAAGCAACAAAATGAGCGCGATGCTGGCGCTAACAGCGGGCGAGGGCGCCGGCGTATGGATGGCCGGTCAGGGCGCGGCGGCGGACGCTCAGGGCTTCCTCTACGTGCTCACTGGAAATGGGGACTTCGACGGTGTGAGCCAGTGGGGTGAGTCGTTCCTCAAGCTGAAGTACACGCCTGCCTCAGGGGGAGCTGCGGCCGCCTTGCAAGTGGTTGATCACTGGACACCGTGGACTGACCTCGCCAGAAGCGGGCAAACAGCGGCTCCGGCAGCCAGGCTGGCCGGCATGAGCGCTTCCACTAGAGATCTCACGCCTGTTGGCGGCGGGATGAACATGCCGCTGAAGAACGCAAGGTTGGAAGCGAAGGTCAACGACCAGGGTGTTCCAACACTTCTCGTCTTTCCGCAGATGGCGACCGGCGCCTGGGCGGACGAGGACTGGGGATCGGCTGGTCCGGCCTGCATCTTCTCTATCGGCGTGTGCGTCGCAGCTGGAAAGGACGGAATCGCCTATCCCGTCAAGACGGCGAGCCTTGGCGGAACGACTCTCGCAGATCTCGCCAACCCGAAAACGAACTGTAGCAAGCTCGCGGCGCCTCCAGTCTGGCTGACCATGAGTCCTGGACCGGTTGATCCCTGCCCGACGAATCCCACTACATTGAACTTCTTTCCATGGGGCGATACGGCACATCTCCACATGACCCCCGTGCAGTTCTTTGACCCCGTGCTGCAATCCTGGACGATCTTCGCTTGGGGTGAAAATGCGCAGCTGCATAAATGGGCCGTCAGCTCGGCAGGGACTCTTACCTACATTGCCGAAAGCAACGAATACGCGAGCGCGGATGTGCGGGGGAATCCCCCGGGCGGAATGCCTGGCGGATTTTGCTCCGGGTCGAGCAACGGGGCGGATCCCAACTCAGCGATCCTCGTCTGCACCGTCCCTTACGGGAATGCTAATGCGAACGTAGTAAACGGCCGTTTGCTCGTCTACGACGCTGTGCACCTCGCCCCCAACGGGTCGCTCAAAGTTTTATGGGACTCGCAACAATTCGGCGTCCAGTTTCTCTTCAATAAGTTCGATCCGCCTGTAATCGATGGAGGCCAAATCTATGTGCCGAATTACAACGGTGGCGTAGATCTATACAGGCTGACTCCATAACGGCGTTCAATTCCGTTGCTGTGTGGTGCAAATTCGAGCTCGAATGGCACACAATTCTGGGCTGAACGAAGCCCGTAACCCAGATCGATACCCACAAACGCCTTCCCGCGATGAGATTGCGGGAAGGATGGAACCCGACCACGCCCTCCCGGCTCTCGTCACTCACTCTGATAGGGAGCAAGTGCCAGAATCACAAAAATCTGCGAACGGCACAAGTTGCTGTGTCTCCCAGCGGCAATAGAGGCTATCATTCAGAAACATCGGGTCTGGGGCTTGGAGAATGAGTCCTGGACGAGAAATGAAAGAGGTCAGCTATGGCGAAATCCCCACGCATGAAATCCTTGTCCATCAAGCCTCCGCGATTCGCGGATCAGGCACGTGTCGTTCTCCCCGGGAGCGAGAAGGCCCCGGCTCCCAACGCGGTGGCGCGAAAGGCAACGTCGGCCAAGTCTCAAGTGGCCGTCTCGGTCATCGTGAAACGCAAAGAGCCGCTGAAGATCAACCGGCGCGGCGGCCGGGCGAGTGGGCCGGTTCGCGTGAGCCGAGCGGAGTACAAGAAGCACCACAGTGCAGACCCGGACGCAATCAAGAAGGTGAAGGCGTTTGCAAGGGAGTTCAACCTGAAGGTCGTGAACGATCCGACTCAGGCGGTGCGGCGCACAGTTGAGCTGACTGGAACAGCTGCGGACATGCAGAAGGCGTTTGGCGTCGTACTGGAGCAAAAGCTAATCAACAATCAGGAGTACCGCGTGCGCGAGGGCGCGATTTACCTTCCAGAATCTCTGACCGGAGTGGTGGAGGCTGTGCTGGGACTGGATAACCGGCCCCAGGCGCAGCCTCACTTTCGTGTCTTCCAGTCCGCTGCCGGGGCCGCTGCCCCCAGCAGCTATACCCCGCCCCAGGTCGCGGAGGCATACAATTTCCCCTCAAACTCAAGTGGTGCGGGACAGACCATTGGCATCATCGAGCTCGGTGGGGGCTACCGCCAAACCGATCTCACTGCGTACTTCAAGACGCTCAAGCTCGCGGCGCCGGCCATCACCGCCGTCAGTGTAAACGGCGGGAAGAACAAACCTTCCAACGCCAACAGCTCGGACGGCGAGGTGATGCTGGACATTGAAGTGGCCGGTTCGGTAGCGGCTGGCGCCAAGATCGCTGTGTACTTTACACCCAACACGGATCAGGGATTTATCGATGCTATTACGACCGCGGTGCATGACACCGCCAACAAGCCGAGCGTGATATCGATCAGTTGGGGCGGCCCCGAATCGAGCTGGACGCAGCAGTCGATGACAGCGCTGGACGCGGCTTGCCAGTCGGCCGCGGCATTGGGAGTCACAATTACTGTTGCGGCTGGCGATGACGGTTCGACGGACGGAGGTACAGGCAATAACGTCGACTTTCCGGCATCGAGTCCGCACGTGCTGGCTTGTGGGGGAACCAAGCTCGATGCCAATGGAGCGACGATCGTGTCTGAGGTGGTATGGAATGAGTTGGCCAACAAGGAAGGCGCGACCGGCGGCGGCGTGAGCAATGTGTTTGCTCTGCCATCATGGCAGGCGAACGCGAACGTCCCGAAGCCGAGCACGAGCACAGGGGGACGCGGCGTGCCGGATGTGGCCGGAGACGCCGATCCAACCACGGGTTATACCATTCGCGTGGACGGCTCGACCACCGTAATCGGCGGAACCAGCGCGGTCGCTCCGCTGTGGGCTGGGTTGGTAGCGGTGGCCAACCAGCAACTCGGTACCCAGGTCGGGTTCATTCAGCCGGCCATCTACGCGGCCAAGGCTGCCTCAGCATTCAACGACATCACCGTGGGCAACAACGGGGCGTTTTCCGCCGGGCCGGGTTGGGACGCCTGCAGTGGGCTGGGGTCGCCCATCGCCGACAAGCTGATTCCGCTGCTGACGCCGGCAAGCGCGAGCGCCAAGGGCTCATCTTCGAAGCCGGGCAAAGCTGGTAAGAGGCCGACAAAGAAGGCGACCAGGAAAGCTGGCAAGTAAACCGCCAACCCGAGATGGTTTGACTGCTGCGAAGCGGTTGGAAAAACCGTAACAAGCGGAAAAACTATCCATTGTTGTTTCCAACATTCGACAAGAGGTCCGTCGCGCCGATCGTGAGACGTTCTAAAGGCCTGGAAAAATGCGCTTCCTTAACCCGACAAAATGAATGGCCGGATCCCATCGATCCGGCCGTTCCATAAGGTGTGGGTTCTGGAACAAGATGACTCTCAGGCTGCGGACACCCGGAGCCACACAACTCCCGAATCCTCGAAAAACGAAACACGCACCGGATTCCCATGCAAAGCCATTTTTCTCTTGACAAGATACACGCGACAGTGAAATAGCGTTAGGAGTAACGATCCCAGAGGTTACCAAAGCGCTGGTCCCCCAGTGCTTTCATCCTGCAGCCGGAATCCCGGCACCAATTTGACAGACCCACTAGCCCGGCCGTTTCTGAATCTGTGTCTGCGTTGTCTCAGTTCTGGCGCGAGGATTGAGAGGTCAGTATGAACAAGTCCCAGGGTGCAACCATTGGAGCCGTACTCCTGGCTGGGCTGCTTCTTCGTCCAATTGGGTCCAACTCTCCGCAGCCGGCCGCACCACCCAATCCCACCCCCAGTTCAGGAGGCGCCCCGCATACAACGGAACCCCAAAGCCAGGGCCCGTGGATCGCGTCGTGCAATTATTGGGCGGCAGCCAGAGACAAAGATACCGATGACGACGATCAAGCCAGCTCTTCCAAAGGTCACACCAAGCGGCCCAGGATTCATGACACTATTAGCGGACTTCGATACACGGTCGATGGGGAAAGCAGCGACCTTGACCTGGACCTGACTGGCAGCCCTGATGACAAGGAGCAGGCCTGCGGAACCGATTCGTGGAAGCGTTGGGGATTTCCCCAGGACGGACCGCAGGGCCATGTCACCGCGATCATCGCCACGGTTCCCGATCCGGTCCACACTCATATGGCGATGCAATTCGACCGAAGGATTGATGCGATTCTTCAGGCCGCTGCGGACAATGAGTATGTCAGCAGCTATTACTGGCTGCCCTGGAAAAATCGGGTAGCCCCAATGAAAGCCGAGGAATCCTCCGGAGATGCCGAGCCCGGTCACGACCCTGAGCGAGAGCGGCAACCGGGCTTGATCGTTCTCAAGCACGTTCCAAACCAATATGACCCAAAATACGATAAGAATAACTGGCAAAACGCGTATTCGCAGGTCATTTACCTCTTCCTTGTGGCTGAGTCGCCAACCCTGGGAGTAGACGGATTCCAGCTCCGAAATGCGTTTCGGTATGAGAACGAAATAGAGACGAAGCTTAAGAAAGCGTTCTCCGGAGGAAAATCCGACCACATCGCAATCATTGGCCCCACCTATACCGGCTCGGCCGGGTCGGTTAGGGCAGGCATCGAAGAGGCGGTAACGTCGAAGTTTCCGCCCCCAGGGAAAGTCTTCGACATTGCCGCCGAAACCAGCGTGGATCAGGCTGGGAGCATCTTGTCTTCCGGGGACAATACGGGCCCGGTAACAATAAACTATCTCTCCTTCGCCGCGAATACGGATTACGATCAGAATCTCTTCCTGCTCGGTCTCAAGTGTTCCGGAGTTGACCTCAGTAGAGTGGCGTTACTCATGGAGGACAATACCGCGGTGGCAAGCGAGAGAGCCTACCAATTGCTGAAGCAGGAGGCTGGCCTAGAAACCAGCATAGGCAATCCAAAAGTTGATGTGTTGCCCGGTAGTCCGTGCCAGATGCATATCAAGCCCGGCCCGCAGCCCATGCTCATTCGCTTCCCGCGAGAGATCTCCCTGTTGCGCAACGCCAGGGCCGCCAGCGACCAGGGCGGCGATGAATCTGGATCGAATCCCAGCCCTTATCTCCATCTGTCGCTCAGGGACCTTAGCGCGGCGGACAGCGTTACGCAGTTTTCCCGCGACCTCACGCCGCTGTCGCAGGAATCGGTGCTGATGGACATCGCCCGCAAGCTTGAGAAAGGTCGAATCCAATACATCAGGATCAGCGCAACCAGTGTCCTCGATGCCATGTTTCTGGCCCAGTTCCTGCGTCGCGCCAGTCCGGATGCGAGACTGGTTTTCTTTAGCGCCGATCTGCTCATGAACAGAGATATCGAAAATGGCCCATTCGTCGGCGCAATCGGCATTACCCCGCACCCTCTATTCACGGTGGGGAGGTCCTCACGACCCACCCCGCCCACGAGCCGTTCTCCTTCCGATTCAACTTCCGTGGAGGACTACAACTCCGCAAGCTACACTTTCTGGAGCCTGAGCTCGGACATTGGTATATACAAACTGCCGCAGCCTTATCTCTCGAACTATGTAAACATCTTCGACCCCGGATCTTTGTATCCTTCGCTGTGGGCTACCGTGACCGGAACTGACGGCAACTACCCGCTTGCGGTTCTGAGCCCATGCGCCAGCGATTCGGTTCAGATGCTTCCCGCATTCAAGGCCGGATTAGACCCGATGGATATCAAGTCCACGGGCGAGAAGGGAAAGTCGGGATATTTAAATAACTCGGCATGCTCGTTCTACTACGATGATGTCGCGCACGACGAAGGCGCCGTTAGAGCGAGGTTGAAGAACGCACTTATCTATCCTTCGCTGTTATGGTGGGTTCTCTGCGTGCTCGTCTCGCTTCTATGCCTTTCTCACACCGTGATCCTTGGCGCGGCCAATTACCAATATCTGTTCACGCGCGACCTCGCCATCGACGATAACGATCAACCGCGGCGCCGGTCCATGGCGCTTCAAGTGGGCGCGGTCATGCTGTTTTGCATGGCATTTGCAGTCGCATGGCCATTGCTCTGGCTCAGATACCTTGCCCAGACCGGTTCCGTTGACGTCTTCATTGGTTGCGTCACCCTGGCGCTGGGAGTGGCATCTGTTCTGGTCACACTCTGGAAGACCTGGTATTTCATTGGGTGGGCGAAGGCCGACGACGCCTCCGACAAGAATCTAAGCGGTGCTGAGCGCGCCTACCAGCGGATCAAGGAGAATAGGTATCTGTTCATCAATGTCCTGGCCTGGATCGCGCTGATTCTTCTTCCTTGGCTCTGGTATGGTTTTTGCAGCCGGCCCCTGATGGCCACTCCGCAAGAACCGTATTCTCTGGTGGGGGTATCGTTTGCCTATCGCTGCATTTTCCCGGAAAGCGGCGTTTCTCCAATTGTGCCGGCACTGTTGCTGCTTTTCGCCTGGTATCTCTGGGCCTTTTTTCAGATCAGGCGGCTGCGCTTCTCCAAGGAGGGAAGACCTCTGATTCCCCATCGCTTCGGCGATGAGAACAGAGACCGCTTCTTTGTCTCCCACGAAGACCTCGGCGGGGACACGAATGAGCAGGGTTCTCATCTATACGAAAACATCTTCTGCCTTCTCATCACCCGTACTACGATTCGCAGATTTCTGAGGCTGACCAAGTTACGAATACTACCCGACCCTGTGGCCGATGGCGCGCTCGCGCTCTTCTACGCCGCCCTATTTGTCTACTTTTCCTTCTTTACACCAATCAGGAGTCTCACCTCCTTTCTGTGGAATCATCAGGATTTTCCATGGAATCCAGGGCAATTCCTGTCGACGCACCAGAGCTTGATGTGGATTTACCGGCACGTACGGTGGACTTATCAGCATTTAGCTTCTCCGTCTGAATTTCTGATCGGAGGACTGTTCTTCCCGCTCCTGGCTGTCGCGTTGGCAGGATGGCTGCGCATCATCCTGGTCTGGAGTTCGCTCAAGAGTGGAATGCTCGACAGGCTGGAGAATCAGCCCATTCGCTTCGCCTTTGACCGATTGGAGGAGATGGGATGGATGACGATGCTTCGCCAGGATGGATTGCGTCGCCAATTGCGCGACCAGGCCCGTTCCGTTGAATCCGTGGATCAGATGCTGAACGAAAGCGACTTGATAAGGAGCCTGACAAAAACCGGCCTGGGCGAACTTAGAGACTTGCGCGATCGCCTCTTGCAGTCCATGAAAGAGCTTCGTACCAATTCCTTTGGAAAAGGGAAACATCCGTACGATGCCGTGCACACAGCAGAGGTCGAGTGCGCGGCATTCGGCAGAGTGTTGCTCGAGGACCTGCTGATTCCCTATTGGCAAACTGAGCGCATTGGACTGGTTGAAAGCAAAGAGCAAAAAGAGGTGCCAATCAAGGCTCTCCGCTCCGAGTCGCAAACGGCGTCGCCGCGTCTCCCGCTGCAACTTCACGCCGGCGCGGCCTCGGCCGACCCGCCCTATATCCAGGTGGCGGAAGAATTCCTGGCTATTCGCTATCTGTCACTCATTCGGGCCGTTCTGGCCCATTTGGGTTCCCTGATGAGCTTTGTCTCGGCATCCTTCGTTCTGGCCATCGTGGCATGGAATTCGTATCCGTTTCAACCGCGTGAATTGGTCAACTGGGTTTTTACAGGCGTGCTGGTAATTCTCGGGGCCGGGATAATCTTTGTGTTCGCGCAGATGCACCGCGATCCGATTCTCAGCCGCGTAACCGAAACCAACGCCAACGAACTCGGCCTCGACTTCTATATCCGCATCATCACGTTCGGAGCTGTCCCCGTGTTTACCTGGCTGGCCTACCAGTTCCCAGAAATCGGCAACGTTATTTTCAGATTCATTCAGCCGGGGTTGCAAGTGGTGAAGTAACGCGACGGCGACCTGAAGGGTTCTTCGGTTGGATTAGGTGGACGATCGAAATTGTGGGTCCCAGTCGGGCTCTCTTTAGTTGGAAACTCCAGTCCCAAACGCTGCCGCGCTACTGCCAGGCTGGCGATCTAGAGATCAATAACGAGGGCGCCTAGCGCATTTCCCGCCAAATCTGGGCAGGTCGAAAGAACTGCTCTTCTACGGCAGAGAGCGAGTGAACGGACCGGCGCAGTCTTCACGGCTTGATCGCAACCTGCAAGTGCCTGCAGATTAAGAACGCTAAAGAGGCGCTGCAGCTCAGTTTAAAGCAAGTCTTTCACAACTCGATCGGGATCGTTCAAATCGGCGGAGTTCCTTAGAATCCCATCCTCATCAGGGCTGCTGATCGAGCGCTCCCGCGCCCACTGTCGAGCTTTCGTCCAGTAAGCCGACCCAAGTTCTAATACCAAACGCTGAATTTCGATCCCGTCATCGAGGAGCGCTTAGCGACGCAGCTGCGGATGAGCTTCAGCGACTCGCCGGTCATGTTCTGGCCTCGGGCGACCGCTCTTGCGGGCTTCGCAGATGGAACGGCCGAACAGGAGGCCCCGGGCCGCGTGGCGTTAGAATGGCAGATCGGGTTTACACAATCGATGCATTGACGTGAGTCCGACCGTGATCCTAAGGATGATGCAGCAGGCGCAGTCTTTATGCGGTGAAATAATTCAGAGGAGTGGGGGAGAAATTGACTGAAAAGGCGTTTAGGGTTGGGAGCTTGACGCGGCGGAAGTTTCTTGAAGGGTGCAGCGCCGCGGTTTTGATTTCGGCGCCGGTGCTGGAGAGCTGGGGCGCGGAGAACCATTCAGCCACGCATAGGAACGGGCCGGCGCAACACGTTTTTCCGCTGGACGGCGGCTGGCTATTCGGCGGGAAAGTAGATGCGGAAGCGCAGAAGCCGGAGCTTGACGACGCCGCATTTTCCCCAATCACCTTACCGCACTGTGTCGTCCCCTTGTCGTGGCAGAACTGGGATGCGGCGGCATGGGAGAACGTCTGGCTCTATCGCCGCCGCTTTGCCACGCCGGAGGAGTTCGGCAACCGGCGCGTCTTTCTCAGGTTCGATGGGGTCATGGTTACCGCCCATGCATCCATGAACGGCGCCACTCTGCCATCCCATCAAGGCGGCTACCTGCCCTTCACTTATGAGCTCACTTCGTTGCTCAAGCAGAGCGGCAACGTTCTGGATTTGACCGTCGACTCCCGCTTCCAAAACGTTCCTCCGGAGGGCTCGCCGCGCGGCCCCCATGCGGTGGATTATTACGTGCCGGGCGGCGTGATCCGCGGCGCCAGCCTTTACGCAGTGCCCCAGGTTTTCATCAGCGATGTCTTCGCAAAGCCGGTCGATGTGCTCGAGTCCACGCGCCGCGTGGAGATTACTTGTTCCATCGACGCGGCCGTTGCACCGGCGAAGCCGTTCCATCTGGAAATAACGCTGATGGACGGAAGCCGTGTGGTTGCGAGCGTGCGGAAGAGCGCCGTTCTCGCTCAGCCCGGAAAGACCGATGTGGCATTGACCCTGTCGAATCTGGGCGGAGTCAAGCTTTGGGACGTGGATGCGCCGCATCTTTACAGCCTGGTGACCACGCTCTTTGTGGACGGCGAACCGATACACGACTACCGCACCCGGATTGGCTTCCGCGAAGCAAAATTCACTGTAGACGGCTTCTTTCTGAATGGCCACCGGTTGCGTCTGTTCGGCTTGGACCGGCACGAGATCTACCCTTATACCAGCTACGCAATGCCCGCGCGCGTGATGCGCCGCGATGCCGAGATCCTCCGCAACGAATTTCACTGCAACATCGTCCGCTGCTCCCACTACCCGCAATCGGAGGCTTTCCTCGAGGCTTGCGATGAGCTGGGCTTGATGGTTTGGGAGGAGACTCCGGGCTGGCAATACATTGGCGATGCGGCATTTCAAGATCTGGTAGTCGAGAACGTCGGAGATATGATCCGGCGCGACCGCAACCACGCCTCGATCGTCATTTGGGGTGTGCGCGTGAACGAGTCCGGCAACGACCAGCCGCTTTACCGCCGCACTACGGCGCTGGCCAAACAACTCGACGACTCAAGGCCCGACTCCGGCTCCATGACCACCTTTAATCATTGGCAGGAGGAGTGGCATGAAGACGTGTTCGCCATGGATGACTATCACCAGTCGCCCGACGGGAGCGTGCAGATTTATCCGCCGTTGCCGGGCGTGCCCTACATGCTTGCCGAGACCGTGGGCCAGCGCACTTATACCGAAAAAGGATTCGGGAATTTCTACCGCCGCGCCGGGGATGTCGGGGTACAGTGCAAGCAGGCCATTTACCACGCGCAGGCACACGACCGGGCTGGTGCATATGAGCGTTTTTGCGGCGTTATTGCGTGGTGCGCTTTTGAGTACGGCAGCCCGCAGAACTCGTATAAAGGCGTCAAGAACCCGGGCGTCGCCGACGTCTTCCGCATTCCCAAGCTGGGAGCCTCCTTTTACCAGTCCCAGGTCAGTCCCGCAGTCGCTCCCGTCATCGTCCCCAACTTCTACTGGGACTTTGGCGCGGCGACGCCTCGCGGCCCCGGCAAGGATGCTGCTATATTTTCCAACTGCGAGCGCCTGGAGATTTTCGTCGACGACAAGCATCACTCCACGCTTGTGCCGGACCGCAGGAATTATCCCAACCTTCACTATGCGCCCTTTTTTGCCGATCTCGACATGGATGGAACCGCGCGCCCCGTGCTGCGCATCGACGGCTACGTTGCAGGCCATCTCGCGCTCTCTCGATCCTTCTGCTCTGATGCCGCTGAGGACAAGTTCCTGCTTGAAGCTGACGATGCCGACCTCACCGGCGATGGGATCGACGCAACTCGCGTGGTCTTCCGGGTCGCCGATCGCTTCGGTGCGCCTCGGCTCTTTGCAGGCGGTGAGGTCACCTTCGAGCTCAGCGGCCCTGGCGTGCTGGTCGGCGACAATCCGTTTTCGCTCACTGAGAGCGGAGGCGCGGGCGCGATCTGGATCAAGACTCGTCCCGAGTCTTCGGGCAGGATGGTCGTCAAGGCCACTCACACGATTCTTGGCGCAAAGCAGGTGACGATCGAGGTGCGAGCGGGGATTCCTGCGCGGAGAGTTTAGGACCCGTTTGCAAGGGAAGCCAAATACGCAGGCGAAAGGCTCTTGATTCGGCCGGGAGGCAATTCCGATTAGAACAATTCAATGGCGGGACGGCTGTGGTCGCTGCCGGAGCTGCCACCGGCGACGGTAAGGTGAGTGACGGTTTGGCTAGCCATTTTGTAACTACCGAGATGGGAGTCCAACAACCCCTTGAATGTGGTATCGAAGAGACCATCCCAGCCGGGACGGTCCGGCCTTTCGGCCAAGCGCAACAAGTGGTCGCGCATTTCTATCAGCGCTCCCTGCACGTGCTCCAATCTCTGGCGCATGATGTCCTGAAACTGAATATGTCCCAACGCCTCTCCCAGCCGGGTTACGCTCTCTGCGTAATTGGCATCGACCTCGGTAATCACTTCCAGAAGCAACTGGCTGTTCTTGGCGAACTCAGACTGCATTTCGCCCAAATCGGCAGCGAGATGTTTCATTGCGCTGCTGGCCTCGTGCTGCTCGAGCGAAGCATGAGCCTGGGACATCTCTTCGTCCACTCTCTGGCACGTGGCATTGATCTTTGCGGCAATCTCGGCGGCGGCCTGGGTTGAGAGCACAGCGAGTTTCCTGACCTCAAGGGCCACAACCGCAAATCCGTGACCCGCGCTTCCCGCGCGCGCGGCCTCGATCTCAGCATTCAGGGCGAGCAGGCTGGTCTGATTGGCGATGGTGGTAATCATTTTAATGAGAGGCGTCAAAGACCGAACATCGCCGGCCAGCCCCTGAATGCGTTCGAAATTGTTTCTGAACTCGTCGGTCTGCGCCTCCAACTGCATCTCAATCGCGGCGATCACTCCCTTGTTGTTCTCGACCCGAGTCTGCGTGTCTTGCGTCAGATCGCCGGCGCTCTTGATGGATCGCGCAATATGCTCTCGCTGCTCGCCAGTCTTGGCATTCAGCGTATCGATCTGCTCGATTACCACTACGACTTCACGCTCGGACTCGGCCAATGAATCGCCAATCTGCTCATGCATCACGTCGATGTAAGGCTTGCAGTCCTTGATGTCCGCCTCGACGGCTTTGCGTGCTGCCAGTTCTCGTGAAACCTCATCGAAATTGAGCTGGCCGAAAGCCCACATGTCGGATACGGCGCGGCGGGCCATTGTCCAGTTCCACCGTTCGACGATGAGCAGGGGCACAAAATTGAGAGCTGCCAGCGGTCCAGCAATGCGCAACCAATCGGGAATGAAAGCCGGCGCTTGATAATGAGACAAAACCACAAAAAGCAGCACGTTGCAAAGGAGTGCAAGCGCCACTTGAAGGAACAATCGTGTTCTAATGCGGCGCAGCCGTAAATCGCGATCCATCATGACCTCGGCTCCCTCATCGCAACCAGCCCGATCCGCCGGGCGAAAAGCATTTCGAATTTCGCGGACTGCATCGACATCGCGACATCACGCTCCAGGACACCCATGGTTCCCTGAAATCCATCGACAAGCAGGCCCAACTCCGTGTTCGCCGCATGAGCGGGCGGTACATCTAGTTCATCGTCAGAATTCGCTCGAGGGATAGCGGCAATTCCCAGAAGGGCGTGCAACGCCTACCTGGTGAAGCCCATCGCTACTGCAAAGCTGAAGAAGGAGCTCAAAGCCCTGGGCTTGATTCAATAGCCAGCCAATCGACGTGGCGCGAACCCCGCACCGTCGTAGACTCACTCCCCGTCGTAGACTCACTTTATGACCGGCTTTGCACACTTGGCTTCGCCGTGGTGGGTCAATCTTATCGTTCTCGTTCCCGTGATCCCTTACCTTCTGTCGAGAAAAGCGAAGTTTGCGCTGGGCAGAAAGCGACTTCTGATCATCGCGGTCTTTGGCATTGCGTTCGGCTTCGTTGAAGCTGCGGTGGTGGTATATTTGCGAGCTGCCACGGGGTTGTTGCCGGTTCCGCAGGCGCACGGGCCTGCTGCTCTGCCGGAAAATCTGGTGCGCATCGAGTGCTTCCGTGAAGCGGCGGCTCTCGTGATGCTGGGCGGAATCGCATGGCTTGCCGGGCAAAACCTGAAGGCAAGAATCGCCGCGTTTCTCTGGACCTTCGCGTTCTGGGATTTCTTTTATTACGCCTGGCTTCGTCTCACCGTCGGCTGGCCCGGCTCGCTAATCAGCTCCGACATCCTTTTTCTCATTCCTGTGCCCTGGATCGCACAGGTATGGTTTCCGCTCCTCGTCAGCAGTCTCACCGCTGCTGTCATCTGGATCCGCTCCTGAAAAAGTACGCCGGGAAAAAATGCCCGCTGCGGCCCGTGCCATTTGCCCACGATGCCGCGAGCGTCACAATCAATTGATTGCGTCGACGGCCGGCTTGGTCGACGCGGCATGCGGCGTTGTCAGCCGTTCGCGCTTCATGCGCATCAGCCGGTTCACAATTTTGTATTTGTCTCCACGATAGACAGATTTCACATGCTCTACCGGTGTGCCGTTTTCGAGATACGAGACGCGCGTAAACAGGAAAATCGGGCTCTGCGGAGCGATCTGCAGCAGGCGCGCATCTTCCGCGCTCGCCTTCCCCACTTCCACCACTTCGTCGGTCACCATCAACTGGATTCCGTATTGATGCGCCAGCTCATCATAGAGGGAGGTCGTGGCATCGAAGGTCTCCATCAGTCCGGGGCAAAGCTGCACGGGCAGGCAGCTGGACTCAATACCCATGGGAATCGAGTCGCCGCAGCGAACCCGGTGCAAATTGAAGACGCGCTCCCCGTCGCTGAGGGCGAGGGCCTCCTTCACTTCCTGGGTCGGAGCCTGGATGCGGAACGACAGCACCTTGGAGCTGGGCGTGGCGCCGCGCGCCTGGGTCTCCTCAGAGAAAGAAAGGACCTGGCGAAAATCTCTCTCCAGCTTGATGCCGGAAATGAATGTGCCTTTGCCTTGCCGGCTGTAAATTACTCCCAGCTCGCACAGTGCGCCGACCGCCTGCCGCACCGTCATCTGGCTGACGCCCATCCACGTTGCGATCTGCTGAATCGACGGCAAGGGTTCGCCCGGCTTCAGTTCGCCGGATTGAATCTGATCGAGGAGGCGCTGCTGAATCTGGTGATAAAGCGGGATGCCGCTCCTGCGGTCCAGGGGCGTGGGACGCGACTTCCTGCTTCGGTTTGTCATCATTTCCGATGGTTCCACTTTGAAGTGAACCTCCGGGTCAAGCATTGCCGGCGGGACCTGGCAGATTGTATCCACGCGCTTTGCTCAACCACCTTATCGATTACCCGAGAACACCATCCACACACATTGCGAAAACTTCAACAAATCTTGCGTCGCGTTTCACGCCGCCGTCAGGCCTAATCCCGGGCCGTCGGGAAGCAGCAGTTTTCCTTTTTCTACGCGCACGCCAACCCACGGATCGTTCGCCACCAAAAGGTTGCCGTCGAGATCGGCGTAATCGACCAGCGGCGACAGATGCGCCGCGGCGGTCACGGAGCAGGAACTCGACACCATGCAGCCCAGCATGACTTTCATCTTCATGGCGCGCGCCACCTCTATCCACCGCAACGATTCCAGAATGCCGCCGGCCTTGTCGAGTTTGACGTTAATTCCGTCGTAGGCGTCGACAAGTTTTGGAATCATTGTGACATCGGTGCACGCTTCGTCAGCAATGATCGGCAGGTGCACCTTGCTCCGCACATAGCGGGTCTCTTCCACCATGTGCGCCGGCATGGGCTGTTCCACATAGACCACGCCCTGAGATTCCAGCCAGTTGATCTTGCGAATGGCCTCTTCCTTGTCGGTCCAGCCCTCGTTGACATCCACGCGAATGGGCTTGTTGGTCACGCTGCGCACGGCTTCAATGGTGGGCTCATCGGTCTTCAACCCTACCTTCACCTTCAGCACCGGAAAATCCGCCGCCTCGCGCGTCTTCTGGCGGGTGATCTCCGGCGTGTCAATGCCGATGGAAAAATCCGTGATCGGCGCATCGGCTGCGTCGAGCCCAAAAAACTTATAGAGTGGCACATTGAACTTCTTGCCCAGCCAATCGAAAATGGCGACATCGACAGCGGCCATCGCGGCGTGCTGCTGCTCGCCCAGCGCCCTGCGGATGCCCGCAAGATATTTCTGGTACTGCCAGGGATCGCCCGCCGTAATGTCGTTCGCAATGGCTTGAATGGCCTTCATGGCCGCGGCCGGAAACTCCTGGTAGCGTACGATCGGCGCGCCCTCGCCGTGACCGGAAACTCCGTCGCGCCGGTATTCCACCTGCACTGTGTCGCGATACTCGCTGGACGACATGGTGGTCGTCCAGGTGTGGCGCAGCATCAGGCGCTTCAAGTCAACATCGACCGTGCATGGCCCCGGCGCGGATTGCGGCCGCGCGGATATGGGCGCGAACGGAAGCACCGCGGCGGCACCGGCAATTTTCAAACAATCGCGTCGATTCATGGCTTCACTCTCCGTATCGCTACCAGAAGCTGCGTCCACGGCATGTCGTCCAGCCGGCTGATCTGCACGCCGGGATGGCCGTGCGTGGTGTCGTGAATAAATTCGCCATTGCCCAGGTACATGCCGGTATGCGTGATTCTGGAGGGGCTCGAGCCGAAAAATAAAAGGTCGCCGGGCTGGAGGTTCTTGCGCTCCACAGCAATTACGCCGCTCCACGAAGCTTGCACATCTGCGTCCCGCGGCATTTCAAAGCCGCGTTGCCGCTCCAGCATCTGCGTAAATCCCGAGCAGTCGAAGCCAAAGCTGCTCACGCCGCCCCAGGTGTACGTGGTGCCGATAAACCGGTGCGCAAGCTGCAGCATTTCTCCGATGCTCAGTGGCAGAAAATCGTCGCTGATGTCGCCGCGCTGCACCCAGGCCAATTGCCCATCAACAAGGCGCACTTCAAGCCAGCGCTCGGTGTTTTTCGCGGGCGGCGGCGCAGGCTCCAGGCGCGACTCCCACGGTAGTTCGAGCAGCGGCGCGTGCGCCGTCACGTCGGGTTCGCGATAAATGTTTGCGGTCAATGCCGTAACGCGCACCGCATTGCCCTTGGGCGCGTAGGTCGCGCCGTTCAGCGTCTTCAGATCCGCCGCTTCGACCCAGCCCGTATATCCATCCGCGGTGAGGATTTGGAACCACCCCTCGCTGCTTTGGCGCGTCAGCACGCCGGTGCCATAAAGTGCCTGCGATACCACATCGCTCGCAGCCGTTGCGTTCCTGTACATATTCACCACGGGCCTCGCTACCACCGCATCCGGGTAGTCGACAGACTGCTGGGCTTGAGCCGGCGACGCGGCGAGCAGCACGCCCAGCGCAATGCCAGCCGCGATCGCGCGGCCTATGCTGCCCATTCCGCAGCTCCATGGTCGAACCGTTCTCGGATTTGTATCTGCGGCACTCACTTGACTGCTCCTCTCAAAACCACCGGCTTCTTTCATGGCGCACTGGCTCGTGCCGCGATCGCCTCGCGGTCGAGACCGGTTCCGCGCAGCGCGAGGTTAGGAATCGATACCGGCAGCCGCCCGTGGATCGGAATCTCGCCGAACAGCGCGCGCGCAAGGCTCGATGCGGAAACCACGGTGTTGGAATACGTGCAAACGTATGTCTGGATGCCGGCGATCGACCCGCCTGTGTACGGGTTGCCGAATGCCACTACAATCGTTTTCGCTCCCGTCGTCTTCACCATCTCGGTGAGCAGCTGCATCGGCTCCGCATTGAGACCTACGGAGCCGCCCGCGCGGCCCTCGGTGGTTCGTCTGGGATTGGGAACCGACTCGGCGACGGCAATCACGCTGCCGGCATCGCGCACCGCGGCCAGCGCGCTGTCGAAAACATACCTCGAATTGCTGGGATCGACATAGAAGACCGTGGCGCCGGGTGCACGCTTGCGCAGTTCACTCGCAAAGGCTCGACCTCCATCACTGCCGCGCGGCCGATCAGAAAAAATCACCGCGACGATGCGCGAAGCCGGCCGCCCCGGCTGTGCGGCAAGCGGAATCAGCTTGCCGTTATCCTCAACCAGCGTCACGGCGCGATCGGCGACAGTTTGCGCGAGAGCCACGTTTTCCGGTTTCGCAATCTCGTCCTGCACCCTTGCGAGATTCACAAAGCGATTACGATCGAGACCCACCGAGGCCTTCATGCGCAGGATTTTCAGCACACTTTTGTCGATGCGTGCCTCTGAAATCTTGCCCTTCCTTACCGCCGTCAGCAGGCCGTTATACGCGCCGCCTAGGTCGCCGGGAATGACGATCATGTCCTCGCCCGCTTCCACAGCTTCCACCGCGGCCTCGCTTGAAATCTCCGCCTCCGATCCCGTGAAGACGTGCGTCAGTCCCGCCATATCCAATCCATCGGTCACCACGAGTCCGTGGAAACCCAGCTGCCCTTGCAGCAGATCCTTGATCACGTGCGCGGAAACGCTGGCGGGGCGATTGGGATCGGGTTCAACGGCCGGAACGATCAGATGGCCCACCATCACCGAATCCACTCCGGCGGCAATCGCGCTCCGGAACGGAACCAGTTCGACCGCGTTCAGCCGATCCATGCTTGCCGGCACTCGCGCCAAGGTGAGATGTGAATCCGTATCCGTATCGCCGTGGCCGGGAAAATGTTTCGCCGTCGTCAACAATCCCTCGCTGCGCGCGCCCTCGATGTAGGCGGCGACCATTTCGCTCACCAGCGCGGGATCTTCACCAAACGAGCGCGTATCGATGATGGGATTGGCGGGATTGGAATTGACGTCCGCAATCGGGAACCAGTTCCACTGCACGCCGATGGCGCGCGACTCCTGGGCGCTGATGCGGCCGAATTGGCGCGCCAGATTTTTGTCACCGGCCGCACCAAACGCCATCGCCGCCGGGAATGCCGTTGCGCCCTCAAGACGCATCGACAGGCCGCGCTCGAAGTCGGCCGCGAAAATCAGCGGGTACTTCGAATCCCTTTGCAGCCGGTTGGTGAGCGCCGCTGCTTCCAGCGGCTCGCTCATGAATAGTTGTGAGCCCTCCACGGGGTCCGTGACGCCGAAACCGCCCACGTGGTACTTCGTCATCTCGTCGCGCAGTTCCAGATACTCCGGGCTCTCAGGGTTCAGAAATTGAACCTTCGCCCAGACCACGATCATCTGCCCGACTTTTTCTTCGAGCGTCATCTTGCGCAGGGTCGCGGCCGCCCAGCGCTCGCCCTTGCGGTCAAGGTGAACCGGCGGCGCTGCGACGGCGCACTGAGCGACCATTGCAGCGATCATCGCCGCCGCGCCCATCCAACTCCATCGCCTTCCGCTTGCTCTGAACCTCATTCCACTCCTCTGCGTCGTGCAGCCCCGCCGACCTCGAGCAAAATCAGTAAAGAAGATACTTCGTGCGCACCGCTTCAAAACTCCTCAGCGCATCTTGCCAATCCTCGGCAATGCGGCGCGGATCTTCGCCGGCCGTCAGCGCATCGAGCGTAGCCTTGTTGCGCATCAACCCATCGATGCCGGCAATCTTGAAATTATCCGGATACAAATGCTCGAGCGCAGCCGCAATCTCCAACCCCAGTTCGGGCGCATCCAGCGCTTCGCGATTGGTTACGATGA
>Ga0181530_10002015_pt1 | contig 24802 bp, 17 predicted proteins | sample PEATcosm2014_Bin_42_FD_119769 | JGI IMG/M metagenome (GOLD analysis project Ga0181530, IMG submission 119769) | Peatland microbial communities from MTU Mesocosm Facility, Houghton, MI, USA - PEATcosm2014_Bin10_60_metaG | ecosystem: Environmental > Terrestrial > Soil > Wetlands > Peat | place... | reverse complement strand
TGGCTGAGCGGCAACGCATTGGTGGCGCCGGCCGCCAGCACGCCGGGCAGGGCCGCAACCCGTTCCACCACGCGGCGGCAAAGAGCCCCGGTCTGCCGCAGCGTCCGCGATTGCCCATCCACCGCCAGCCGCATCGTCAACGTGGAAGGAGCGAAGCCCTTGTCTTCCCGCTGGACCGCCAGGTAACTGCGAATCAGCAGCCCGGCGCCGGCCAGCAGCACCACCGCCAGCGCCACATCCGCAACGATCAACGCATGCCGCGCCGCCGGCCATCCGCCCGCCACGCCGCGGCCTCCCTGGCGCAACAATTCGATGGCCTTGACGCGCGCGGCCGCCAGCGCCGGCAAGATGCCGAACACCAGCCCCGTCCCGAGCGAAATCAGCAAGGCGAACAGCAGCACGCGCGCATCCATCGAAACTTCTTCGAAGCGCGGAATATCGCCCGGATTCAGTCTGGCCAGCGAGCGGACCAAGACAAAACCCAGCAGCGTGCCCAGCGTGCCGCCGGCGGCGGAAAGCAGCAGCGCTTCGGTCAATAATTGCCGCACCAGGCGCGCCCGGGGAGCGCCCATGGCGGTTCTTACTCCCATCTCGTGCACCCGGCTTACAGCCCGCGCCATCAGAAGATTAGCCACGTTGCCGCAGGCGATCAAGAGAACCAGAAACACCGCGCCGGCCAGCAGGCGCATCAGCGGACGCACCGGCCCCGCGGAGGTTTCGACGAACGGCTCCAGCAGCGCTTGCATGCCTTGCATCTCGGGAGGGTTGAGGGGATCGAGCCGCTTTTCGATGGCGGACATTTCCGCCTGCGCCCGCGGCAGGCTCACTCCCGGCCGCAGCCGCCCGATGGCCGCGTCGCCGGATAGCATGCGAGCTCCTTCCTGCGCTGTGGTAAGAGCCGCCGGGACCCAGACTTCGGTGCGTTTGACGGTGGCCATGGCGAACGGAAAATCCGTGTCGTGCGGGAACGCGAATTCCGGCGGCATGATCCCCACAATGCGATAGCCCTGGCCGCCCAGTTGCACGGTTTTTCCCAGCGCGCCCGGGTCCTGGTTGAAGCGGGAGCGCCACAAAGCGTGGCTGATCACCAGCACGCGATCCTGCCCGGGGCGGTCGTCATTTTCATCGAGGGCGCGGCCCAACTCCGGCACGGCCCGCAGGGTGCGAAAGAAATTCCCCAGCACCATGGCGCCGCCAACCCGCGCAGCTTCGCCGCCATCCGCGAGCGTGAACATTCTCTGCCGCAGCGCGGTGATCTCCGTGAAGGAGCGGCTGGTTTTGCGCCACGCCAGCACATCGGCGAAGCTCGGCGCGAGCTCGCGCGGCAGGCCCTCGTAGCGCGGCACGGGCGTCCACAGGTACACCAGGCGCTCGGCTTCGCCGTAAGGGAGGGCGCGAATCAATACGGCGTTGATGAGGCTGAAAACCGCGGTGGCCGCGCCCACTCCCAACGCCAAAGCCAGCAGCGCGGCGCAAGCGAAGCCGGGCGCTTGCGCAAACACGCGCAGGCCGTGGCGCAGATCGCCGGCCAGAATGTGGAGGTGCTCGCGCGGAGCAGTGGCAGCCACATCGGCCAGAACCGCCGGCCAGAGCGCCAGGGCTCGCTCGGCGCGCAGACGCTCGGCGAACAGCCGCTCCATTTCCTCACCGTATTCGTGGCGGAATTCGGCCGGATAGGCGAACAGAAGGGCCCGGTAAAACTTAAGGGCGATGGGGCGCCAGGCCATACGCTCTCGCTTGCTCCAAAGCTTCCGTAAGGCGCGCCGCTTCGGCTTTCGCCGCCTTCCGGCCGAAAGGCGTGAGCCGGTAGTAGCGGCGCCGCTCGTCGTCCTCCGCCGCGCCGGGCCGCTCGCTGGGACGCAGTTCCACGATCAAGCCTTGCTCGAGCATGCGCTTCACCGAACCGTACAGCGTACCGGGGCTCAAGCGCAGCTTTCCACCCGATCGGCCGGCCACGTCCTGCATAATGGCGTAGCCGTGCAGGTCTCCTCCGGCCAATGCCACCAGAATGTGAAACACCTGCGGGGAGAGCGGCAGCAGGTCCGCGGCCGATTCTTCCGAGCTCATACGGAAAGTATACCGCCGCTCGATATAATGTCAAGCGATATAGTGGGGCGGGACCGGCTTCCCGGCCGGTCCCGGCAAGCTGAGGCTTGCTCCACCTTAGACTTTTTCCGGCACCACGAAGGGCTTGCGATAATTGCGCGTCGCCATTTTGGCGGCTTCGGAATCGCCCGTAATGCTCTGCGTCGCCGGATCGAAGTTGATGGTGCGGCCCAGGCGATACGAGATGTTCGCCAGGTGCACCAGCACGGTGGAAGCCGCGCCTTCTTCAATCTCCGCGTTGAGGGTCTCGCGCTTGCGGCTGCGCACGGCCTCGATGAAGTTGAGGTAATGGTCGCCGCCTTTATTGGCCGCCGGACCAGGCTCCTGCTCGCGCCCCATGAAGGTTTTATACGAGCTGTAGCTGTCCGAAGTCAGGTAGCCCTTCGAGCCGTAGAAGATATCGCCGATGGTATCCGGTTGCCCGCGCCGCATCTGGCGCCCTCCGCTTTCCGCGGCCGCGGCGGCGTTGGCTTGCGCGGCAGGCGGCTGCGGGCGCCGCGCCATGGGCTCCCCGATGGTGGATTCGTGGTTGCTGATCCAGTGCCGCACTTCGAATTCCATCATCTTGCGCTTGCCGTTTTCGTTGAACTCGAAGGCGCAGTTCAAGGTGTTGGGCGTCTCCTGGTCGTCGTCGAACATGAAGTGGCCGCCGATGGCGGTGGCTTTCACCGGAAACTTCACGCCCAAACCCCAGCGCGCCACATCCACTTCGTGAATGCCTTGATTCCCCAGGTCGCCGTTGCCGGTATCCCAGAACCAGTGCCAGTTGTAATGGAAACGGTTCTTGGTGAACTGGTGCAAGGGCGAAGGGCCGGTCCACAGGTCGTAATCGACGCCCTCGGGCACCGGCGCCGGCGCAGCGCGGCCGATGGTATCGCGCCATTTGAAGCACACCCCGCGCGCCAGGTAGACGTCTCCGATGAAGCCGTCGCGGATCCTCTGGATGCCTTCCTGCATCGCCGCCGAAGAGCGGATCTGGCTGCCCATTTGCACCATGCGGTTATACTTGCGCGCCGCCGCCACGATCTGTTTGGTTTCGAACAGGTTGTGCGAGCAGGGCTTCTCCACGTACACGTCCTTGCCCGCCTGGCATGCCCACACCGTCATCAGGGTGTGCCAATGGTTGGGCGTGGCAATCGTAATCGCGTCGATGTTCTTGTCCTCCAGCAGCTTGCGAATGTCTTTAAAAGTCTCCGGCTTGGGCTTCCCTAAACCGTCGAGTTGTTTCAGGCCGTTCGCAATGTGGGAATCGTCGATATCGCAGATCGCGACTACCTCGACGTTGGCCAGATTGCTTATGCCTCTGAGATGGTCTCTGCCGCGGCCGCCAATGCCAATGCACGCGACTCGAATGCGATCATTAGCCGCGCCGAAAACGCTCGATGCCGCGCCGAGCGCCGCCGCCGAGCTCACCAGGAAATTTCGTCGATCCATGGGACACTCCTTCCAGACTTGGGCTTGAGTTTGCCGGAACTACGCTCAACCTATCACGTTCCGGGGTTTCCCCGCCACATAAGCCGCCACATTTTCCACAGCCGTCCGCATCAGCCGCGCGCGGGCTTCGTGGGTGGCCCACGCCATGTGGGGCGTGATCAGACAATTGCGCGCCGTCAGCAGCGGGTTGGAAGCGTCCGGCGGCTCCAGCGAAACTACATCCAGACCCGCGCCGGCCAGCCGCCCGGCGTTCAAGGCATCGGCCAGATCCCGGTCGACGACCAGTGGTCCGCGCGACGTATTAATGAGGAACGCGGTGTTCTTCATGAGCGCCAGGGACTGCGCGTTGATCATGCCCTGTGTTTCCGGCAGCAGCGGCGAATGCAGGCTCACTACGTCGGCTTCCTGGAGCAGTTCCTCGCGGCTCGCCCAAGCGAAGCCGGTGTAGAGCGGCGCATCGCCCTGCCAGGTATCGTGGGCCATCACCCGCATCCCGAAAGCGTCGGCAATGCGCGCCGTCTGGCGGCCGATTCTGCCGAATCCCACAATCCCCATGGTGCGCCCCGCCAACTCCACCAGGGGCGTCTTCCAAAAGCTCCAGTCGGCGCTTTTCGTCCACTCCCCCGCGCGCACGGCATCGGCGTGCAGGCGTACGTTGTGGCACAATTCGAGCAAAAGCGCGAAGACGAACTGCGCCACCGAAGCCGTTCCGTAGATCGGGATATTGGTCACCACAATGCCGCGCTCGCGGGCGGCCGCCGCGTCCACGATGTCGTAACCGGTCGCCAGCACCCCGATGTATTTCAGCTCCGTGAGCTGCCGCTGCGTCTCGGCGCCGAGAGGCGTCTTGTTCGTCAAGACGATCTCCGCGCCCGCGGCGCGCCGCGCCACTTCGCTCTCCGGCGTGCGATCGAACACCCGCACCTCGCCGAACCGCGCCAGCGCATCCCACGTCAAATCTCCGGGGTTGAGGCAGTAGCCATCCAATACCGCGATCTTCATGCATCACCGAACCCGTGAACCGTCACCGGCAGTCCTTCGCGAGGAGCCGCAACCGCGGCTGCGTACCCCGCCGGAACGGCGATTTCCGTAATTGTCCAATTGTCTTCCATTTCCGATCCCAGGCCATAGAGGCCCACGCCGCGCGCCTTCAACACGGCTTCGATGCGCGTCCAGCGGCGGAAGAAATCGCCTTCCCGCCGGGCTTCGGGAACGGCCGCCAGCGCGGCGGCTTCGCCCGGCGGAAAAAAACGCCCGGCCACCGCCGCGTAGTCCGGCATGGCGCGGACCCGCTCGATATCCGCGCCCACATCGATTTCGAGGGCCACCGCGACCAGCGCCATCCCGCCGGAGTGCGCCAGGTTGAAACGCACCTCGGGCGCGGCCGGTAGAAACGGCTTTCCTTGCTCGGCGACGGCGAAATCCAGCGGCGCCCGCGTGACCCTGCCCAAGATTCCGCGCAGCGCGCGATGCGCCACCAGGTAGCGTTGCGCGTCTTCTTCCCGGCGGAAGCGCGCCGCGCGGGCGCGTTCCGCGGCGCTCGCCTCCGGCAGCAGGTTCTCGGGCAGTTGGCGCAGCACCAGCGGCCAAACATGCAGCTCGGCGGGCGTCACTGTAGGACAGGCCTCCTGGCCTGTCTGGGCTGGCAAGCCGAAGCATGCCCCACCCTCACGCCAGATCCTCCGCAATGGCGCGCAGCAGTTCGGGGGGCGCGGCCCGCAGATAAAAATGGCCGCCTGGAAAACGCCGCACGGCGAACGAAGCGCCGGTCTGCTCCGCCCAAGCCTCCAGGTGCGCATAGGTGACATGCGCATCGTCCACCCCGCCGTAGGCGCGAATCGCACAATCGAGCGGAGCTTCCTCCGCGTAGACGTAATGCCGGTACAGGCGCGTATCCGCGCGCAGCGCCGGCAGAACGGCGCGCACCGCCAGCGGATCTTCGAGCAGTCCCTGCGGCGTGCCTTCCAGGCTGCGCAGTTGATCCAGCAGTTGGTCATCGCTGGGGTCCGGCGGCGGCGTGTGGTTGCGGCGGAACTGCGGCGCGCGCGCGCCCGAAGCGATCAGCACTCGCGGGAGAGGCAGCCCGCGGCGCCGCAGTTCCCGCGCCAGTTCGAATGCCACCACCGCCCCCATGCTGTGCCCGAAAAATGCGACGCCTTGTTTGGTGTAAGGCTCGATGGCCGCGGCCAGCGCCTCGACCAGCGGCGCCATGCGCTCGAAAGCCGCTTCGGCGATGCGCGATTCCCTTCCCGGCAGCCGCACCGGGCAAAGCCCCGGCAGCGCCCAACCCGCAAAAGCCGAGGCGCCTCCGCCCGCATGCGGAAAACAAAATAGGCGCGGCCGCTCGATCGCATCCGCTCCCGGAAACCAAGCCCCCGCCGGCGCCCGCTTCCGCAAGCGCAGCGCCAAAAGCTTCTGCCTTTCCGCCGATAGAGGTAACTGCAAAGGTGGCGCCGGCAAAGGTGGGACCGGCTTTAGCCGGTCAACGCGAGGCCGCACCAGCAAACCCTCGAACGCCTCCACCGTGCACTTCTCCGCATACTCCAAAGCCGCCGCGCGGGAAGCCGCCGCAATTTCACCCCAGTGCGCCCTGTCCGTCAACAGTCTTGCCAGCGCCTCGCGCCAAGGCCCGGTATCCTGCTCCGGAACTTCCGCCACCGGCACCATCTGTTCGTCCAGCCGCGTTTGATATCGCACGATGGGGTTCACCGGCAATAGATAAGGGATCCCCATCTTGGCCTCGGGAATTCCGCCCACCGCCGCGGCCATCACCGGAACGCCGCGCGCCATGGCCTCTACAATCATGCGCGACCGCGCCTCGGCCCACAGGGAAGGCGCCAGCAGCACGCGCGTCCGCGCCAGCAGCACATCGATGTCATCCACCGGTTGCAGCAGCGCGATATTGGCGCGCGCCCGCAAGGCCTCCAGGTCCCGCTGGTTCGTCCCCCAGGTGGGCACGGCCGCAAAACGCGTTTCCCGAAAGGCATCCGCCAGCGCCAGAAAAATCGAAACACCCTTCACCGCGCAAGGGTTCACCAGCGTTACGAATTCATTTTCGAAGCTCCCCAGCGCACGCGGCGCGGGGCCCGCATCGGGCAGCGAAATGGGCACGTGGATGGCTTCTATCCCCGCGTAGCGGCCCATGTAATCGGCCACATATCGGCTCACTCCCACCACCAGATCGGCTTGCCGGAGGCGCTCCGTTTTCACCTGGCTGGGAAAGGCGCAATCCGGGCCGAAGGGAAGCGCCAGGGTGGCGCGCGCCAGGTAAACCACGCGGCTCGGCGAGCGCAGCGCCGCCTCCAGCAGCACCTGCGCCGGGTCGTCGGTGGAAGCCAGGATGGCGTCCGGCGCGAACTCCGCGATCCGCGCTTCGAAGTGCGCCCGCAGATTCCCCTGCGTCGCCACGTGAACCCCCACCCCGTTGCGCTCGAACCGCACCATTCCGCCTTCGGCCGAAAACTCGACTCCCCGCGCCGCCAGCTCCGCCACATACCGCGCGTGCCCGCGCTCGCCGAACTCGGCGATGCGCGCCACCGCGCGGCATTGGTGGCCGCGCGCCGCCAGCGCCTCCAGCAGCAGCCGGTTGGATTTGTCGCCGCCGCCGTGCGCCGGATAGTACAGCGAATTCTGCGCCAGCAGAATGCGCATCAGGGCACGATCCCGCGTTTGTGCACGCGCTCGAGCAGCAGCGCCCGCTGCGCCGGCGAGAGCGATTCGATGGTCGCCCGTTCCGCGTGCGAGGGCGTCCGCGGCGTGAGCCTCTCCAGGTAAACCGCCATGCCGGCAGCGTCCAGGCCGGCCGCAAACAGCAGAGCCGCATCGCGCGATGCCGCCGCTTCCCGCCGGTAAGCGCGCCGGTCCTCCAGCAGCTCTTCGATGGCCGCCACCCACGGCGCGGGGTCGTTCGCCGGAAGCACCGGCTTGGGCATGCCGTGCTCGTCGAAAACCGGCTGATAGCGCACGATGGGGTCCACCGGAATCACGTACCCGGTCCCGCTCTTGGCTTCCTTCAACCCTCCCGAATCGCTGGCAATCACGGGAATGCCGCGCAGCATGGCCTCCATCACAATCAGCCCGAACCCTTCGTACCACAGGGAAGGCATCAGCAGCACGCGCGTTTCCGCCAGCACGGTATCGATGCGCGGCGCGTTGGGCAGCACGCGCACGTTGGGCAGCCGCCCGATCTCGCGCCGGTCCTCAGCCGTAGTCCCCCAACCCGGCACCACCGCGAACCGGCGCGCCGGCAAACGCCGCGCCGCATGCAGGAAAATCGAAACCCCCTTCACCGCGCAGGGATTGATCATGGTGATGTACCCGCGCTCGAAATTGTCGTACGCCGCGAACGGCCCGGCGCCGTAAATTGGCGGATGGATCACCGCCGCCGCGCGCCCCAGCGTCTCCTGGATGTAGCCCGCCACATGCCGGCCGATGGCCACGATTCCCGCCGCTTCCGCCGCCGTGCCGGCCGCGTGCCGGTCCGGGTTCCAGCTCTCCGGCCCGAAGGGAAAGAACTGCGGCGTGTGCGCCAGGTACACCACGCGCCCCTGCGCCGAGTGCTGCGCCTCGCGCAACAGCGCGTGCCCCAGGTCTTCGGAAGAAACCAGCACCCAATCGGGCTGAAATTCCGCGATCTGGCGCCGCAGCATGCGCACCCGCTGGGCCGGCTCGCCGATGGCGTACACCTCGATGGATTCGTGATGCGGCAGCGCGACCCCTTCGCCGGCCGGCCCGCACACGATGCGGCACTGGTGTCCGCGACGCGCCAGGCCATCCAGCCAGAGCAGGTTGCTGCGCGTCGCCCCGCCACGCGGCGGCACATAGGAGGCATTGGCCGTCAACAGGATGCGCATCGCCGGTTAGCTGTCCTGCTCCTCGGCCAGCAGCGCGCGCACTTCGTCGTCGCTCAGCCCTTCGAGCTCCTCCAGCAGCTCCTGGTAATCGCCGCCGGCCTGCTCGATTTCCTTCAGCTCGACCGCCTTGGCCAGTTCCGCCACCGTGAATTCGCCGCTGTACACCACCTCGAGGGAAAGCTCGACCCCGTAGATCCGCCGCACGCGCGACAGCAGTTGCACGGCCAACAGGGAGTGTCCGCCCAGCGCGAAGAAGTTGTCGTGGATGCCCAGCGCGCGAATGTTCAGGAGGCTGGCCCAAAGTTCCGCCAACTCGCGCTCCAGGGGCGTGCGCGGCGGATCGGGCGCGCGTTCCGGCGCCGGCCCGCGGGTAGCCGCGCGGATGCGCTCGAGCACGTCTTCCGGCCGGCGCAGCTCGGTGGCAATGCGCGCGTAATCGACTGCGGCTCTCTCCAAAGGCGGGGCAGGCGGGCCTGTAGGACAGGTCTCCCGGCCTGTCCCCTTCCCGCTCCTCCCCGCTTCATACCGCACACCCGCCGCCTGCGCCGCGCTCAGCGGCGTCCCGATACTCGCCAAAAACGCCGCCGCCGGCTGATTCCGCCGGCCTGCCACAAAGGGAATCTCGACCCGCTCCAGCCCCCGCTCGAGGGCGATCTCTCCCAGCCGCGCCACCATTCGATGCTCCACCCCGCGCCCCAGCGCTCGGCAGCTCAGCAGCAACGTATCCACCACCAGGGCGCGCGCTTGCGCGCGAAAAATCATCGCGCCCGTCAGCCCGTAGTCGCCGAACCGATCCTTCACCGCGACGGTCAGGCACTCGCCCTCCAGCCCGCGCACCTCGGCTTCGGTGCGCCGCAGGCAGCTCGTATTCATCTGGTTGGTGCGCCCGGTAAGCTGCGCCACGCGCGCCACCTGTTCCGGCCGCATGGGCTCGATGGCGATCTCCAGTTCAAGCGAGTCGAGAAACTCGCGCAGGCTCCCCGCCGCGCGCTGCGCCCGCGCCCGCTCGGCCCGCTGCCCATACAACTCGGCCCTCCGCCGGTCTTCGCCGGTGACGCGCGCGCGGTCGAAGGCCCACACATGCCGCAGAAACTCGGGGATTTCTTCGGCCCGCGCGGGCAGCGCCAGCGCCAGCACTTCGGGCGTGGCGGCTTGCGCTTCGGTGCATTCCTTGGGGTTATCGTCCACCAGAATGAAGCTGTCCAGCCCCAGGTCCAATTCGCCCGCCAGCGCCGCCAGGCCGCTGGCTTTGCTTTCCCAGTCGATGCGCCGCGCCGCGAAATCCGCCAGGCGCAGCGGCATTTCCGGATGCGCCGCGAACACCTCCAGCACGTCCTGTTCGTTGTTCTTGCTGCACAGCGCCAGCAGCATGCCTTCCCGCCGCCGCTCCGCCATGAACTCCTGCAAGGCGCGCCGCGGCGCATCCAGCACCACGCCCTCCGCGCCGTCTTCGCCGCAAATTCCCGCCCACAACGTATCGTCGCAATCCAGGGCAATCACTTTATAAGGAGGCCGCGCGATGGCGTGGATCTTGCGCGCGATGGCGGTGGCCAGCGCCACGAAATAAACCGAGGTGTACGGCAAGTGGCCCAGTTCTTCGGCGTGCGCATCGTACACTTCCGCGACCGGATACAGCGCCGCGATTTCCGCGGGCGCGATCAGATGCACGCCGGCCAGGTCGCGCACCGCCGCGCGCAGCGTTTCCAGGGCGCCATCGAACGGCTCCGCCGAAGGGCACACGGCAACGATGAGCGGCGCCGCGGCCGCCGCGGCCCAGCATCGCAGCGCGTCCACCAACCGCGCCACGGCGTCCGCAATTCCCGCCGCGGCCCAATCCTGCAAACGCACCAGCGCCACATTGAAACCCGACCGGTTGCGCGCGAACAGACCCGCCGGATCCAGCAATTCCTGAAACACCTGGTTGTAGCCGGCGAAGCGGATGGCGGCGTCCAGCCCCAGTTCACCGGCCCAGAAGGCCAGCCCCGGTTGAATGGCTTCGGCGGTAAAAGTAGCGCTAATGGCGATCGCGCGATCGTCGAGCGGCATCAGTCCCCATTATTGCAAAAGCCCCGCCGCCGCCACTCGCTCCAGCCGCAACCAAAAAGCGGAGTAGCGCTTGCCCACCGCGGCGCCGGCCAGCCAGAAGTACAAAATCGCCAGGCCGGCCGCCGCGCAACATAGCCATCCCGGAATGGACCAGAGAAACCGATCGTACAAGCCCGTCCCCCGCAGCAGCACGGCGAAGAAGAGATGGATCGGAAGAAGAATCATCAGACTGCGCCAGTAAATCAGCCAGTGGACACTCAAGCTCTCGGCGTAGCTCATTTCGCGCGTCCCGCTTCCCCCGTCCCCTCGCATCACCCACAGCCGGAATCCGGGGAAATTCAGCCGCACGGCGCGCCGCACCACCCAGGTGTAAAAGAGGAAAAATCCAAGGATGGCAACTACCAGGTCGATTCCCGCAGCTTTTGCCGCGGGCAAACCCAACTGCGCTCGCAGCAACTGGTACGCCAGGTCGAAAAGCGCACCGGGCCAAGTCAAGGCCCACGCCAGGTGCAGCCGTTCTTCCGGCGTGGGCGGGGCGGCGCGCCGCGGCGCGCCCGGCAGATCCGTCTCGTTATACCAGTAGCCGACGTTGTCGAGGGGAAACTCCCCAGTCAGCCGCTCTCCATCACGGGCGATAAGCTGCCTCGCCCCGCTGTCCTTTTCCGCTATGCCTTCCACGCGAATCGGATTCGGATCGGCGGATTCCTTCAGCTTGATCACAACAGCCATGCGACCCCACCATAGTACAAAAACACAAACATTTCCAGCCCCACCTAACGCTTTCCCGAGTTCTTCGTACAATCGCTAGAGGGTCATTATGCCCGCGCTCTTCCAGGACGCCGCCTACGCCTTTCGCCAACTGCGCCGCAGCCCCGGGTTCGCCGTCACCGCCGCGCTCTCCCTCGCCCTCGGCATCGGCGCCAACACCGCCATCTTCCAACTGGTCAACGCCATCCGGCTCAAATTCCTGCCCGTGCGCAACCCCCACGAGCTGGTGCTGATCGATTTCGAAAAGGGCTCCATGCGGTCCGGCAATTTTTCCACTCGCAGCGCCAACCTCACCTACGCCCAATACGATGCCATCCGCACGCAGCGGCAGGCATTCACCGGCGTGCTGGCCTGGAGCGCCCACCGCTTCAACCTCGCTCCCGGCGGCGAAGCGCGCTACGCCGAAGGGCTCTACGTCAGCGGCAATTTCTTTTCGCTCCTGGGCGTGAATCCGCTCCTCGGCCGCACCTTCACCGAACAGGACGATACCGCCGCGTGCTCCAACCCCGGCGCCGTTCTCAGCTACGATTTCTGGCAGCGCGAATTCGATGGCGACACGGCGGCGCTGGGGCGCGCCGTTTTGCTGGATGGCCACGACTTCCCCGTGATCGGCGTGACCCCGCGCGCGTTTTTCGGCGTCGAAGTGGGCTACCGCTACGATGTCGCGATCCCCCTTTGCGCCGATCGCATGCTGTCCGACGACGGCAAGGGGCGCATCCCCGTTCGCCACTATTGGTGGCTGTCCCTGATGGGCCGGCTCAAGCCCGGCTGGACGGCGGCGCGCGCCACCAGTTACCTGCACACCATTTCCCCAGCCATCATGCAGGCCACGCTGCCGCCGGTTTACCGCGCCCGCGGCACCGCTCTGTATCTCAAGAACAAGCTCGGCGCCACCCCGGCCGCCACCGGCGAATCGGATCTGCGCTCCCAATACGAGCAGCCCCTCTGGCTCCTCATGGCTACCACCGGCCTGGTGCTGTTGATCGCCTGCGCCAATCTCGCCAACCTGCTGCTGGCGCGCGCCGGCATTCGCCAGCGCGAATTCGCCGTACGGCTGGCCATCGGCGCATCGCGCTGGCGCCTCATCCGCCAATTGCTGGCCGAATCGCTGCTGTTGGCCGCCATCGGCGGCGCGCTGGGCGCAGGTCTGGCGCAACTGTTGAGCCGCGGCCTGCTCTCTTTCCTCAATACCGCCGACAATCCCGTTTTCCTCGAACTCGGCTGGGACTGGCATACTTTGGGCTTCACCGCTGCCCTGGCCCTGGTCACCTGCATTCTGTTCGGCTTGACTCCCGCTTTCCGCGCCACCCGCATCGCGCCCGCCGCCGCCATGCGCGCCGGCGGCCGCAGTGTCACTTCCGGCAAGGAGCGCTTCAGCCTGCGCCGCATCCTGGTCACCACCCAAGTCGCTCTCTCGCTGGTGCTGCTGGTGGGAGCGCTGCTCTTCGTGCGCAGCCTGCGCAGCCTCATGACCACCGAACTGGGCTTCCAGCCCGAAGGCGTTCTTTCGCTCGACGTGGATTACAGCCGCTCGCCGTACCCCAAAGAGCGCCGCCTGCCGCTGGACCGCGAACTGCAGGATCGCCTGGCCGCGCTCCCCGGCGTGGTCTCCGCTGCGCAAGTGATGATGACCCCGGTGAGCGGGAATGGCTGGAACGACGAAGTAGGGCCTGACGGCGCAACCGCCAACGCCAGCGGCAAAATCTCCAATTTCAACGCCGTAGGCCCGGGCTATTTCCACACCATGGAAACTCGTTTGGTCGCCGGCCGCGAATTCACGGATCGCGACACCGCGAGCTCGCCCAAAGTGGCCATCGTCAACCAAGTTTTCGCCAGAAAATTCCTGGGCGGCGCCAACCCAGTGGGCCGCACCTTCCACCTGGAAGCGCCCGCGGGGCAACCCGAGCCGCTATTCCAAATCGTGGGCCTTGTAAGAAACACCAAGTATTACAAGCTGCGCGAGGATTTCGTTCCCATCGGCTACGTTCCTTTCGCGCAGAATCCCGACCCCAGTCCGGAGGCCGTCTACGTATTGCGCGTACGGGGCTCTCCAGGGGCGGTGATGAAAGCCGCTAAAGCCGCTATGGGACAAGTGGATTCGTCGATGACCCTGACCTTCCGCTCGCTTTCCGCGCAGTTGGACGATTCGCTGCTGCGCGAGCGGCTCGTGGCGACGCTTTCCGGCGCCTTCGGGCTGCTCGCCGAACTGCTCGCCACGCTGGGCCTTTACGGCGTGATCTCCTATATGGTGGGGCGCCGCCAGAGCGAAATCGGCGTCCGCATGGCGCTTGGCGCCGATCGCGCCAACGTCATCGGCCTGGTCCTGCGCGAAACCATTCTGCTCGTCGCCATCGGGCTGGCCGTGGGAACCGGCATCGTCCTGTGGGCAGGCCGCGCCGCAGCCCCGCTGCTCTTCGGCCTCAAACCTTACGACCCCGTCACGCTGATTGCCGCCGTGGCTCTGCTCACCCTGGTCGCCGTCGCCGCCAGCTACTTCCCCGCCCGCCGCGCCGCTGCGCTCGACCCCATGCTGGCCCTGAGAGACGAGTAGGACAGACCTCCCGGTCTGTCCGGGAACTTTCCCGTCCGCTCGCGAGTCTACCCACCCGTGTCGAAACTCCTCGCCGCCGCGGTTCTATTCCTCTCATCCGCAATTTAGGCCCAGTCGCCCGCCTTCGCCGTGGCCTCCATCAACCCAGCCAATCCGCCGACTTCCGCCGCACCGCCATGCAATTCCTACCCGGCGGCAGAATGGAGGCCATCAACTACCCTTTACAAGTCCCGATCGCCTACGCCTACCATCTCCCCTACAATTCGCCGCGCCTCACCGGCGGTCCCGCATGGGTGCGCTCCGCTCGCTACGATATCGAAGCCAAAGCCGATGAACCCGCGGGCGCTTCCCGCGCGCAAATGAACATGATGCTGCAAAAGCTGCTGGCCGACCGCTTCCAGCTCACCCTCCGCCGCGAAACCAAAGAGCTGCCCGTTTATGCGCTCGCCGTGGCGAAGAGCGGCCTGAAGTTGACGCCGGCCGCGACCGGGGAAGGCGCGCAGACCCTTTCCGGCGGTCAAGGCTGCGGCATCCATGGCAAGGCCGCTGCGCCAGAAAACCGCCGCGCCCGGCGCCAAAGCCGAGGACGGCTCCGACCTCTCTTCCATGCCGTCCTTATTCGCCGTCCTGGGCCAGCTTGGCCTCAAACTGGAACGGCGCCGGGCTCCCGTCGCAATCTTCGTGATCGACCGCGTCGCCAGGCCTGCGGAGAACTAACACGGTTTCGCGGATACGGTCCCGTATCCAAGAACCGCTTCCTGACGCGCGGCTCCGTGCAGCGGTCTTGCCGGAATATGATACGGAACCCTTGAGTCTGTGTACGAATCCGCGTGTCCCTCCCTCCACACCTGTCACAAACCCGCACGCTGCAACGTTACTTTTCACAAGGCGCCGGGAACTTTCTGCCCAAAAATAAGTCCAATTTTCGAACGGATTCGCGTAAAACGTCGTCAATATATCTAAACATGAGCCTAGCGACCCAGATTGGCCCCCGAACTGCCACTCTCAGGGAATTCGCTGTTTCGAGCCGCTTATCCGCGTTGCGAGCGGCCCAAGTTCTTTTGCATCAACCGGCTAAGACCGAGCCCCCGCCAGCGTCTTGCCCATAAGGACATCTTTCGCCATGCGTGCTCGAACGGCTGCCAGCCTATTGTTTTTAGCCTCTTACGCCGCTTCCGGCCAATCCCCGGCAGCTTCGCCGGCGTTCGATGTCGCCTCCATCAAGCCCAGCCAACTGGCGCGCGCCGGCGGCCAAGGCAGCCGCCGCGAGAACATCCAGCCCACCCCCGGCAGCCTCGCCATGCACAATGTCACGCTCGCATCGGCCATTCAGTGGGCATACCAAGTAAAGCCTTTTCAAATCTCCGGACCCTCCTGGATAACCAACGACCGCTTCGATATCGACGCCAAGTCCCCCGGCGGCGCGCCCGAAACGGCCCTCAGGCTCATGCTCCAGACGCTCCTCGCCGACCGCTTCAAGCTGGCATTCCATCGCGAAACCAGGGAGATCCCCGTCTATGCCCTGACCGTCGGCAAGGCCGGCGCCAAAGTCCACCACGCCGGCAAGGATGGCGACCTCGAAGTAAAGCCCGGCCAGGGCGGTAAAATGAATATCGAACTCCGTACCGTCTCCATGGCCCAGTTTGCCGATTTCCTTTCCACCAGTCCGCTGCAGCGCCCCGTGCTCGACGAAACCGGGCTCGCCGGTAAATACGATCTGGCGCTCGACCTCATGCCCTACCTGAATACCGACGCCGATGGCAAGATCCCAGGCCCCGTGGGCCTCTCCGACATGGGCAATATCATCGCCACCGCCATCCAGGAACAGTTAGGGCTCAAACTGGAATCGAGAAAAGAGTCCGCCGAAGTCCTGGTCGTCGATCACGCCGAAAAAACGCCCGTGGAAAACTAGCCGATGAAATCCACCCCCCTCCCACCTGTGCTTCGCACCTGCGCCGTCGCCCTTCTCTGCGCCTGCGCGCTTTTCGCCACCGAAATACGCGGGGTGGTCAAGTTCGCCGGCCTGCCCGTTCCCGGGGCCACCGTCACGGCTACGCAGGGTGACAAGAAATTCGTCGCGGTCACTGATCCCGACGGCCTCTATGTTTTCCCCGATCTCGCCGATGGCGTCTGGAAAATTCACATCGAAATGCAGACCTTCGCGCCGCTGGACGAAGAAGTCGCCGTGGCGCCCGGCGCGCCCGTCCCCGAATGGACCCTCAAGCTTCTCCCGCTCTCGGAAATTAACGCCACCGCCGCTCCGCCGCCCGCTCCCGCGCCCACTCCCGCCGCCTCCGGCGCCGGCGCCATGGCCGCGGCGGCTGCCAACAACACTGCCGGGGCATCCGCTTCCAACCCGCAGCTTCAGGCCGGCAGCCAGCCCGCCGACAACGGCAAATCCAAGAAGAAGAACAAGAAAACCGCCGAAACTCAGGCCGCCAACCCGCCGGGCGGTTTCCAGCGCACCGACGTCAACGCTTCCGCCAACGGCGCTCCCGCCGCCGCGCCCGAATCGACCGACAACCCCTCTCTGGCCGATCAACAGGGCGCCAGCGATGCCATGGTGGTCAACGGCAGCACCTCGACCGGCATCGAGCGCCGCGCCATCGGCAATGCCCGCCGCGGCCCCGGCTCGCTCTACCGCGGCGATATCAACGTCATCCTGGACAATTCCTACCTGGACGCCAACAGCTTCTCCCTCACCGGCCAGAACACCCCCAAACCCGTCTACAACCACCTGAAATTCGGCGGATCCGCCGGCGGACCGCTCACCATTCCCCACTTGCTTCATGGCAACGGGCAGTTCTTTGTCAATTACCAGATGACCCGCAACCGCAACGCCAGCATCGCCACCGGCCTGATGCCCGATTCCGCCGAGCGCAGCGGCGATTTCTCCGGCGTGCTCACTCCCCAAGGCCAGGCGGTGATCCTCTACGACCCCGCCACCGGCGCTCCCTTCCCCGGCAATGCCGTTCCGCAAAATCGCTTCAGCTCGCAAGCCCTGGCGCTGCTCAAGTTCTACCCGCAACCCAATTTCATTCAAACCGCCGGCTACAATTACCAGGTCCCCCTGGTTGGCACGCTCACCCAGAACGACGTCATCTCGCGCATCAACCGCAGCCTCAACCGCAAGGATTTCCTCAACGGCATGTTCGCTTACCGCAACTCCACCGGCGCCAACCCCAACATCTGGGATTTCACCGATACCACCGCGTTGAGCGGCATGAACGCCAGCGCCAACTGGCGCCACATGTTCAACCAGCGCGCCAACCTGCTGCTCGGCTATACCTTCAACCGCTACGCCGTCCGCAACACTCCGTTTTTCGCCGGCAAGGAAAACGTCTCCGGCGAAGCCGGCATCACCGGCAACAATCAGGACCCCGTCAACTGGGGACCTCCCAACCTCTCGTTCACCAATAGCGGCATCAACGGCCTGAGCGATTCCCAGGAGAGCTACACGCGCTCCCAAACCAGTTCCTTTACGGCCACCATGCTGCAGGTGAAACGCCCGCATAACATCACTTACGGGGTGGATATCCGGCGGCAGCAGTTCAACTATCTCAGCCAGCAGAACGCGCGCGGCAGCTTCGGCTTCACGGGAGCCGCCACGGAAAGCATCGTCAACGGAGTGGCCGTCCCCGGTACCGGTTCCGATTTCGCCGATTTCCTGCTGGGCATTCCCGATACCGCCGGCATCGCCTTCGGCAACGCCGACAAATATTTCCGCGCCAACATGGACGATGCCTACGTTTCCGACGATTGGCGCGCCGCCACCGGCTTTACCATCAACGCCGGCCTGCGCTGGGAATATGGCTCTCCCATCACCGAAAAGTACGGACGCCTGGTGAATCTGGATCTCACCCCCGGTTTCGGCGCGGCCGCTCCCGTCATCGGTGCGAGCCCCGTGGGCGCGCTCACCGGCCTGCATTACCCCAGTTCCCTGGTGAACCCCGATCACCACGGCTTCGAGCCGCGCGTTTCCTTCGCCTGGCATCCCCTGTTCGGCAACTCCCTGGTGGTGCGCGGCGGCTACGGCGTCTACTACAACACTTCCGTCTTCCAACCCATCGCGGTGCAGATGGGCCAGCAGTCCCCGCTCTCGAAAAGCCTGAGCGTGCAAAACGGCCCCGCCGATCCGCTCACTCTGGCGAGCGGCTTCAACGCCTCTCCCGCCACCACCCCCAACACCTTCGCCATCGACCCCAATTTCAAACCCGGCTATACGCAAAACTGGCAGTTCTCCGCGCAGCGCGATCTCACCGAAGGCATCGTCATGACGGTTACTTATCTGGGCATCAAGGGCACGCGCGCGGCCCAGGAATTCCTCCCCAATACGTATCCCGCCGGCGCCGCGGTTCCCTGCCCCGCCTGCCCCGCCGGCTTCGTTTATCTCACTTCCAACGGAAATTCCACGCGCGAAGCCGGGCAATTGCAAATCCAGCGCCGCTTCCATAACGGCATTTCCGCTAGCGCGCTCTACACGTACTCGAAATCCATCGACGACGCTTCTCTGGGCGGCCGCGGCCAGGGCTCGGGGGTGATCGCCCAGAACTGGCTGGACCTGAGCGCCGAGCGCGCGCTCTCCAGTTTCGATCAGCGCCATCTGGTCACCTTGCAAGCCCAGTACTCCACCGGCGTGGGCGTGCACGGCGGAGCGCTCATGAAAGGCTGGCGCGCCGCCGCCTTTAAAGGCTGGACCTTCCTCACCAGCATCAGCGCCGGAACCGGCCTGCCGGAAACCCCCAGTTACCCAGGCGCCATCGCGCGCACCGGCGTCTCCGGCCCCATCCGTCCCGATTACACCGGCGCCAGTATCTACAGCGCGCCACCCGGCCTGTTCCTCAACCCCGACGCTTTCACCGCGCCGCTTCCCGGCCAGTGGGGCACCGCCGGCCGCGATTCCATCACCGGCCCGGCCCAGTTCTCACTCAACGCATCCATGGCCCGCACCTTCAAAGACGCCCTCGATGTGCGCATCGATTCCACCAACGCCCTCAACCACGTGGTGTTCAACAGTTATAATGTCGTCACCACCAGCGCTCAGTTTGGCCTGCCGGCTTCCGCCAATGGCATGCGCGACGTGACCCTCACGCTGCGCTGGAGGTTCTAACATGCGACGCATCGCGATTCCGCTTCTGGTTTGGATTATGGCCGCGCCCGCGCAGCAGACGCCCAAACCCGCGCCCAAGCCGCCCGAAGGAACCACCGTCTTTCAAGCCAATGCCCAGCTCGTCGTGGAAACCGTCAGCGTAGTCGATAAGAGCGGCAACACCATCGAGGGGCTCTCCGCCAAAGACTTCACCATCACGGAAGACAACCAGCCGCAAGCCATCAGCTTCTGCGAATACGAAAAACTGGCCGAAGACGCCCTCCCCACTCCCTTGCCGCCCGTCAACGTCGATCAGATTGCCGCCGCGCCCGACGCCGCCAAGGACAAAAACGCCCCAGGCGCCCTCACCAGCGTCGAAATCCAACCCGAGAAGCCGGGCGATGTCCACTACAAGGACCGGCGCCTCATCGCGCTGTATTTCGACATGGGCGCCATGCCCGTCACCGATCAGTTGCGCGCGCAAAGCGCCGCCCTCAAGTTCATCGCCACCCAGATGAAACCCGCCGACCTGATGGCGCTGTTCTCGTTTTCCGACCGTCTCCACGTCCTGCAGGATTTCACCGACGACCGCGACCTCCTCGTCAAAACCATCTCCAAGCTCTTCATCGGCGAAGATCAGGGTTTCGACGAAGCCACTAGCGACGACAGCACTTCCGACGTGGGCTCGGCCTTCGGCGAAGACGATTCCGAATTCAACATCTTCAATACCGACCGCCAGTTGGCCGCCCTGCAAACCGCCGTCAAAATGCTGGGAGCGTTGAACGAAAAGAAGGTGCTGGTGTACTTCGCCAGCGGCCTCAACTTGAACGGCGTGGACAACCAGGCGCAGTTACAGGCCACCACCAACGCCGCCATCCGCGCCAACGTCAATTTCTTTACCGTGGATTCCCGCGGCCTGGTCGCGCAAGCTCCCCTGGGCGACGCCACCAGGGGTTCGCCCGGCGGCAGCGGCATGTATTCCGGCGCTTCCGCGCGCGCCTTCACGGGCAACTTCCAGCACTCGCAAGATACCCTTTACGCCCTCGCCTCCGACACCGGAGGCAAAGCCCTGCTGGATAACAACGACCTTTCCGCGGGCGTACTCAACGCCGAGAAATCCATTTCCAGTTACTACATTCTCGGCTATTACTCGCTCAACACCAACCTGGACGGCAAATTCCGCCGCATCAAGATTACGTTTAACGGCGACCCCACCGCCAAGCTCAATTACCGCCAGGGTTACTGGGCCGGCAAGGTATTCAGTAAGTTCACCACGGCCGACAAGGAGCGCCAGTTAGCAGATGCCCTGATGCTGGGCGACCCCATTACCGAGCTCACCATCGCGATGGAAGTGAATTACTTCCAGTTGAACTCCGCCGAATATTTCGTCCCCGTGGTGGCCAAGATTCCCGGCAGCGAGCTGGCCCTGGCGCGCCGCCGCGGCGCCGATCACACCTTGATCGATTTCATCGGCGAAGTCAAGGACGAATACAACGTGACCGTCGCCAACGTGCGCGATCATGCCGATATCAAGCTCACCGGCGAGACCGCCGCGCAGTTATCCCGCCAGCCCATTCAGTACGATACCGGCTTCACTCTGCTGCCCGGCACTTACTCCATGAAGTTTCTGGCCCGCGACGACGAAACCGGCCGCATCGGAACTTACTTGACGAAATTCGTGATTCCGAACCTGAACAAGGAGCAGCAGCGCATTCCCATCAGTTCGGTGGTCCTCAGCGGCCAGCGCGTCGATCTCAAAGACGCCCTCTACACCGCCGGCAAGGATAAAGCGCCCAATACCAATCCCCTCATTCAGGATGGCCAGAAGCTCATTCCCAGCGTCACGCGCGTCTTCAGCCGCAGCCGCGATCTGTATGTTTATCTGCAAGCCTACGAGCGCGGCGCAGCCTCCACGCAACCCCTGGTGGCCTTCGTCACCTTCTACCGCGGCCAGGCCAAAGCCTTCGAGACTCCGCCCATCGAAGTCGCCCAAGGGCTCGACAACAAGCTGAAGACCGTGCCTCTGCGCTTCAGCCTGGCGCTCAACAAACTGACTCCCGGCAAATACAACTGCCAGGTGACGGTGGTCGATCCCGACGCCCAAAAGGCGGCTTTCTGGCAGGCGCCGATTATGCTGGTGCCATAACTCTTTCCAAAAAGGGGAGTGAAGTTTGCGGAGCCCCCACCGGACGCGCATCTGCTATCCTCACCTCAGGCACACCATGACGTTCCGCACGGCCGCTTGCCTTGCCATCGCCGCCGCTGCCCTCATCGGCTCCCTCTACGCCCAACGTCCCTTCCGCGAATATCCCGGCGTCGAATACCAGCTTGGCTCCATTCCCCTCCCGCCGGATTGGCGGGAACCCGCGGAGTGGACCTTCGCCCGCCTCATGTATCCGCCCGCTCCCGGTGGCCGCTACGGCCGCGGCTTCGGCTTCGGTTTTCGCAACGGCGGGAACTGGACTGAAGGCAACGCCATGTGGACGCAGGATTATCCGCGCGCCGACCGTCATTTCGTGCAGGCCGTGCGCCGCCTCACGCGCATCGATGTCCGCTCCGTCGAGCAGCCCGTCAATCTCGACAACGGCGACGTCTACGATTGGCCGTGGCTCTACGCCGTCCAGCCCGGACACTGGCAGCTCACCGACGCCCAGGCCAAATCCATGCGCGAATACCTGCTGCGCGGCGGTTTTTTCATGGCCGACGATTTCTGGGGCGAAGGCGAATGGCAGATCTTCATGGACAGCATGAAAAAGGTCTTCCCCGACCGCCAGCCCGTCGAGCTGCAAAACAGCGACGTCATCTTCCACACGGTCTACGATCTGGATGACCGCTACCAGGTGGCCAGCGAAGGCTCCGTGCAGCGCGGCCGCAGTTGGAAATGCGAGAATTGCCCCGACCGCTGGCGCGGCATTTTCGACGACCGCGGCCGCCTGATGGTCGCCATTACTTTTCAATCCGACGTGGGCGACTCCTGGGAGTGGGCCGACGCCCCCTACTATCCCGAAAAATATGCCGCGCTGGGCATTCGCATCGGCGTCAACTACGTGATCTACGCCATGACCCACTAAGCCCCGCTCGCCATGGAGCGCGGCGCCATGGCGTCCCAAGTCCTGCGGATCTTCCCCGTTTCCCAATGCTGCAGCGCCGCATCCAGCATCTCCGCCACGGCCGCCCGCGCGGCGGCCGGCGTCGCCTGGTTCCATGGCGTGGCAGCCGCGGCAGGCGCCATGGCCGGTGAAATCGCGCGCGAAACCGAACCCTGCGCGCACCGCCAGGCGCGCTATGCCGAACTGCTGGAGATTTACCGCGACATCTATCCAAAACTGCCGCAGACGTACGGGAAATTGGCTCGCTTCGCGGCAAAAATGTGACCATTCGGGCGAATATCGGAAGCTCCATTCCGGATATGCATTGCACGGCCAGTTAGTGCCGGGAGCGCGCCTCGTTGTGGTTGTGGCGAGCAGCGTGGCCGGGGCCGAAAGGAGGAAGGTGGCGAGGATCTGGCATGGCCGGACCTCGCCGCATTTGCGCGTGGGGTTATGCGTACTGGCGGGCAAGGCCGGCGTCTTCGGCGATTTCGTCGCTGAGGATCGGGAACATGCCCACGATTACGCCGTCGGTCGTTTTGATGTTAGCGAACGCGAACTGGAAGGCCTTTTCCATGGAGGCGCGATTGTTGCAGAGGCGTCCGGCGGCTAGAATTTTGAAGCCGAGACATGGGCGCGAGACTTTACGGACCACCTCGGTCATGCGTACGGGGTCGCCTTGCAGATAGAGTTCGTCGATCGGCAAATCGCCCAGTCCGGCGCGCACCGCGTCCTGATCGCGGCGGATGTTGTGGAAGCAGGTCATATAGAAATCCTGCTCCCAGCCGGAGTCTTCAACTCGCGCGATGTTGCGCGGGGAATGCGAGGAGACGCCCGTCAGCGCGCCGAAGTCGTGCGCTTTGCGGACGAAGTCGCGAATCTTGGCTTCCTCGCCGGCGCGGAAGGCGCGGTCTGTATGCTCGCCATGGTGGACGACGGCAATGGGATGGAGCGCCAGGATCTCTTTCCATTGGGCGGCATCCACGTCGGGCATGAGGCAGATCCACTGCATCTTCGACCCGGCGTCCCAGGCGGCACGGAGCGCGCCGAAGACCTTCGCGTCGATGCTGGCCTGCCAGGTATTGATGCCGGCGGCTTCGCAGCGGCGCACGTAGTCCAGGGTACGCGCCGGAGTGAACCAATCCTTCATCAGGGCGCTGAGTTTGGGAACGGAGTGGGAGTAGCCGCCGATAGGGTTATAGCCGGCAACCAGACGTGTGACTTTGTACTTTCCAAGCTGAATAGTGGGCAATGGTGAAGCCTCGGCGGCGAGCGAGGCAGCGGACGCTGCCAGAGCGCCGGTTGCGAGGCGCGTCACAAACGTGCGCCGGTCGTAGGGGAGCTGGCGGGACATTGCAACGCCATGGTAGCACCGGTAACGCAGTGCAGGCGCGTTGGATCCCATGAACTCCCCCTCCGGAAGTCGGCCCGATTCAAAACCACAAACCCCTTTTGGCCCTCCCAGCCTTGTCCCGGAAAATCCGCTTCCCGCCCCTACACTTCCACGTAGGCTCGTTCGCCGTGCATCTGCTCGTCCAGCCCCACTTCTTCCATGGCCTCGGTCACTTTCACGGGAGTGAAGCGGTCGATCAGCCAGAGCATGGCGAGCGTGAACGAAAACGCCCACGCCGAAGAAATCATAACCGCGATCACCTGAACCCCGAAGAAGCGGGGATTGCCGCGCAGCAATCCATCCACGCCGCCCGAGGATGCCGGGTTCCACGCGGTCGAGGCGAAAATGCCCAGCATCACGATGCCCAGCAATCCGCCCACGCCATGCACGCCCCAAACGTCCAACGCGTCGTCCCACTTCAAGCGGTTCTTTAGCGCCACCGCGTAATAGCACACCACGCCCGCTACCGTCCCGATCAGGACCGCAACCGCCGGCGAAACGTATCCGGCCGCCGGCGTGATGGTGGCCAATGCCGCCACCGCGCCCGTCAACAGGCCGAGAAAGTGCGGCTTGCGGCTGTTGAACCACTCCACCACGAGCCACGCCACGGCGCCGAAAGACGCCGCGATATCGGTATTCAGAAACGCCACCGCGGTGATCGAATCCACGCGAAACTCGCTGCCGGCGTTAAACCCGTACCATCCAAACCACAGCAGCCCCGTGCCCAACGCCACCAGCGGAATGCTGTGCGGACCTTTGTCGGCAAACCGCCGCCTGCCGACGTAGAGCACCGATGCCAGCGCCGCCATCCCCGCGATATTGTGCACCACAATCCCGCCCGCGAAATCCTTCACTCCCCAGGAGGCCAGCAGACCGCCTCCCCACACCATGTGGACGAACGGGAAATACACGCACAGCAGCCACCCCGTTAGAAACGCCGTGTATGCCTTGAAGGTTACGCGGTTGGCAAACGCGCCGGTGATCAGCGCCGGCGTGATGATGGCGAACATCATCTGGTACGCGCAGAATACAATCAGCGGAATGGTCTGGTTGGGCGAAGGCGTCGAAAGCGTGATGCCGCGCAGAAATACCCAATGGAAATTGCCGATGATGCCGGCATAATCCGTGCCGGATTTCAGGTCCCCGCTGAAGCACATGGAGAACCCGCACAGCCACCAGAGCACGGTCGTCCATCCCATGGAGACAAAGCTCTGGATCATGATCGCCAGCACGTTCTTGCGTCCCACCAGGCCCCCGTAAAAGAAGGCCAGTCCCGGAGTCATCAGCATGACCAGACTGGAACAAAGAATCATGAACCCGGTATTGCCGGTATCGAGGTGTAGCATATCGTCTAGTGTAGTGTCTGCGAAATAACTAGACAGTTCATTTTTTCCGCTTTCTGGACTTGGGGCTGGTGCAGCCGGGCTTGATCTGCTCCAAGGTCCGTCGACAGCGGGTGAGCTTCTCCTGGAT
>Ga0181530_10002012_pt1 | contig 24827 bp, 23 predicted proteins | sample PEATcosm2014_Bin_42_FD_119769 | JGI IMG/M metagenome (GOLD analysis project Ga0181530, IMG submission 119769) | Peatland microbial communities from MTU Mesocosm Facility, Houghton, MI, USA - PEATcosm2014_Bin10_60_metaG | ecosystem: Environmental > Terrestrial > Soil > Wetlands > Peat | place... | reverse complement strand
GAGTGCCGTGCGCCGCCGTCCACTGCCGGAGTTTGTCCCGCTCCACTTCCGAAAGCTGACATGACTTCCCCATGCCCCAGGATAACGCGAGCCGGGTTATCTTGTCTAGTTATTTGTTGGACATTACACTAGCGCCCGGGGGGTCCGTCCTGCCGGTTTTCACCGCGGAAGCTGCATATCGATGAAAATCGCGCCCAGCTCGACGGCGGCGTTCCGAATCAGTACGCCTTGCCGGGTGATGGCAATCCTCTGATGCTCGTCCATCGGCTGGTCGAAAGAGCGCAGGGCCTGCTCCACTGCCTGGCAGCGCCGCAAGAGAGCGTCGAAGGCGCCGGTTGCGGCATGGGAATCGCGGATGCCGGTCCGTTGCAATAATTCCTCCACCGCGGCCGCCACCGGCGCGTTGTTTTCCGGCAGCAGACGAATCGTATTTCCATCCACATTGACGCCTTCCTCGGTGATGTGCGCGGAGATCGCCCGATAGTCCCGCACATTGATGCGGGTCAGTTGCCGGACCGTAAAAAAGGCGGGACCGAAGTCGCGCAGGTATCCGATCTCGCGGTCCACCGTGCGCCGCGGCATGTGCAGGCGCCCGGTGCAAAATTCCCCCCACGTGCAGTCCAGGCTGGCGTACAGTTGGTCGTCCTTGATGCGGCGCAGGATTTCGACATCGGCGGCGGAACAGCGTCCGGCCATAAGGCCGAAGGCCTCGCGCCGGCCCATCCACTGCCCTATTTCGATCTGCAAGGGGTCGGCCGTGGGCGGTTGGGGGATTTCTTTTTTGACTAATTCGTTCATGCGTACCTCCGGCAAGTGGCCAAGTTGGCCAGTTGCCTTTCTCTTTCTGATTGAAAACAAAGGGGTGAGTTTAGGAGTTTTGGCCAAGTTGGCCAAAAAGGCCGGATTGCGGAGCAACGCCGCATCCGGCTCCCACCTTCACCATCTCACGCGGACCGATGAGAATCCGGCGGCGCGCGCCGCATCCTGCCGGTCAACCCCTTACGCCTGAACGAGTACCTGTGGAGCGAAGTTTCTGGAATTCGCCGTGAATGGAAAAAGGGGACAGGCAGATTTTCCACCGCGGAAAATGCGTCTGTCCCCTTTTTCTTCCCCGTGTACGCCGAACTTACTGCCAGGTGAGTTCGCCGGCGATCCCGGTGAGCGCGAAAAACGTTCCCAGGTCAATCGATCCGCCACTGGTGAGCGGCGCCGTGAACTCGCCGTTGCCGGAGGTCGGGCTGGGTGTCGAGACCACCTCCAGGAATCCTGCGTTGGCGGCGGAGGCCGGCAACTGAGTCAGGACCGATGACGGAACCGTGAACGTCCTCTGACCCGCGGTGGTGGTGCAGACGAACTCCGTGGAACTGCTGCTGGTGGCGCTGGCCGAAGAGACGCCGATGATCTCGACGATGTCGGTAGCGTTTCCGCCCGTCCAGTTCAGCGTCATCCCCGCGCTGCGCGCGACTGTAGTAGGCAATCCGCCGGTGACCGTGAGCGGCGAGCCGATGGTGACGGAGGCGGTAAACTTGCCGACGTCCTTCCCGCCCGCTCCGTTTAACGTGTACGTACCCGCGACAATCGTTCCATTCACTCCGCCCGGTATGCCGGCGATGCTGCCAATAGTCAGCGAGTAGGCATCGCTCGAATCGGTCAGCGCTACATTCGTGAGGCTCGAACCGGCCGGTCCGGTGAGCGTGATTGCGCCGGCGTCCAGGAGGGTCCCGCCGCCCGATGTCACGGTCGCACTGGCTGTCCCGCTGACCGTATAGATGGTGCAGGCCCCCACGGTGGAACTGGTGACCGTAGCCGTCGAGGCCGAAGCCAGTTGGTAGCCCGTGAAGCGCGTGAACTCTCCACCGGCCTCGGCAATCGTCGTCGAGCCGAATCCCGCAATGTTCTCGGAGATGTCCTCGAGCGAAAAGCCTCCCACGTTGTAAGTTCCACCGTCATCCAGATTCTGCAACTGCGCGGTGGTGAAACCCGCTTGGACGCAGGCCGTGGCAGTGGTATTGGGCGCGATGGAGATGAACGTGGCATTGCTAAGCGTGCCATTGACGGAAATCTGGAAGCTGACCGCGCAGCCGGTGGGAACGTTGGCCGGCAGGGCGACATTAACCTGATCTTCCCCTGCATAACCCGCGCGCCCGGCGAAAGACACCGGGACGGTCATGCCGCCGACGACCGCCTGCACGGTATAACCGTTGGCGGTGAAGTCGTAGACCGGCGACAAGATGTTGTCGTCCCCGGGCGCCGGCCCCATGCCGGTGCCGTACGCCAGCAGGAACTGCCCGGGGTGCGCGGGAGAAATCGTGGTGCCCTTGCCGTTGCCGCTTGTGAAGCTGTTCAGATCCACTTGCGAAGCGCTGATATAGTTCTGTACGGATGCCAATCCGGTACCCGAGCTGTCTTGCGTGAACAGGGAGAATTTGCTTTTCAATACCTGGGTCGCGAACGGCGCGCTGACCGTTCCGTTGGTGACGGTCACATTGTAATTGCCCGTCGCCACCGTGGACGGCAAGATCGCCGCGAGCTGGCAGGTGCCGCTGGGGTTGTATTCGTACCACAGCAGCGCGTCCGTGCCGGTTCCTCCGGAGGTGGGGGTAAACGTAATTTTGACGCCATCGGAGCCCACGGTCGGCCGCGGAATATTATATTCAACTAATCCATTGGGCTCGCTGGGGCACAGGTTCGACCCTTTGACAATGAAGATGGTGCCTTCGGCCAGATTGGCTGTATTGCTGGCCGCGTCCAGCACGGCCGTGATGGCGGGCGTGGCCGGCCCGCCCGTGACGATGGTTCCGGGACCCGAGAACTGGATCACGATTGAGGTGCCGGACGAGGTGCTGCTTCCCGTTAGCGTGAAGGAGCCGGTTGCGCCCGCGTAGGTACCGGTGCCGCCCGTAGCCGCCGCCGACCCGGAGCCGCTGCCCCCTTCGAGCAGCAGCGTCAAGGGAAGCGTAACCGTCCCGGTCAAAGTGTTGCCGGCGGAAAATGTGATGGTGAACGGCACGGTCACGTTGCTACTGGTGCCGATGCTCGACGTGGAAACGGTCGCGCTGAATGTTCCGCTGGGAATTCCGCCAGTGAACGAGGCGGTGCCGCTCGCGGTCAGTGTGGTGAGGGTCAACGTGGCGTTCACCGTCATCGTGGTGTTGATCGTGGTCGTGGCGGCTTCGCCTGCGGCGCCAAGCATCAGCGCGAGGGCGAAGCTCATTATGGTCCGGGTCATGTCTGCATCCTCCGTAGACCTATTAACGCCCAAGAAGTCGAAATTTTGGCTCATGAATTTTCGGGCAATGTATGTTTGCGTACAGAGCGGCCAAACTATACAGCGCCGTTCACTTCTGACTCAATCCGCCATCCACCGCCAGAAGCTGCCCGGTCACAAAATTGGAAGCTTTGAGGAAATAAACCACAGCGTCAGCGATCTCCTCCGGCGTGCCGCCCCGTTTGGCCGGGGTGGCTTCGATCATGCGCAACCCCCGCGCGTCGATATCGTCGAACGGAATCACCCCGGGCGCCACCGAATTCACGGTGATTTCCGGCGCGAAGGCTTTGGCCAGCGCGCGCGTCAGCATGATGACGCCGGCTTTGGAAGCGCAGTAATGAGCGTGCTCGGCCCACGGGCGGATGCCGCCCAGCGAGCTGATGTTGACGATGTGGCCCCCGCCGGTTTGGCGCATCAGGCGGGCGGCGTTCTGGCAGCAGAAAAACACCGCCTTCAGATTGACCGAGTGGATGAAGTCCCAATCCTTTTCGGTGATCTCCAGCGGGCCGAAGCGGGTGAAGCGCGCGGCGTTGTTGACCAGGCCGTCCAGCCTTCCCAGGCGCTCTTGCACTGCGCCGAACATGCGGCCGATCTCCGCCACGCTTTCCAGGTTGCAGCGGAACAGCTCCGCGCCGCCGCACTCCGCGGCGGTGCGTTGCGCTTCGGGTTCGGAGCCGTGGTAATGGAGGGCCACGCGCGCGCCCTCCCTTGCCAAGCGCAGCGCGATGCCGCGGCCGATGCGCCGGGCCGCGCCCGTCACCAGCACGGTTTTTCCGGCCAGCGGCCCTTCAGGCAGCGGGCTCTCCATGAATTTCGATCTCCTCCGGTTCCACACCCAGGCGCGGCGGTTCGGGCAGCCGGCCGGTAAGGTGCAACCAGCCCCAGCATATCGCGGTCGTGGAGCTGAGCGCTCCGGCGACGGCCCCGATGGTGCGCGGGTCCCAGTATTGCGAAGCGATTCCGGCCAGCGTCATGGAGATCATCATGACGCTCCATTGCAGCGATTCCATGGTGGAGAAAACCCGCCCGCGCAGCCCATCCGGCACGATGCGCAGCAACTGCCACATATTGAGCACGCTGCTGACCCCCACCCCGGCGCGCGAAAGCGCGATGAAGACCAGCGCCCAGGTGAAGTTGCGCATCTGGCTGAACAGGATGTAGGAGCCGCCATGCACGATATAGCAGACCACGATGGTGCGTTTGTAATCGCGGAAACTGAGGCGCCGCCCGATGGTATAGGCCAGCGCGCCGCCGCACAGCAGGCCCACTCCCGCGCAGCCCCAGATGTAGCCCAGGCCGGCCGGCCCGCGATTGAACACCAGCTCTCCGAAGACGCTGAAGAGAATCTGCGCCGCGCCGCCGCCGGTGGCCCAGCCGATGTTCACCGCCAGCAGCCCCATCACCAGCGGCACCGAGCGCATGTAGCGCAGCCCTTCCACGTATTCGTGCCAGGGCCGCACCACTTCGGCTTCGGTGAGGGCGCGGCGCGGCGGGCGGAATCCGCGGCCGGGCAAAAACAGGCGCGAGATGCAGAATGCCGAGGCGAGGAACGACAGCGCGTTGCCCGCGAAAGCCCACTGGTAGCCGAACTGCATCACGCTGGCGCCGCCCAGAAACGCGCCCACCGCGAGGGTGGTCCACTGGGTGGTCTGGGTGAGCGAGTTGGCGGTGTGCAGCTCACTGCTGGTGGCGATGGCGGGCAGGATGGAAGCGCGCCCGCTGGTGAAAAACGGCGACGCCAGCATGAGCAGCGCGCTGAGCACATACAGCAGCGTGGTGGAGGGGTGCCGCACGGTGACGATGAAGCAGGCCGCCACGATGGCGCGGACCAGGTCGCTCGCGATCATGACGCGCTTGCGGTCGAAGCGGTCCAGCACCACGCCCGCCAGCGGTCCGGCCAGCATGGCGGGAATGGCGCGCGAGAGCATCACCCCGCTCACCACCAGGCCGCTGCGCGTGGTGGCGACCGCCAGGGAGAATACCGCGATGTTATTGAAATGGTCCCCGATTTCGCTGACGATCTGGCCCACCCAGGTGTAGCGGTAGTTGCGATTCTCGCGCAGCAGCGAGACGAATGCGTTCAACCGATAGACTCCTCGCGCACCGTGACCGCGCGCATGAAATCCAGGTCCAGCGCGTAGCCGAAGCCCGGTTCATCGCGGATTTCGATGGTGCCGCGGGGGGTGGTTTCGACGGGCGGCTGAATGATATCGCGGGCCCAGTAGCGTCTACTGGCGGAGACGTCGCCGGGCAAAACGAAGTTGGGCAAAGTGGCCAGCGCGATGTTGTGCGCGCGGCCGATGCCGGCCTCCAGCATGCCGCCGCACCAGACGGGAACGGCGGCGGCCCGCGCCACATCGTGCACGCGGCGCGCTTCGGCGAAACCGCCCACGCGGCCCAGCTTGATATTGATGATGCCGCAAGCGCGCAGCTTGATGGCCTGCGCGGCGTGGTGCGCGGTGCGAATGCATTCGTCCAGGCAAATGGGAGTTTGCAGGCGCGCCTGCAACTCGGCGTGGTCGATGATGTCGTCGTGGCTGAGCGGCTGCTCGATCATCATCAGGTAGAAATCGTCGAGCTGGCGGAGGTGGCCGGCATCGGCCAGCCTGTAGGCGGAGTTGGCGTCGGCCATCAGCTTGATGAAAGGGAAGCGCTCGCGCACGGCGCGCACCACGTCCACATCCCAGCCCGGCTTGATTTTCATTTTGATGCGCTGGTAGCCGGCGTCCAGTTCGTACTGGATTTTATCCAGGAGCTGGGGAACGGAATCCTGAATCCCGATGGAAACGCCGCAGGGAATTTCGCGGCGCGCGCCGCCCCCGATTTTCTTCCACAGCGGGATGTTTTCGAGGCGGGCGGCGAGGTCCCACACGGCCGTTTCCAGGCCGCCGCGCGCCATCTTGTGGCCGCGAATATGGGCGGTGAGCGGCGCGACGGCTTCAGGCCCGGCCAGATCGCGCCCGAGCACGCGCGGCGCGGCGTAATCGCGCAGAATCAGCCAGGCCGAAGCGGTCCACTCTTCGTTGTAGAACGGGTTCTCTCCGGCGGTGACTTCGCCCCATCCGGAAATGCCTTCGCCGTGCGCTTCCACCAGCACGATATCGCGCGAGGTGGTGCGGCCGAAGCTGGTCTCGAAGAAATGCACCAGAGGCATGCGGATCTGGCGCAGGGTGACACGTTCGATTTTCATTGGCGCGGCTCCACGGTCCCGGCCTGACGCAGGGTGACACGTTCGATTTTCATTGCCACGGCTCCAAAATATACGTCCCTTCGGTTTCGGAGCGCTGGAAGCGCGTGACGGCGAGGCCGCGCGCGAACCCCGACTGGAACTTCCCGGCGTTGCGCGCCTGGATCTCGCAGGCGCGATCGCGCTCTTCCTTGCGGATGCGCGCCATATCGGCGGGATAGGAAATGCGCTCGACGGCGTCATGCGCGGGGAACGGATCGGTGGGGCGCGCCGAGCCCTCGACCACGGCGCGGGCGCGCGCGGAATCGGTCCACCATTCGGCGTAGCAGCGGTCCGTGGGAAGGCCGCCGTGCAAGGGGCTGGCGGTGATGCCGTACTGGTTGACGGAATAGCGGCGCACGATGGCGCCCAGCCGCTCGATATTGAAGAAGGCGTTCTTGAGCTCCAGCGGATCGAAGGTCCACTCGATGAGATCGATGCCGCGCGCCAGGGCTTCCGCGCGCTGCCGCAGCTTCAAAGCGCGGCCGAGGCCGCCATCGCGATAAGCCGGCAAAACCCCCAGCATGTGGCTGTGCAGGTAGGGGCGCGGGCCGGGTTTGATGCCCGGCATGGCGAAACAGAAAGCCACCATTTGGTGGCCGTCGAAAGCGCCGAAAACGTGGCCGCCCACGCGGCTCACCACCACCAGGAACCGCATGGGCAGCAGGTCGGTGGGATCGAAGCCCCAGATGAGTTCCTGCAGGCGGACGACTTCGGCGAAATCCGCAAGGTCGTACAATTGGCGGATTTCGATGCCGGCTACCGCTTGGATTCCTGCCACAGTTCCTCCATTTCCCCGATATTCGAGTCTGCCAGTTTCTTGCCGCGCTGGGCCAGTTGGCGTTCGATGTAAGCGAAGCGGCGGCGAAACTTGGCGTTGGCGCGGCGCAGGGCCTGCTCGGGATCGACCTTGACGAAGCGCGCCAGGTTGACGATGACGAAGAGCAGGTCGCCCAGCTCGTCTTCGATTTCCGGCTGCGAGCGGTTGCGCCGCGCCTGATCGAATTCGCCCAGCTCCTCATGCAGTTTTTCGAGCACCTGGCCGGCGTTCTCCCAATCGAAACCGGCGCCGGCGGCGCGCGAAGCGATCTGCTGCGCCTCGACCAGCGCGGGCAGCGCGCGCGGCACGGGGGCGAGCAGGCTATCCTCTTCCCTGCCCTTTTCTTTTTTCTCGGCCGCCTTCACTTCGCCCCAGATGCGTTTGACGTCGCCCGCGGTAGCGGCCGATTCTTCGCCGAAGACGTGCGGATGGCGGCGCACCAGTTTCTGGTTGATGGCGTCGAGGGCGTCGGAGATGGCGAAGAGATTTTCTTCGGAAGCCATCTGCGCGTAGAAGACGGCTTGCAGGAGGAAATCGCCCAGTTCCTCGGAGAGACCGCTCCAGTCGCGGCGGTCGATGGCATCGAGCACTTCGTAGGTCTCTTCGAGGGTGTACGGCTTGATGGAATCGAAGGTCTGCTCGCGATCCCACGGACATCCGCCGGGAGCGCGCAGGCGCGCCATAATCGCCACAAGCTGCTGAAATTTCTCGCCGGCGGTTGGCATGGAGGGTGAAGGATCAATGTAACATGGACGGACCGCCAAAACGTCTTGGGGCGGCGGCGCGGGCCAGGCGAAGCGAGAGCGTCTTCACCGCGGAGACGCGGAGACGCCGAGTTTAAGAGATATGGAGTTTGCCGGTTCGCGGAGTTCGTATCCTTCGTGAGGATGGCGCGCGGAGCAAGCCGAGCGCGCGAAGACGCCGAGTTTAAGAGATATGGAGTTTGCCGCTCTTCGAGAATACGCCGCCCGGCGCGGCTGGACGGTCGCCTTAGGTGAAGGAGGTGAGTAGCGGCGCCTCGCAACGGCAACTGCGAGGGATTGCTGGATGCGGCGCGCCGTCGTGAGATCGATGTGGTGCTGGTGTGGCGCTTGGACCGCTGGGGCCGATCCGTGGCGGACCTGCTGGCAACCCTCCATGAAGCCGGAGGATCTGGAGGAATCAGTGGATTCCGGCCCAAGCAACCCACGTAACCTTGGGTTGCCTGCGCCGGGTATCGGTCCGCCCGCCAATCCAGTGCGGTTCGGCTACCACTAAATACCCGGAAGCACCTGCTTCTGAACCGGGCTGACATGCGGACAGAACACCGTCGGTGTATGTTAACTCGTAGGTGATGTGATGTTTGGAAAGACTGCCTGGGTCGTAGCGCTGGCGGCTTCCTTGCATTCGCAACCCATTATCCCCGCCAATGCGGGCTTGGTTTCGTATGCCGAGGAAGCCTACATCGACAATCGGTTGGTCGACGATCACTTCTTTGTGGTGAATGAGAATACCGTGCTGCGCACCGCCGTCGGCCGCGCCGAAGTGCTGCTGGGGCCCTGTGCGGCGATGTGGATCGATGAGAACAGTTCGTTCCGCATGATCTCCACCGTGTTGAGCGACATCCGTATCGAGGTGCTTACCGGTTCGGTAATCGTTGCCGCTGGCGCGATAGTCAAGGGAACCGAACTGACCCTGCTGCTCAAGACGTCGGTCGCGTCGGTCGATCGGAAAGGAGCCTACCGCTTCGACGCGGAGCCGCCACGAGTCCAAGTGCTGGCGGGCAGGAGCACGGTACAGTGGGCGAACCAGGGCATTTCGGTGACCGCCGGCCGATGGCTCCCCTTGGGCGGTCTGGCACACGCTCGCAAGTTCGACCAGCGAAATCCGGACCCACTGGACACCTGGAGCAACGCCCGGGCGGCTTTCTTGGCGCGCCTGTCAGGCCGGCAGACGGGGAATGTCCAAGAGCCGGCGCCGTCAGCCGATATGGGTGCCGTCAGAACAGCGACATGGGGCGACGCTCGTAGGCTTCCCAGCTTGAACACCATGGACACGCAATCATCTCTTCCACCAGGGCCGAATTCTTCACGTTCGGGATGCGGGGTGGAGGCCTGGCGAGTCACCACACACTGATGCGGGAAGTTCTCCAGGAGACGTTAAGCCTGACTTATTTGCTGGAGAAATAGGGTCACTCGGTTTTACGCAGGCGCACCGCAAGCTCACGGAGTTCGTGGCTTTCCTGAGGATGGCGCGCGGAGCAAGCCGAGCGCGCGGAGCGAGAACCTTTTCACCGCGGAGGCGCGGAGGCGCGGAGTTTAAGAGGTACGGCGTTTGCCGGTTCGCGGAGTTCGTATCGTTCGTGAGGATGGCGCGCGGAGCGGGGCAACGAGCTTCTCCGCGCCCCCGCGGAAAGTGGCGTCTTCTCTGCGCGCTCCGCTTCCTTGGCGACCGAACCCCATGGAACCGCGCGAAACTCACAAATCCTCGCGAAACTATACCTCTTAAACTCCGCGTCTCCGCGCCTCCGCGGTGAAAAGCTTCTTGTCGCCGGAGGCGCGCCTCCGCGGTGAAATTGCTTTTTCGCTTCTCCGGCCATTATAAAATGATGTTGATGAGCGACATAGAATCCGACGAAACGAAGCAGGAAGAGTTTGAGATGCCGCTGCCACCGGCCTCTTTCGCGTTTCTGGTGCTCTCGCTGCGCACCCAGGCGGAGATGCAGCTTGGGCTGATGGCGTTTGGCGAAGAGGAGAAGCCCGAGCCGAACCTTCCCCTGGCGCGCCACAGCATCGATATGCTGGGCGTGCTGCTGGAGAAGACCAAGGGCAACCTGTCGCTGGACGAAAAACGAATGCTGGAGAATTCTCTCACCGAACTGCGGTTCCGCTTCGTGCAGGTAACGGAAGAAGCGGCCAAAGCGGCGCCGCAGAAGTCCTGAATGGGGGCGCCGGTCAAGATTACCGTGCTCGGCTCCGGCACCAGCGTGGGAGTGCCGACGGTGGGCTGCCATTGCGCCGTGTGCACCTCCACGGATCCGCGCGACAACCGGCTGCGGCCCTCCATCCTGGTGAGCTACGAAGGGCGCAACGTCGCGATCGACACCACGCCGGACTTCCGCATGCAGGCTCTGCGCGCCAAATTGCAGCGCTTGGACGCGGTGATCTTCACGCACGCGCATGCCGACCACATCATGGGGCTGGACGACGTGCGGCCGTTCAATTTCCGGCAGAAGGAGCGCATCCCGATCTACGCCGCGCCGGAAACCATGGCGGCCATCCAGCGCGTCTTTCAATACATTTTCGACGGCGCCAAGAAGGAATCCAACGTGCCGCGGCTCGACCCGCGGGTGATTGAAGGGCCGATCGAGTTATTCGGCGTGGAATTTCTTCCCGTGCCGGTGTTGCACGGAAGCCAGACGATCTACGGATTCCGCTTCGGCGCGGCCGCCTACCTGACCGACCACAGCGAGATTCCGGAGGCTTCCCTGGAGATGCTGCGCGGGCTGGACGTGCTGTTTCTGGATGCCCTTCGCTACAAACCGCACCCCACCCATTCGACGGTGGAGCGGAGCGTGAAAACGGCGGAGCAACTGGGCGCGCGGCGGGCGTTTTTCACGCACATCTGCCACGACCTGGCGCACGCGCGCGCCGAAAGCATGCTGCCGCCGCATGTGCGGCTGGCTTACGACGGCCTGGAAATTGTGGTCGAGGAGCCCCCAGCATGAAGATCTATCGCAGCCTGGAAGAGCTTCCGGCGGATTTCGGACCGAGCGCGCTCTCCATCGGAAATTTCGACGGCGTGCATTTCGGCCATCGCCGCATTCTGCGGCGCCTGCGGGAACTGGCGCGGGAGCGGGGATGGAAGGCGTCGGTGCTGACCTTCGATCCGCATCCCACGCGGGTGGTGGCGCCGGAGCGCGCGCCGCTCCTGATGACCTCGCCCGAAAGACGCGCCGAGCTGATGGGCGAAGAAGGCATCGAGCAGATCGTGATTCTGCCGTTCACGCCCGAGGTGGCGCAGCTTACTCCGCAAGAATTCGTGGAGCGGATCGTGGTGGGGCGGCTGGGAGCGCGCGCGGTGCTGGTGGGCGGCAACTTCCGCTTCGGCCACAAGCACGCGGGCGACGTGAAGACGCTGGCGGAGCTGGGAAGCAGGCTGGGGTTTGAAACCGAGATTGTGCCGGCGGTGAGTTGCCGCGGGCGCATGGTGAGCAGCACGGGAATCCGCGAGCTGATCGGGGCGGGGCGCGTGGCGCTGGCGGCGCGCCTGCTGCAACATCCCTATGGAGTGGAAGGCGAAGTGGTGGCCGGACGCGGGGTGGGATCGCGCGAAACCGTGCCCACCCTGAACCTGGCCACGCGGGCGGACGTGATTCCGCGGCGCGGGGTGTATGTGACGCGCACCAGCCAACCGGAAAGCGGGCGCGCGTGGGATTCCATCACGAACATAGGCTACCGGCCCACGTTCGGCAAAAGCGAAGAACTCTCGATTGAAACTTTCCTGCTGGACCCGCTGCAAGGCGAAGCGCCGCGGCGCATCCGGGTGGAGTTTCTGTGGCGCATGCGAGACGAGCGGAAATTCGATTCGCCGGAGGCATTGAAGCGGCAGATTCTGCGCGACGCGCGGGCGGCGCGGGAATATTTCCGGCGGTCGCGCGCCTGGACCGCGCGGCCGCTGGCTCCGGCATAGGCGCGCCATGCCGAGCATGCCGCTGGGCCAATTCCTGGTAAACGGATTCGCGATTGTTCTCATCGATCTGCTGCTGGCGGGCGATAACGCGCTGGTGATCGCCATGGCGGTGCGCTCGCTGCCCAGGCGGCAGAGGCGCATCGGAACGGCCTGCGGAGCGGCCCTGGCGGTGGTGCTGCGGGTGGCGTTGACCGCCATGGCGGCGCGCCTGTTGAGCATTCGATACGTGGAGCTGGGGGGCGGCCTGTTCGTGCTGTGGATCGCGGTGAAAGTGCTGGTGGACGCCAGCGACCCTCCGGAAGCGGCGCCCGCGCCCAAGCGGCTGCTGGCGGCCATCTGGTACGTGGTGTTCGCGGACCTGACCATGTCCACCGACAACATTCTGGCCATCGCGGGAGCCTCGAAAAATCACGTGAGCCTGATTGTTTTCGGACTGTGCCTGAGCATTCCCTTCGTGGTGTTTTCGAGCAACCTGCTGGCGGACCTGATGGATCGGTATCCGGCTACCATCTACCTGGGCGCGGGCATTCTGGGAAAAGTGGGCGGCGACATGGTGCTGAGCGATCCTTTCATGCTGCGCCTGTTGCACCCCACTACCGCGCTGCGCTACGCGGTGGACGCGGCTCTGGTGGTGGCGATTCTAGTAGCCGGGCGGATGCTCGGTAAAAAACGGCCGGACGCGGCGTAAGCAGGCCGTGCGGGGGCGGAGACCGCGGGGCAGCCGCCGAGAAATGCGGGCTACGGTTCGATCACGATTTGAATCTTGTTGCTGTCGTGCCCCTCGGCGCTCAAGTAGAGCTCCGAAGTCCCGGTGTTGGTAACGGCGGGGAGTTGGACTTCCACCACGTAGAAACCGATGTATCCGGAAGCCAGCGTGGCGCTGCTTACCTGGATAGGCTCGCCATCCAGATAGGCTTTCACGGGGGCGGTCACGGCGGGAGGGTTATTCATGGGAGCCTGCAAACCGGTGGGCCAATCGGGGCGGACTTTGCCCAGGCCGGTGAGCATGATCTTGAGGCGGCCACCGGACTGGGCGGGGTTGCGGCCATCCACCGGCAGTTCCGTATCGGCGTCGAACACCGCGGGAGTGCCGTCCCGGCTCACCAGAATGGCCGGCGAAAGCGGCTGCACCGCCAGCCCCATGGTCACGCTGCCGGTGGGCGTCTGGAGGGCCAGCGCCACGTTCGGGCCGACCGCTTCGAAAGGCACCTGAATCTGCGATTCGGTATCGCTGGCGGCCAGCACCGGGTAGTTGAGGCTGCTCCCCATGGCGCCGCTGATGCGCCCGCCAATGACGCTCACCAGCGAACCCGGAGCCGCCGGACGCCCGCTGAAATCGGCCGCGTTCACCAGGCGCATGCTCCTGAGCACGTGCGGCGCGGCAGCGGCATAGACGCCGTATCCTTCCAGCGCGGCATAAAGCTGTATGCCCGCCGGATCCAGCCGCACATCGGTGGCGCGGGCAGCCGGCAGTTTGCCGGAAAGGTTTTCCCAGTTGACCGGGTCGGCAGTGGCGTTATTCAGATCGGTATGGCCGTAGAAGACGCCCTTTTGGCTGGCCACGTAAACCGCTCCCCCCGCGCGGTCGGCCGTGACGGAATACACCGGCGCGTTGGGCAGGTTGAAATCCAATGCGTCCCAGAAAGTCCCGTTATTGGTGGTGCGGAGAACGTGCGGGCCGCCGCCGCTCAGCGCCGCCAGGGCCACGCGCGGCGCGGTCGCGTCGACGAAAATACGCTCCACGCGTCCGCTGGTTCCCTGCGGCGGTGGAGTGGATTGGAAGCTCTGGCCGCCATCGCCGGAAACCCACAGGCGCCCATCGCTGGAGCCGATGTACACGGTGTCTCCCGCGGATGCCACTGCCGTGATTTGCGCGCCGGTCAGGGTGGAATACCGGCTCTTGAGCGCGTCTTCATTCAGCAGAGTCACCCCCGGCGCAGGCTGCCAGACGGTGCTCCCCGGAGCCAGTTCCAGACCTCCCAGCCCGGCGGCGAATACCCGCGTGCCCGCCCCCCCGGCGGTGGAAAGTATCCGGCGCACGTCCAGGTTGGGCAGCGACTGGTTGAGCCCGCTCCAGGTCAGGCCGCCATCCAGGGACCGCCAGACGCCGTAATCGTTGGCGAGCGCCAGTTGGTCCGGGTCGGCGGGCGAGACCGCGATGCTGCGCTGGCCGGGACCCACGATGGATTGCGATTGAAAAGCGGTCAGGTTGGTCCAGGAGTGCCCTTCGTCGTCGCTGCGCCAAAGCTGGCGGCCGAGCGCGAAGACGCGGCCGCCCACGGATGCCACCACGGTGGCGCCGGCTTCCGGCATCCGCACCACCGCCGCGTTGAGGGGAGCGGGGGGCAGAGCCACTGCGCCGGCATCCTTCCAGGTTTCGAAATCGTTGGTTTGGAAGGTGTTTCCCGCGGCCGTTCGGGCGTACAGCGCGGCGCCATCGGGCGCGTACCACACCTCCGCCACCGGACCGGTGGCCGGAGAAGCCAGACCCAGTTCGACCGACGAACTCCCCACCTTGCGCCAGTCCGGCGCCGTTTGCGCCAACGTTCCAAAGGCTATCGTGAGCAGCAGGACTGGAACACGTACTGTTCCCTTATGACACACAACCGAGTTCCATTTTAACCCATTCGGATGCTCTGCCGCCCAAACAAGCTACTGAAATCATGTGATTTGTGAGTAAAAATTAATCGCGGCACACTGAATGCCTATGCATGTTTAGTGCTAGACTTGCATTGAGTCATAGCAGCGGAGCGGGTTTGAGATGCCCGACTCCGGAAAGTGAGCTATGTTCCGGCGCCTTATGCTCTCGCGGACCACGCGTACTTTGCTCTGGTTGGCAACCTTCGTCGTGTGCCTCGCGCCCGCCGTTTTCGCGCAGGAGCCCGTCGCCAAGGTGCTGGATATGAGCGGACAAGTCTCGCTGCTCCAGGGCGGATACCAGAAGGCGATTTCCACCGGCGACACCATCCGCCAGATGCAGGTGATCGTCACCGGCCCGGACGGCTGGGCCAAGTTCCAGTATACCGACGGCAGCACGTTCGAGGTTTTTCCCAAATCGCAAGTGATCTTCCGCGAGCAGCCCACCGATTGGGAGCACTTGCTCAACATTATTATCGGGCATGTGAAGGTGTGGATTCAGCACGCGCCGGGCGTTCCCAATCACAAGAACGTGACCACTCCCACGGCCGTGATTTCCGTGCGCGGCACGGTGTTCGACGTCAACGTGGAAGACGACGACGGCACCACCTTCATAGCCGTGGAAGAGGGTGTGGTGGGAGTGCGCAATCTTACCGCGCCGGGACCGGTTCCCGAACTGCAAGCCGGCGAATCCATCCACGTGTTCCGCAATCAGCCGCTGGTTGTCCAGAAAGATCACGGCATGCTGTACAACAAGCTGTACCGCGCCGCGCAAGAGGCTCTGTACCAGGTGCTGCTCGGCCACCCGGGCGGCATCGGCGGAATCGGCGGCGTGGGTGGCGGCGTTCCCACCGCCGGCGGCGGCACTGTGGGTGCGCAAGGCGATAAAGGCAAGAACGGCGGCAGCACCGGCACGGGCACCGCGCCCGCTCCACCGGCTCCCGCTCCGCCTCCGGCTCCCAGCGGCAGCGGCCACTAAAAGGTGGGCAAGCTATGGCGCTTTGGCCGGCGTCAGCTTGCCAACCGCTCGGACGGTGGGCTTCGGAGGGTTTCCCAACTCATCAAATCACCAAGCTGAAGCTTTCTCCACCCATCGTCGGCGATAATAAAAATCATGGACCGCGTCTGTCGAGTACTTCTCCTTTCGGTGTGCGCCGCAACTGTTTTCGCCCAAACCGCGGCGCAGCCGCTTGCGCCCGGCCTGGAAACCGATTGGGACATCGCACCCGTGATCCAGGAGATCGGCGCGCACGCCGGCAGACTGCAGGCGGCGCTGGATAAGATCGACGCCCGCGCCTGGGTGGAAAAAGGCGCGTCGGAAACCTACGCCGAGCAGGTGCAGGCGGCCAGCAGTCAAGCCGCCGCCATGGCGGTGCAGGCCAAGGCCCTCGCGGCCAAACCCGAGCAGTTGGCCCTCTCCCTGGAGTTGTTCTTCCGCATGCAAGGGGTCGAAACCATTCTGCTCTCGGTGGAAGAAGGTCTGCGGAGATACCAGAGTCCCGCCGCGGCGGAAGCGCTCACCAGCCTGGAGGCGGAAATCGGAGGCGATCGCGACCGCTTTCAGAACTACATCGTCAACTTCGCGGCCGACCGGGAACGCGCGCTGCAGGTCATGGACAAAGAGGCGCAGCGCTGCCGCGGGATTCTGACCGCGCCGCCGCCCGCTTCCACCAAAACAGGAAAGAAGAAATAGCTCCTATGCCATTCCAATGCAGTATCTGTGGAGAGGAATCCACGCGCATCTGCGCGCGCTGCACCAAGGACGCGTGCAACAACCATCTGTGCGAAAAATGCCGCCGCTGCAGCGATTGCTGCGAGTGCGAAGTCGCCTTGAGCGAGCCGGTCCGCTCGGTCTTCCGCTCCGCCGCGGCGATGCCGAAACCCGATCCGAAACCCCAGCCGCACCAGCCGCCGCCCGAGCCCGATCCATTTCCGGATGACGAGGAATTGCCGGGGCCGGTAGAAGCGTAAAGTGGGGCGGGCGGGCCCAGTGGGCGCCCCGCCGGCGAAGGCGCCTGCCCCGCCTGCGGCCCCTACCCCCACGCCGCCGCCCGTTGCTTCTTCAAAAACTCCAGGTCTTTGCGAATCGCTTCCAGTTCGTCCTTCGCCGGGTAGCCGATCTGCAGCGAAATCGGTCCCGCAAACCGGGCACGCGCCAGCGCGGCCAAAAAGCCCTGCCAATCCACCATGCCCTCGCCGAGCGGGCATTGCACCAGCTTCCATGCGCCTTCGTCTTTGCTCCAATAGCCGTCGCGCGCCACGATCATCTTGATGCGCGGCAGCGCCAGCCGCAGCGCCGTCGCGAAAGCCGCCGGCCCTGGCATGGCGGCATACGCCGGGTCGAAAGCATAGCCAATGGTGTGCGGGTCCATCCCGCGGATCAGCATGTTGGTGTCCCACAGCGCGCTCCCCACCGTGTCGCCGGCGCCGTTATGCAGCGCCAGCGAGATACCCACCGAGCGCGCCACCGCCGCCAGCCCGCCGATATCGCGCAGCACTTCCGTGAGGCGCTGCTCGGGTTCGGCGGCGCCAAATTTCCAATCGCCCGGCCGAAACACCGGCACGCCCATTTCGCCGCCCCATTCCATGCCCATGCGCAGGGTCGGGTTGGCGGGCGAGGTGAAGCTGGTGCTGATCGAAAAAACGTCGATCCCCGAGCCGGTCATGGCTTCCACGCCGCGCTCCAGGTCCAGATCGGCATGCTCGGGCGTCACGTGGCCGCCCGGCTGCACCATCAGGTCGCAGCCTTCGAAGCCCAGCGTTTTGAGCAGACCTCCCATTTCTTCGTAGCCCACCTTCATCATCTGGTCGGAATACAGGCAGATGGCCGGGGTGGTGCGCGGCTTGGGGCCGTTTTCGCGGCGGAATCCGGGGGCCGTCCGCTGCTGGGCGAGGAGCGGCGACGCCGCCATGCCGGCCAGGATTTGCCGTCGGGTGAGTGCCATGATTGTAGTGTAGTGCCGAACCACCGCTCCATTGGCGTGCATGGCCATCGCGGCGCCCGCGCGGCGCTCCCGGAAAACACCCTCGAAGGATTCCGTTATGCCATCGCCGCCGGAGTGGATGCCATCGAAATGGATGTTGCCATCACCCGCGACGACGTGCCGGTGGTCTCGCACGATCCCTGGCTTCCCGGCGGACGGCCGATTCGCGCGTTGGCCTTGCAGGAGATACGGCGCGACGCTCCTGGCGTGCCGGCGCTGCAGGAAGTGCTGGCGCTGGCGCCGGCGGGTTCCTTTTCAATATCGAGTTGAAAAGTTTTCCGCTCCGCCCCGATTGGGCGCCCGATCCCTCACGTTTTGCCGGACTGGTCTGGCCCTATATCGAGAACCTGGCGCCGCGCGTGATGATTCAGTCCTTCGATTTCCCCACGCTCCACGCCATGCGGCGTTTGGCTCCGGCGCTTCCTCTGGGAGCTTTATTCGAAGGCGGCGAAGGGGATTTCGCCGCCGTAGCGCGCAGTGCCCAGGCTGACATCGCGGCGCCGGAGTTTTCCCTGGTGACCGCGCCGCGCGTCGCGGCGGCGCATGCCGCGGGCATTCGCGTTTACACCTGGACGGTGAATCGCCCGCGGGATTGGCGGCGCATGATCGAGGCGGGCGTCGACGCCATCATTACCGACGATCCCGCGGGTTTGATTCGCTATTTGGCGGATGGGTAGGGCAGGCGCTTTCGCCTGCCCACCCCGGCACCGGGTCGGCTCACTGCCCGGATTTGGGCAGTTTCATGCACCGATTCTTCTGTCGAATCAATTATTTCCATTCGGTCCCCTAGGTGCAATTCCAGCGGCGTGCGATTGCGGTATCTCATCCCCCTCCTGGCAGGCGCGGGCGCTTTCGCCCAGAGCGCCGCTCCTTTGAAGCTCACCCTCAAAGATGCCATCGGCCTGGCTCTCAAGCAGAACCCGCTGGTGATTCTGGCCAACCTGGATGTGGCGCAAAGCCGCGAGGATCGCGCCATCGCCCGCTCCGGGTTGCTTCCCCAACTGGGCGGCAACGTTTCCGAGTCGGTGCATCGCTTCGACATCGTTACGGCCTTCGGCAGCCCCATCCCCGGTTTCCCCGAGCATGCCGGCCCTTATTACGTTTTTCAGACCGGCGTGGAGTTCAACGCGCCGGTATTCGATCTGACCTTGTGGCGGCGCTACCGCGCTTCGCAACTCGCGGTGGGAGCGGCCGGCGCGCGGGAAACCGCGGCCCGCGAAGAGAGCGTCATCCTGGTGGTCTCGCAATATCTGGGCAGCCAGCGCGCCGCCGCCGAAGTCGAGGCCGCGCGATCGCGCGTGGATCTGGCGCAGGCGCTCTACGATCAGGCCGCCGACCTGCAAAAGAACGGCGCCGGCACGGGCATCGATACGCTGCGCGCCAACGTGCAACTGCAGAACGAAAAACAGCGGCTCATCACGGCCCGCACCGCGCTCGATACGTCGCTGTTCGCGCTGGCGCGGCTTTTGAATGTCGATCCGCGGCGCACGCTCGAAATCGCCGATCAGGTCGGCTTCTTCGAAACCCCCGAGGTATCCAGCGATCTCTCCCTCGAGCAAGCTTACGCCGCCCGTCCCGAATTGCGGCAGATCGCCGCCCAGGAACGGCAGGCGCGGCTCGAGTCGCAATCGGCCCGCGAGGAGCGCCTGCCCAAGCTGACGGTCTCCGGATTCTGGGCGGAGCAGGGGCTCGCTCCCGATACGGCGATTCCGGTTTATACCTATCAGGCCAGCCTGGATTTTCCGCTCTTCACCGGCGGCCGCATACAGGCCGCGCAAGCCAAAAGCGATCTGGCCATTCGCCAGCTCCAGCAGCGCGAGCAGGATCTGCGCAACCGCATCGCCCAGGAAGTGAAGACCGCGCTGGCGCAACTGGAAGCCGCGCGCGGCGAGGTCGCGGTAGCTAATCTGGGGGTGCGGCTGGCGCGCCAGGAAGTGGATGAGGCGCGCGACCGTTTCCAGGCGGGCGTGGCCAACAACATCGAAGTCGTCACCGCGCAGGACGAGCTGGCCCGCGCCAGCGACAACCAGATCGCCGCCCTCTATCGCTATAACCAGGCGCGCGCGGACCTGGCCCACGCTTCCGGCCGGATGGAGGCGCTCTACGCCCACTGAAATACCAAGCAGGACGGGCCTCCCGGCCGGTTTGAGACCAGCCGGAAGGACTGTCCCACGCCGCGCGGCGCCCCCCATCAACCCGTGGATCATCGCGCTCACCGTGATGCTGGCCACCTTCATGGAAGTGCTGGACACCAGCGTGGCCAACGTATCGCTGCCCAATATCGCGGGCAGCCTTTCCTCCAGCGTGGATGAAGCCACCTGGATCCTCACCTCTTACCTGGTGGCCAATGCCATCATCCTGCCCATGGGCGGATGGTTCTCCATGCTGCTGGGCCGCAAGCGGTTTTACATGATATGCGTGGCCCTGTTCACGCTCAGTTCGTGCCTTTGCGGGCTGGCGCCCTCGCTCGGCATGCTGATCCTGTTCCGCGTGATGCAGGGGGTGGGCGGCGGCGCGCTGCAGCCCATTTCGCAGGCCATCCTGGTGGAGAGCTTCCCGCGCGAAAAGCATGGCATGGCCATGGCCGTCTACGGCATGGGCGTGGTAGTGGCGCCCATCGTCGGCCCCACCCTGGGCGGCTGGATCACCGACAACATGAGCTGGCGCTGGATCTTCTTCATCAATATTCCGGTGGGCATTGTTTCCCTCGCGCTCACTTCCGCCCTGATTTTCGATCCGCCCTACCTGCTGCGCAGGAGCGTCCGCGAAGTGCGCGTGGATTACACCGGCCTGAGCCTGCTGGCGCTCGGCCTGGGCTCGCTCGAAGTGGTGCTGGACGAAGGCCAGCGCGCCGATTGGTTCTCCTCGCATTTCATCGCGACGTTCGCCGCGATCACCGCCATATCCCTCATTGCGGTCGTTTTTTGGGAACTGCGGCATCCCCATCCGGTCATCGACTTTCGCGTCTTGAAGGAACGGAATTTCGCCCTGGCCACGCTCTCCATGCTGGTTTTGGGCTTCGTGCTGTACGGCAGCACCACCTTGCTGCCGCTGTTTTTGCAGACGCTGCTCGGCTACACCGCGCTCCTCAGCGGGCTGGTGCTCTCGCCCGGAGGACTGGCGGTCTGCGTATGCATGCCCATTGTGGGGCTGCTGCTGCGCCGCTATCAGGCGCGCTGGCTGGTGATTTTCGGCGTGCTGGTCTCCGCCACGGGTCTGTACTTCATGTCCAACTTCAATCTCTATATCGACTACCACACCGCCGCCGTCAGCCGCATCGTGCAAAGCTTCGGACTGGGATTCCTGTTCGTTCCCATCAGCACCATGGCCTTCGCCTTGATTCCGCGCGAGCGCACCAACTACGCCACCGGCCTGTTTAATCTGGCGCGCAATATCGGGGGCAGCTCGGGAATCGCCACCGTCACCACGCTCCTGGCGCGGCGCGCGCAGGTTCACCAGCAGATTCTGGCGGCCCACATGACTCCCTTCGACGCACCCTGGCGCGACGCCCTGGCGCGCGCCACGCTTCTCTTGCAGACGCGCGGCGCGACCCTGCCGGATGCCGCCGCGCAGGCGCATGGCCTTTTATACGGCGCCCTGCTGCGGCAATCCGATATGCTGGCGTTTTCCGATGCGTTCCTGGTCATGGCCCTGCTGTTCCTGGCGATTGTCCCGTTAATGTTCCTGATGAAGAAAGTGGGCCCGGCGCGCGGTCCCGTTGTGCTGGAATAGAAAGGTTAGGAAAAAAAGAAGTGGCTACCATCTCCCAACGTTTGCCCGAGCCGGCTCCCGACGAACAGCCGGCCAAAGGATCCTCCCGCATGAAGATCGTCCTTCTCGCGCTGCTCGTGGCCGGGGTGGGCGCCGGTGCGGCCAGCTACTTTTATTTCAACGGCGAGGTCTCTTCCGACGATGCCAATGTGGACGGCCACATCAGCGCCATCGCGCCCAAGATCACCGGCAACGTCATCGACGTCGCGGTGCTGGATAATCAGCAGGTGCAGGCCGGCCAGGTGCTGGTGCGCATCGATCCGCGCGATTATCAAGCCAAAGTGGATATGGCCCGCGCCGCCGTGATGGAGGCGGAAAGCCAGTTGCGCTCCGCCCAGCAGGTGGTGCCGCTGACCAGTGAAACCACGCAATCCGGCAATATCGCCGCTACCGCCCAACTGGCCGACGCCACGGCCGAGCTGGAGCGCGCGCGCATCGCTTTCGAGGAGGCCTCCGGCTCCGACCTGGCCTACGCCGAAGCCAACGTCGGCGCCCGCCAGGCCAACAACGATCGCGCGCAAGCCGACCTCGCCCGCATGAAACCGCTGGTGGACAAGTCCGAGATTTCCCAGCAGCAGTACGATGCCTATGTGGCCGCGGCCAAAGTGGCCGAAAGCGAATTGCAGGCGTCGCGCGAAAAACTGCTCTCCGCGCGCAAGGACGCGGCCATTCGCCAGGCCTCGCTCGATGCCGCGCAATCGCACGTATCCGAAGCCAGGGCGATGGTCGAAACCTCGGTCGCCAATCGCAAACAAGTGGGCATCCGCGCGGCCGATGCCGGAACCGCCGCCGCCGTTCTGGCCTCCGCCAAAGCCAGCCTCGAAGCCGCCGAGCTGCAGCTCAGCTATTGCGTGATCGCCGCTCCCATCGAGGGCGTGGTGACGCGCAAGAGCGTCGAGGTGGGCCAGATCGTGCAGCCCGGCCAGGGCCTCATGGCCCTGATCCCTCTGCGGGATACCTGGGTCACCGCCAATTTTAAAGAGACCCAGCTTGCCCACGTGCGCCCCGGGCAGCGCGCCGAAATCCACGTGGATATGTACGGCAAGAGCGTATCCGGCAAAGTGGATTCCATCGCCGGCGCCACCGGTTCCCGCATGAGCCTGCTGCCGCCCGAAAATGCCACCGGCAACTTCGTGAAAGTGGTGCAGCGCATCCCCGTGAAGATTTTGGTGGACCCGGGGAGCGATTTGATTCTGCGCCCCGGCATGAATGTGGACGTGACGATTTATACGAAGTAGGACAAGCCTCCCGGCCTGTCCCGCCGTTCTTTTTGAAACAGTGGAAGCGCCCTTGCCGTCCTCCATAGCGATGCGTGTTGTGCCGCTCGCGCTGCTGGCGACCCTGCTGCCCGGCGCGTCCGGCGATGAGCGGCCGGCGCTGGCTTTGCGGGCCCGGACGGAGTTCGGCCGCGTGGAACTGGCCGCCGTGCCGCGCCTCGAGGACGCCGCGGCGTGCCAGCAGTCGCAGGCGGCCGTGCTGCCGCTGGCTTCGCGCGAAGAAGTTCCGCTGGTTCACTACCGCAAGGGGTTTTGCTCTCTGGCAGGCGCGTCCCTCACCGGCAGCGCGGCGCAGTTTGCCGCTGCCGCCGGCGAATTTCAGAAAGCCATCCAAGCCTGGCCGGCGCGCGCCGCCGCCCATTCCAGGGATGTCCCGCCCGAGCCGGTCCCTTCCGCGCTGCCCGTGCTGGCGGCCATCGCGCGTTTGCACGCCAACCCCAGTCCCGCCGCCATGGATGCGGCGCGCCGGCAGATCGCGGATGCCGAAGCGGCGGCGGATTGTCCCGCCGGCGCGATACCCGCCGCCGCATGCCGCGGCTGGCTCGCAACGGGGCGCGCATGGCTGGGCTGGATGGCGCTCGGGCAGGAGAACCTGGACCAGGCCGCGCGCGATTTTTCCGCCTTCGCGGGCTCCGGCTGGCCCGTCTGGATTTCCGGACTGCGCGCCTTTCGGGAGGCAAAGTATAGCCAGGCGGAGACCGATTACGCGCGCGCCCTCGAGGCATGGCGGCGCGCCGCGCGGGAACCCGCGCCCTCCCTGGACGCGCGCCTCGCGCCGCATCCCGACATGGCCTCGGCGCTGGCCGATTTAGGCGGCGCCGAGCTTCTCGCCGGGCATCCCGAAAGCGCCATCGCGACGCTCGATCAGGCCGTGAACGCCGCACCCGCCGGCGCCCGCGCGCTGTACCTGCGGGCGCGCGCCCGGGAAAAAGCGGGCGCCGCCGAAGCCGCCCTGGCGGACTATAATCTCGCCAGCCGCACGGCCTTCGCCCAAGCCCGCGACCTGGCCTCCGGCGAAGCCCATTTCTATCGCGGCATTCTGCTCTACCGGCGCAAGGATTATGCGCGCGCCGAGGACGAATTCTCGAGCGCCCTCAACTTCGAAATTCCCGCCTCCCTGCGCGCCGATGCGGCGGCGTGGCGTCATCTGGCGGCCGTGGCGGGCGGCGCCTGCGGCATCTCGCGGCAATTCCTGATGCGCGTGCTGGGCTCGGTTTCGCCCTATTTCCCCAAAGAAGAAGCCGCCGCTTTGCTGTCCGCCTGCCGCGCCGGCGGGCCCGCCGGCGCGGCTCCGCCGAAATAGGCTGCTTGCCCGCCGGGGGTGTGATACAGTTCAGGATAAGATGGCATCCCGAAGCGTCAACAAAGTCATTCTGCTTGGCCATCTCGGCAAAGACGCCGAGACCAAGTTCACGCCGAGCGGCATTTCCGTGTCGAAGTTCTCGCTGGCGACCAACCGTCGAAGTAAGGACCAGCAGACCGGCGAGTGGAAGGACATCACCGATTGGCACAACATCGTCATGTGGCGGACCGAGAATGTGTCCAGCTATCTCCTCAAGGGCAAACAGATCTACCTGGAGGGCCGGCTGGAATCGCGTAGCTGGGAGGACAAGGAAGGGCAGAAGCGCTACATCACCGAGGTGATCTGCGAAGGCGCCAGCGCCATTCTGCTGGGCGGCGGCGGCGGACGCGGCGACGTAGCCGAATCCGGCGGCGATTTCGAACGCAGCGACCGCCCCGTCTCCATGCCCCGCTCCGCGCAACCGCGCCCGCAACCCGCCGCCGCTCCCGCGCCGCCCGACGATTTCAGCCAGGGCGTCAGCGACGACGACGTGCCGTTCTAACGGGCAGTCTGAACACGCATGGGGAAGAAGCCGCAGCGTCATACCTGGGCCGAGGCCAAGCACCTTTGCCGCCTCAATGGGAACGACATTGCCATGGCCAAAAGCCTCGGTTTCTCTCCCGACAGCCTGGTGCGGGCACGGCCCGATCCCAAGCAGAAGTGGAAGCTGCCGGTGAAAGACTGGATCCACGAATTGCATTACAAGCGCTTCGGCTTCGTCACGGGCGAAAAGCCGTTGCCGCCGCCGGCGCCCGCTACCGTCGAATACGGCGCGGAAGAGTGCTATGGCGAAGAGCCTTACGGGGGCGCCCGCGACGACGACGTACCCTT
>Ga0181530_10002011_pt1 | contig 24830 bp, 20 predicted proteins | sample PEATcosm2014_Bin_42_FD_119769 | JGI IMG/M metagenome (GOLD analysis project Ga0181530, IMG submission 119769) | Peatland microbial communities from MTU Mesocosm Facility, Houghton, MI, USA - PEATcosm2014_Bin10_60_metaG | ecosystem: Environmental > Terrestrial > Soil > Wetlands > Peat | place... | reverse complement strand
TCTGTTGTGCTATTCTCTGTCACGCGAAGGCCTCTTTTTCTGCTTCAAACACTGTCTTGACAACATGTTTGTAGCAGATGAGGCCTTCCGTGTCAGGGGATTCGTGAATTATCCGGGCTAGGCCAGCGCTAGATTCATGTTGTCGATCGCTTCGTCGATTTCCTGCGTGTTTTTGAAGCCTACGGTGGCGCAATCGATCCCGGCGTTCTTGAAAGCGAAACGCATGGCGGCCTGGCGGTCTTCGTGGCGCGTGAAGGCGCCGTCGCCAACGAGCTTCATGCTGATCACACCCATGCCGTCTTTCTTCACCTGCTTCACGTGCTCCACCACTTCAGGCACGTTGCCGCGGTTGCCATCATCCGGTACCGGGCCGTCCATGACCGTGCCGTTGTGGTTCATGCGGATCATTGCTACCTCGAGCCATTTGTTGCCCGGCATCTGGCGGAGCGCGGGCAGGCCATGGACCGATGCGCCACGCGCGCGAATGATCTTTTTAGATTGTGCTTCGAGGATGCCGTCTTGCCAGCGGCCCGTTGCGGCAACCCAGTCGGGCGTGTGCTGCCAGTGGAGAAGCATAATGTCGAAGTACTCGGTCTGCGACGTGCGGCGCATTTCGTCGAAACGCTTCTGCGGATCGACGCCCTTGTTGGTGGTCACCTTGGTCATGAGTTGATAGCTGTCACGCGGGATGCCTTTGAGCGCTTCGCCGAGCATGGCCGGGGTGGCATAGGCCTCAGCGGTCTCGAAAAAGCGGATGCCGCGGTCGTAAGCGTAATGAACGAGGCGGGTGAACTCCTGCTGACCGAGCGCGGCCTGCACGTGGCCATTGTTGCTGCCGGTACCGAATGCGAGGCGCGTGACCTGCATCCCCGATTTGCCAAGAGTGACCACGTCCGTGGCTTTGCGGGACGTGGCGTGCAAAGGAAAAGCGCCGAAACTGCTTACAGTTCCAACGGCAACCGAGGCTTTGAGGAATTGGCGACGGGAAAATGGACTCATGATGACCTCCTGGGCTGGGCCGGACGGCCGTGGGGAACAGCCGCTGGCGAGATCGTATCACGAGAACCGGCGCTCAAAAAAGGCTCTCGCCTGACGCAATATCGCCTAGTATCAAACCGAGAGGCCGCTCCTTCTCTTTGATCAGCTGGCGGTCGCACAGAAGTCGGGCAGGATCGGTCCTGTGATAAAGGATAATTGATCACCCCAGCTCTAGCCTTCCGCGACCGCCTGTGCGCAGCTTCCGGATCCGTGTTTAAAATGGTGGAACTCCCCGCCCTTGCTATCGGGTCATGGCGCTCGGCTCAATTCACATTATGCGCCGCGGCCACATAATTCTCTGCAAGAGGGCAGCCGATTTTCCGGATGCGATGGGGAAGCATCCCTGAACAAAGCGCCGTACCCGACCCTGTTGTTTTAAACAAGTTCTTAGATAGCCTGGGACACAGCTTCATCAACGAACCGGCGTTGTTGCCGATTCCACCGTCTCCGTCACGTTTCCATTATCGCTGTGGCGATTTCAAATCATCGGATACGACCTCAAAAGGCCGCATCATGTCGTGATCTTCATGCTCCAACATATGGCAGTGAAAGACATAGCGACCAGTAAAGCCTTCGAATCGAGCGATGATCGTGAGCACCTCTCGTGGGTTTACGACCGCCGTATCCTTCCATCCGGCCTCGTTTGCCGCCGGCAGGCGCGGAATTCCCACAAGTTCCAGGGTACCGTTGCGAAGAGCCAAGGGGTTGAAACCCTGGCGTTGCAGGATCTGGAATTGCACCAGATGCAAATGCATGGGATGCGCATCTTCGGTATTGTTGATAAATCGCCATTTCTCAATGGAGCCCAATTTCACAACTTCCGTGACCGGGTCGTCGTATCCCTTGCCATTGATTTCAAGTCCCAGGGATCGTCCTTGACGATCCATGCCTTCGGCCAATACAAGATCCCTTGTAGCGATGGATTTGCTCTCATCCAACCTGGTGAGCGGGCGCGGCGACATGCTGAACGATTTCCCGTTGCTGGAGAGGGGAAGGGTTACCCGAAACTGCATCAACTCAAGCAATGCCATATGGTGCGGCTTGAGCATGTCCCATCCCGGAAATGGAGCGGGGGCGTTGTTGGACAAGGTCACGGTCTTGCCTTCGAGTCCGGAAAAATCAACGATCAAGTCGGCGCGTTCAGCGGGTCCCAGCAGTAGCTTGTTCAATGCAACCGGGCCTGGCAGAAATCCGCCGTCGGTTCCGATCTGCTGAAATGATACAAGCGAAGGTATGTCCGTGGGGCTCTTGGCAAGATTGAAAAAAAGATTGAAGAACCGGGAGTTCGCGCCATTCAGCAGCCGCAAGCGATATCGGCGCGGCTCGACTTGCAGATAAGGGTAGATAGCACCGTTGACGACTGGAAGGTCGCCAAATAACTCAGGCGCCCACCAGTGCTGAGGCGGCTTTTGGCCATCGTCGAACGTCGGAGAGTAGACGAGCTGGCCCTGGTCGTCCAGCGTGCGATCCTGCAGCAGAAGTGGAACTTCATGATCGCCTGACGGCAGGTCCATGGCGCGCTCCTCGTCGTCACGCAGGAGAAAGAATCCTGACAAGCCCGCATATACGTTCAAGCGCGTAATGCCTTCCGCATGATCGTGATACCAAAGCGTCGCGGCCGCCTGACTATTCGGATAGTGATAGCTTGCCGATTGTCCGGGCGTAAACCACTTCTCGGGCAGCCCATCGCTTTCGGATGGACTGCGTGAGCCGTGAAGGTGCGGTACGGTCCTGACTGCGGGGGCCGGAGGCATTGCGCCGTGTATGCGGGGGTCAATAGCGAAAATATGCCGTGAAGGCAGATGGTTCTCCCACTGGACTACGATTGGCATGCCCCGCAGAGCCTCGATGGTTGGACCGGGATACTGCCCCTCATATCCCCACAGCCTGGTGGGCGGAAGCTGCGAATGCATCTGTTGTGTGAATTCCAACATGCGCACGCGATATTGAACCCCGTCCTCGCCCGTGCTTTGCGGCATCAATCGCTTCGGAACAGGCAGTGGATCTATATATCGCTCCAGCGAGCCAGGCTTGCGATATACCGGTATGGCAGCCGCAGGGCCCGTTGTATCGTCAGCAACGACGCCATGCGCAAAAACCAGAGCAGGTAGAGATGCAACGCACAGCTTGAGAAAATCACGCCTCTTTTGTGAATTCATTTCACCTCAAGGAGAGCCCGCCAAGCTCGAATCTCTCGCTTCCGGATAGCTTTGCCAGAGACAACGCTCCGGCGGCGCCCAAAGGATGCGCAACAGACTACTGCCATTCTATCTCCAGGCAGCGGCGACCACCACAGACGGCAAATCGGCGCTTTGCCCTTTCAGCTCTTGACTTCCAATCTGCCCTCTCCCAATGCTAAAGGGAACTTCTCCTGTTATTGGCCCAGGGGCGACGCTTATGAATTACTATATGCCACTGTGGTTTAGATGGACGAGAAGGGGATATGGGCAATTCCTTTAAGTATTCTGCTGAGTTGCGTGATCCGCGGGTAGAACGGAACCGGGAATATTTGCTGCAAAAGATTCTGTTGATCGCGATCGCAGCGAAATTGAGTGGGGCCGGGATCTGGAACGACACTGCAACTTCGCCGCCTCACTTCAAGCTCACTTTCCCCATGCAGCTTGGTCACTCAAAATGGGTGTCCACCTTGCCGATGAAACTCCACAGATCTTTGACCCCGTCAACAGGGGGAAGACCGCAAGCTTACTACCAATAGGTGAGACTGAAATTATCCAGGTACGTGGTATTCGACGATTGCTTGTGGTTTCCGTCCATTTGGTAGTTGGCGGTAATGCCCCACCACCTAGCAGGAACGGAGAACGGCGGAGTGGTCTTGTTTATGTTAGCGGTCACGCCATTCAGCGATATCGACTCGTACAGAAGCGTATCATCAGACTCCCGCCGCACTTGAATCGTTACATGGTTCCACCCGTTGCTTACGGGATTACAGGCAACGCCGGTTGGGACCCAGTGCGCAGTTGTGTCGTCCCAGGTATCCCATTCGTTTCCACCCGCAATGCGGCATTGGGTTCCCCATAACAGTCCGATGCCATTCATGTACATGTTGATGTCAAACTCCAGAACCTGCGTAAGCTCGAGGTTCGATCCGTAGAAGTAGGCATCGTAAGTGAAGTTGTGCAGGGCCGGGAGGAGCGTGTGGCCGGTGTCCGAAATATTTTGTGTTGTGTCCTGGCCGAGCACCGGAATCGACCAAAGGACATCGGAGTAGGGAGCGGTCCCACCGATATTGAACTCGGTCGCATTTCCGCTCAAAGACGGTGAACTGACGTGCCGGGACATTGACCAGGTAACTCCGGAACACGGGGCGGAGCAGATGTCATAATTCGGGGCCAACTCACCCCAGCCGTTCCATCCGTCACTGGCCTGCAGGTTGGAGAGTACCTTTTCTCCGCCCTGTACCGTGACATTGACAGGTGTGTAGGACGCCCCACCGCATTTGTCCCACTCTTCCACGACTGTTTGCTGGGCTCCCGCACCGAGGTTCACTTGGGTGTTCAGCCTTGCTCCATTTTCGACATACACGAGCTGACGGTTCACGTAGATGCCCATGGATGCTACGCCTTGGGAACAACTGCTCGTGGCTGTCGCTACGTAATTGGTAGGGGAGCTCACTGTACCGTTGTTTGCCGGCGAGGTCACATGGACGCCGGTCTGGTTGGTGGCCGTGATCTCCATCGAGACGAAGGTGGCTCCTCCGCAATAATCCCACTCTTCTACAACGGTTTTGTGGCTTCCCGGATTGACGGAAAGAGTGGTCTTCAGCGCGGTTCCATTCACGGTATAGACCAACTCGTTGTCCATATACACGCCCATGGATGCTACGCCCTCCTGACAGGTGCTCGTGGTGGCGGTAGCCGCGTAGCTGACGGTTGAATTCACTGTCTCACCATCCGACGGACTGCTGACGACAACGGTTGCGAATGCGGGTGCGGCGAAAGCCGTGAGGAGCAAAAGAACGGAGGAAAGGGTTTTCATGAATATGCCTCAGCGGGAGATGAAAGCCCGCAGATGTTGAAGTTGCCGCAGCACTCCTTCCGCTGCGCCATGTGAGCGAAGGGGCCTACTCTGCTCGATTATCTAGATGGGCTGGTGTGAGCGACGCACGACGCAATGCGCCGGATGAGAACTCAACAACCTCTTTAGATTGAATAGTTTCGGCGGCTAAAGAGGGCGTACTTCTCTAGCATGCCCAACCGAAGCTCGGCTCAAGCCCAAGAGTGCTGGAGAAATTGATGAAGCGGCTATCCGGGAAGAATCACCCGCTCAAAGTCTCCACATAACTCCCGAACTTTGGCCGCCCTGGAAATAGAGCAAAACAATACTAAATCAAATTGTGCTAGCTATTAGTATACACCTCTCCGAGCGCGACAAGCCTTATACTTCAAGATATCTCAAGATATTTCAAGATGGACATCCGCATTGCTGGTTGGACGGATTCAATGAGCAGAACAGCACACTTCATGCCAGAACGACTGGCGAGGCGCCCAAACCAAAGTCAGCGCCTACTGCGGAGCATTCTGCTGCTGTTCCTGGATATGCTGCAATCGCCGCAAAGTCTGCTGCACGCGCGTGTTGTCGTCCCGGTCGTCTTGCGACGGAGCCGGAGAGATGGCGCCCGGACCTGTTGCGTTCGAGGCCGATGGGTTCCTCTCCAACTCCCCCTGCTCGAATTGGTCGCGGTCAGCGGAGGGAACCAAACGTGGATTGAGCGGCGTGAACGCCGGAGCATTGCTTTTCTGCGAGATGAGCAGCAGTTCGCGAGGGGTGCCGTCGCTAGCGCCGCCCACCATGATGAAGTTGTAGCCGGCGCCGACGAGGAGAGCGGCGGGAACCTCACGCGAATTACCTGGGCCGTAAACGCCAAAGACGCGATGGCCGCCCTTGAGCCCGTTGATGGTCATGCCGCAGACACCAGCCAGATCTTGCAAGATTTGGGTTAGGTCGGAGTTGTTCGCCTCTACCGTTAGTTTTCCATTCCTGAGGCTCACCGTAGCGGGTTGTGTGGCTGCATCGGCAGGGGCAAGGAGTTTTGCTGTTTTCTCGCCAGGTGCGCCGTCCAAGTGCTTGAGTCCAGTCGCTGAAGGCGTCAGTGCCGGGTGTGCGGCGTTCTTTGCCAAGGGCTCATGCGAGCCAGGGGGCAGCGTGCCGGGAGTTTGCGTCGCCTGCGCGCAACCGGCAGATGCGGCGCAGAGCCAAATGGCACAGCAACCGCAAATCATTCTGCACTTCGCCAAAGTCCTTTCACCCATGTCGAAAAACATTGGTAAGTTCCTCTCGGCTGCTGTGACCGAGCGACAGCCAACTTGCATCAAACATTAATATGCTGGCAAGGATCTGCGATTCGCCGGCCAGACCCAAACGGAAGGCTGCAGCCATGCTTTTGAGACCCCCTAACGTGCCACGCAACCTCTTGTTGTTTCTGACCCTTGCGGGCGCGATGCTGCCCCTGACCGCGAGGGCCGCTTCCTGCAAAACGCAATCGCAAATGACGGCCGCACAACGCGATGCCCTGTCGAGTGCTGCTCGCACCATGGTTGGCGAGGTGCAAAGTGGTGACATGCAGGCGCTTCGGGCGAACACGATTCCTGCGGTTGCGGCGGATTTCAGCGGAATTGCGGGTTCGGTCGACAGTTTGCGGCCTCTTGTGCAGCGAGCGGCCATCACCGTTGATAGCCTTTATGCGCTGGACGCTTCGACCGAGTCTGCGGGCACCGCTCGAACAGATTTCTATTGTGGAACGCCGGTCGTGGTGTTGAACTTTACCGATCTGCCGCCAGGGACGTATGCGTTGGCCATTCTTCACGCCACCGGCGTACCACATCCGCAACAGATTTCACTGATTCTGTCTGAAACGGCTGAGCATCGCTGGATGCTTGGCGGCTTCTTCAGCAGGCCCATGATGGAGGCAGGCCACGATGGCCTCTGGTATTGGGTGTCGGCGCGTAAATACGCACAAAGAAACATGAATTGGGATGCCTGGTTCTACTATCGCATAGCCGCCTATTTTCTGGATCCGGTGGAGTTCCTGTCCAGTCCCAATCTCGAGAAACTGCAGCATGAAGAGGACAAGGTACATCCCGACAATCTTCCCGGCACAAAACCGCTGATGCTCGCTGCGCATGGTTCTGTTTTTCAGGTGACGGCGATTGACACCACAGCTGCATTTGGCGCGCTGGATCTCGAAGTCCACTACACTCCTGACGCTGCCCAGACAGCCCAGTTGCGCGATCCACCAACTGCGCGAAAGCAAGTGACCGAGGTGATGACGGCGCTGCTGGCGCTACACCCTGAACTGCATGACGCCTTCCATGGTATCTGGGTGCAGGCGGATCAGGGTTCTGCTTCTGTCTTTTCGTTGGAATTGCCGATGGACCAGATTGTTCCCGGGACCCAGCCACCGATGACAAGTTCGGATTCTGCTACCCGCTAGAGGGAGGGCCGCCAAGATCCCGTCTGGGGACGGATCTGTTACTCGGTGTGAAACACATCCGGTTGCGCCGCGAAGGCGGCCTGATGAGGCGGTGCAAAAGAAAAATACCGCCAAACTCTCGCTTCACGGATGACAAACATCGCTCTCTTTGGCTTGCATCTGCATCATATTGATGTAGCGGAAAGTTCAATTGCCGGCGTTCGGCCGCTTTTCTATGCGCTCAAAAGGCTTCTCGATATCGCGCACCCTCTGGTCCACTGCTGTGGCGGCCCTGGTCCTGCTCGGCTGCAGTGGATCGTCATTACTCTGCCAGGTCCAGTCCGCACCGCCTGCGCAGGCGCAACCCACAATGCCCGCCACCATGCGCGATCCCACGCATCCTGAGGTTCAGCAGCGTCTGGATGTAGACCACGATCCGATTCCCTCGCCCGACGCTGAAGACAACGCGCCTGTGAGCACAGCGTCGCCTCTCGCTCCAGCCCGGCCCGGCGAGATTCAGAAACGGCAGGACGGTGTCTACACCATGCACCAGGATGTGGATGAGGTTCTGTTGACCTGCGCGGTAGTAGACCAGAAAGGCCGATTGATCACGGATTTGAGCCGCGGTGACTTTCGCGTCTGGGAAGACGGAGTTCCGCAGACCACCAGCTCGTTTCTGCATCAGGACCAGCCCGTTTCGTTGGGCATTCTCGTCGATAACTCGGGCTCGATGCTCGACAAGCGTGCGGCGGTCAATGCGGCCGCCTTGAACCTGTTGAAGGCGTCAAATCCCCAGGATGCGACGTTTATCGTGAATTTTTCCGATCGAGCCTTCCTCGATCAGGGCTTTACCTCGGACATCGACGCGCTGAATCGAGGGCTCTCGCACTTCGATTCCAAGGGCACTACGGCCTTGTACGATGCGGTGGCCGCTTCTGCGGACGAATTAGCCAACCACGGAAAGCTCCCAAAGCAGGTGCTGCTGGTCATTACGGACGGAGCGGACAATGCGTCGCGCCTCGACCTGGAACAGGCCATCCGCCGTGTGCAGAACCTGGGGGGACCCGTGGTCTATACTATCGGACTGCTTTTCGGGACCGACAAGGAGGAAGCGGACCGAGCGAGGGCCGCTCTGGAGAGGCTGTCGCAGGAGACGGGCGGCATCTCTTACTTCCCGCATTCCTTGCAGGATGTGGATAGCATCGCAGCGGAGGTCGCACGCGATATTCGGGACCAGTACACCGTCGGCTATCGCTCCACCAGACCGGCCAGCCTGGGGGGCTACCGGGTTGTGCGCGTCGAGGCGAACGCACCCAAGCATGGCAAGCTGATCGTGAGGACGCGCAAGGGCTATTATGCCAAGAAGCCAGCGCCGCAACACACGCAAACCGCGCAAGAAGCCAAACAGTGATGCGACAGTCAATCGCGCCGGCGATAGTCCAACGGGCGCGCCTTGGAGATATTTGCGTTGTGGGACAAGGCCGGGATGGAAGGCAAACTCAGCGCCAGGCCCATGGGACGGTTGGATTTTCGCCCGCTGTATCCGCCCGTCGAACCAGGTCAGAATTGGGCAATGAAAAAGAGGAGCCGCGAACGGCTCCTCTTTTTCATCGCTGCTATGTGAATCAATGTAGATGGAAGTCCACGTCGATCAGGATCTGCACCGATACAGCATGTCCCTCGTACATGGCCGGCCTGAACTTGTACTGCCTCACTGCTTCGATGGCCTTTTCGTCCAACCCCATGCCGAGATGACTGATCAGGCGGACGTCTTGCGGGTTCCCTTGTGAATCGACAATGAGTTTGATCGAAACGCTGCCCTGATAATTCGCTCGGCGAGCGTCATCTGTGAATTCCGGCTCAACGGAATGGAGGACCTGCGGTGCGCTGACGCCTCCGCCCACGCTCATCAGGCCGCCACCGTAACCGCCACCGCTGCCCGGGCCCACTCCACCGCCGCTGCCCGAGCCAATGCCGCCGCCGCTGCCATGGCCGAATCCTGAACCGCTGCCACTGCCCTGCGAGGCCAGCGCGATCTGCGGCGACTGGGCCATGCCGAGATTGGGTAGATTGTTGTTGTCCGGCATCTTCACCAGCTCGGCCGGCTCAATCCCCAACTTCGGCCTATCGATTCTGATGATCTGGGCAGGCGTGATCTCGATCTTCGCAACCATAGTAGGCAGATGTCCCTTGCTGGCCTCCACCAGATCATGCGCGCCGCCGCCGCCGCCGCCGCCCATCGCCTTTGCCACCGGCAAGATCATGGGAGGAATGGAAAGTTTGACGTCCACCGGCGTTACAATCGTGGCCGGCTGCAGCATCATGCTTGTGCGAGCTTTCACCGCCAGTGATAGAACCAGAGTGATAACGACGACATGTATAACGAATGAGATAGCGCTCGATGTTTGGTCGCGCTTGAACACCAGCGAATCAACCGCGAATATCGGCCGCGAAGTCGCCTCCATCGGCGCGAGCTGATTCGAGGAATGTCCATCAGGCAGGTGTGACCCCATGGATGGCCATGTGGAAGCACCTGCATCCTGCATCATGCGGCTGGAACTCTTGCCAGATAGCGTACCACCTAAGATCGATTTGGGAGTCGTCGTTACCGAATTGCCCATATCATTTTGCCGGAGGTAGAAATCCCGGCATCTCCTCTCCTGGTTGACCACAGGTTGACTGGCAACGAAGGCAATCGAATTGCACGGCTCCAACATCAGATGGCCGAGCTTAACCCGCTGCCTTACCAAATGCCCTTATCGCTTCCAGTGATTCTTTGCCCAACCACAGCTGCTGTGGCAAGCCATGGCAATAAACTGAGTCGGGCGCCGTTCTGCAATTCCCGCTTTCGCAGTAGACCGGCAAGTTGTGATCCGTAGAGCTGAATGGATTGCGGCATGATCGGGACACGCAGAAAATCTCGGGCGTAGTAGACTTCATCGCCTCCAAAGCGCGCTGCAGTTATCACGAACTGCGGCAAATCAAGACCTGAGCCGCTGTACTTCTTCACGTAGTCCGACACAATCGCGAGATAAGTCGCAACCCCTTCCCAGATGCCGGCATTCGTCGCGGAAGAGCGCAGGTCCCCGTAGTCAATGCCACCCGCTTCCGACAGCGCGGCAGTATCGACAATGTCGCACAGCCGAAAGTAGAAATGGCGGTACATGCGCTGCAGGGTGGAAATCATCAGCCGGTCCGACGTTGATGGAACTCGAAACGCCTGATTGCCGATCAAGACCCGCCGGGTACGTTCCGCGAGGCGCGAGGCAATTGTGACCTGTTCTCCAGTTTGTCCCAGGCGGCCCATGTGAATCTCGACGGCCTCGGGTAGTCCGGGTATAAGAAAGTTCCATTTCCCCGCCAGGCGGTCTCCCCAGCTTCGCGGAGCAATTTGCGCGTCGAAGTGCCTCCTCAAAAGTTTGGCTATGTCTTCCGAGTTCGCATTTGTGTACAGATCGAGGTCACTGCCAAGATCGGGCCAGTGATCAAGCGATTTGATCACCGCGACGTCATATTCTTGGTATTCGAACGCGGTGCAAATGTCTTCGAGGAACGCCAGAGCCGTGGTGATACGCGCCCGCTCAGCCGCAAGGGCGGTCTGCGCCCATTCGGCACGAGTGTCATCCTTTGCCTCGCGCATCATGTTAAGGAAAACTTCCAGCCCGCGCACAACCACGTGATTCAAATTGGCCAATGTCAGTAAATCGTCAAACTCCTCCCGGCTGATGTTTCGAACTTCCGACTGCAGCCCCGCAACCATCGACAAAGCTGCATTATCGCTGTCCTGCGGAACCAGGAGCAGGCGAGAAAGGAGGGTCATCGATTGATGCGACGGAGACTCTGCCACGGGCTTGGTCATTTCAGCGGGATCCTCCTTGAAATCAATGAGGCGGCTGCGGCGCGGATGGGCTTACCGCAGGCGGGACATTCGAGGGCGAAGGCCTCTCTGGCGGCACGCTGGAATCGCCGCCCGGCGTATTATTGCGAAGTGTCAGTTCAATCGGACCTGTTTGCCGGCGACGATCCTGACTGTATTTGTCAAGCACGCCATCGACCTGGTGGTCGCTATCTGTGGCGACTGTAAAGAGCTTCTTGCCCTCGGCGGAACGATCGGTCGCAAGTCCGACGCGGGTGTTCGAGTCGCCGGCCTTCCGGGCCTTCTCATAGAAAAACTGTGCTGTCTCGAGGTCGCCATCCCTCTCCGCAACATATCCACGGTTGTTGAGCGAAAACGCGCTGGCTGGATCGAGCGAGTAAGCATGGAGAAAGTCCTGCCTTGCCGCAAGCCAATCATTCTGATTTGTCGCGGAAACTCCACGCAGGGTAAACAGGACGGCGCTCACCTCTGCACCGTCCATCTTCTTCATCCGTTCTTCCAATCGCCTGGCGCTCGCTAAAGCCATGGCACTGACGGATCTTCCTCTCCAAGAGCGATCCAGCGTAACGACTACGTGTTCCGAAGAGTGCGATTCAGCAGCCGCGCCGTAAGATCTCAAAGCGTTGTCGTAGTCTCCGATAGACTCGTCGGCTACCCCCAGATTGTTCAATGTGAAGGGATTCTGTGGATCCAGGGACAGTGCTTCCCGCAGAAGAGCAACGGCTTGAAAACCCCGATTTGCCGACAAAAGGTCCATGGCGTCCACATTCATGCGATTCACCCGCATAGGGACGTCCTGGAGACTCTCGAAGGCGTACTGCATCGGCTTTCCTTCCAACTGCTTAGCATTGCTCCGGTCGATGTTTGCATTGCAGCCTTGTTCCGATGCCAAGGCATAGAACTTGTGAGCCCGATCCAGTTCGCCCTGTACCTCGGAGATGTAGCCCAGGTTGTTCAGGGTGAAAGGGTCGGCAGGATCGTAAAGATATGCCTTGTAGAAAAGCGTTGCGGCTTTTTCGTACTGCTGTCTTTTGACGGCCTCAACGCCCTCACGATTGAGGCGCTGCACGGGGGTCAACTCGCTGCGCCTTGGGATAGTGATTGCCAGAACATCTCCTGCCCAGGCATCGTGAGACCCGGAGACTGCGATGACCGCAATGACTGCAATTAAGCATAGTGACGTCCTGGACATTGTGCTCTTTTGACCTTTCTGTGCGGCCGACTGAGGATAAAGTCAGTTGGGCGCACTTATTTAGATGCGCAACACTGGGCTGTATTGCCAGCATGCGAAGCAGTTTTTATTTGTTTGAAGTCCTACGCAGGCCACCCGGACTCACTCGACGCCATCAAACTGCTTGTATAACAAATTAGCATCAGCAATTGATGAGGGATGTGCTAAATGGATCGCTTTCTCGCACTAGTGATACTTGGCGGCGTGGCAATTGCTCAAATGTCGGTCGCAGATGCAAAGTCAGGACAAAGTGCGGGCCCGCAGCCTGCGTTAAGGTCTGAAAGTTCGTCAGGCGATTTGCCCGCCTCGCCGCCCGCGCCCCACGGAAAGAGCACCATTTTAGGCGGCGAGATCCGGAGTGTAGATCCCGTGCGTGATGAGCTTTCGCTGAAGGTTTTTGGTCAGCGGCCAGTGAAAATACTGTTTGACGAACGAACACAAGTCTATCGTGATGGGAAAAAGATTTCTCTTCGCGATTTAGGTTCCGCTGACCATGCCTCGGTCCAAACGGTGTTGGACGGAACAAACGTGTATGCTCTGAGCATTCATATGCTGTCGCGATCACCCGAAGGCGAGTACCAGGGCCGGGTGCTGAACTACAACCCCGACACGCGTGAGTTGACCGTTAGTTCCGTCTTGTTTCGTGAGCCCATCAAGCTACTCGTGCCGGTCAATACACCGGTCGCTCGCGTGGGACAGGCTGCATTTTCTTCGGCGCACCCTGGATCGTCAGATCTTGTCAGGGGCGCTCTCATCTCGGTCAAATTTGAATCGGACCGTAAGAGTCGAGGCGTTGCCAGCCAGATCACGGTTCTGGCCACACCAGGATCTGTATTTGTGTTCAATGGGAATCTCTCTGTGCTTGACATGCACTCTGGAATATTGACTCTGGTTGATCCACGAGACGAAACAAGCTATCAAATCTCCTTTGATTCCGCTCACCTCCCGGTAAGCCGGAATCTCCACCTGGGAGATAACGTCATGGTGACCGCGGATTTCGATGGCACCCGCTACGTGGCCAGCGCGATTACCGTCAACTAAGCTCTCAAAGCCGGTGCGCCACGTGACCTCGTCGGTCTGCTTGGCCGGCCTGTCTGGGTCCGCAGCGGGAACGAATCTTTTGTCTGGCCGGCCGATCCTCCTCCGCCCGAGCCTCCTACTTTTGCAGTAAGGGCGCCGCGCAGTATCCGCCGCGCCTTGTGCAGTTGGGACTTCGTGTTCCCGCAGGTGCATTTGAGCATGGAGGCAATTTCATTATGATCGAAACCCTGGACGTCGTGAAGGAGAAAGATGCTGCGATAACCGGGCGCCAGAGCAGCAACGGCGCGATCGATGGCCAGACGGTCAACGGCGCCGGCTTGTGTCAGATCACGAGTGCCGAAACCGCGTCCGGCGCGTTCTTCAGGGAAGTTAGCCATCAGCTGATCGAGTGAAACCACAGACAGCACGCGCTTGCGCAGGTGCATCAGCACGGTATTGACGGCCAACCGGTGCAGCCATGTGGTGAAGACGGAGTCGCCGCGAAACGATCCAAGCTTGCGGTGCATCTGAAGAAAGGCTTCCTGCGTGAGGTCTTCGGCCAGCGATGGATCGCGCACCATGCGCATGCAAATTGCGAAAACGCGCCTCTTGTGCTGCGCGTAAAGTTCTGAGAAAGCATCATGACTGCCGGCCTGGGCACGGGTCACAGCATCGGCCTCGCTGGATTCAGCTGGAGCCTGGAGACGTTTGTACCCCAAAGCAGGAATTGAAGCAGAATTCAGCAACGAAACGGGAAAGGTCGAGGTAAGCATGTGCCTCCATCATGGACTTGGGAATTACCCTTTGTGTCCACTTACTTGCGGCGCGCGTCTGCTTTGCTCATGGGTTGCGGTAAGCAGTCGAGTTGAAGAAGCAAAAGCAGGTAAAAAGTTGCGCCGCTCGAGCACATCGTTTCGCGATTATCTTGTGGCAGGCCACACGAGTTCTGCCGACTGGATTGGCAGATCCGAAGTTCCTCCGAGTCACGATTTAGTTTCCCATTTATGTTGCCAGCCGTCTGAGCCATATTGCTCAGAAATGTAAGGCGGTCAAATTGCGGCGGTTGGTGTCACGGACGGAGTAAAAGGAGGCCGGCAGTTGGATGTCAAGTTTTTGAGTATGCAGGAGAGTTCAGCGCTCGGGGGATGGCGTCTGCTTGCGGCGGCTCTGGTTGAAACAGTGACTGGCGCCATTGATCTCCAGGATGTGGGTCATCCATTTGCGCCGTTGGCCCGCTTCGGGCTCCCTATACGATTTGAAAACCCGCTTCTGGCGCGATGGACCGCCAGGTTTGTTGCGTCCCCACCTACAGCCTCCACCGCATTTTTGTGCAATATCAAACAGAGGTCGCGGTAAAGCTTCGGTGCAAATCAAGCCGAGAGAGAATTGTCAATTGAAAAGTGTTGTGGCAACGGTTTGGCGCAAGATCACGAAAGCCGACCAATCAGGCCGTAGCTCTAGCCCAGCTGGAAAAACTGGGGTAAAGGGGATGTGGATGAAGGTTTCGGCGGAGTCGTGGCGGAGTTCATAGTCTGCCGGACACGTAGAAATCCATCTCGTGCGACTCATCGAAGAAACCTGACGCTATCGCTGGGAGAGGATGCCTGTGTCCTCTGAAATCGACAGCCAAATTCACCTAAAACGCTGTCTTGGACAAGAGTGGTTCGAGATCGGCTTCAGCTGGTCAGGCCAAAGCCACCTTACACCCTCTGCTCTTTTACACAATCGAATTTACGTCACCAATTGCTGTCCCCGGTTGAAATAGGCCAAGCAGAGTGGTATATTGCGTCTGTGCTGCCCACCATCGTCGTTACTCCAAACCGATGGTACGAAAGATCGGATCGATCAGGGAAGTTTCAAATTCAGGACGTGCCCCCGGCAGGTACGCCGTTGTGGCGCGGCACAAGTCTGCGGGATTCTTCAGAAAGCTAATTTTCGGTGAAGCCGGGCACGATTCTATAGCGGATTTTTTCCAATCAGCGAAGACGCCGAAGAAAAGGGCCAATGAACTGCCCCTTGGCGAACATCGCCGGAAACAGGTGACTATGCGCTTTCGAACTCGCGCCTTTCTGTTTTGCTTTGTCCCTTTCGCAGTCCTGCTGGCCGCCAGTTTCTGGATGGCCCAAAAGCTCGTGCAATCGACTGTGCGCGATGATTTGCGTAAATCTCTGCGCGAGAACCAACTTGCGATGGCCCGCGCGCAGTCGAAAGCCGACTTCCAGGATGGCCGTTTTCTTAAAATTGCAGGAGAAAACGCGGCGCTGAAGGCCGGAATGCTATTGTTTGGTTCCGAATCCGGCAGCGAGGATGCACGCAGGACGATGGAAGATCAATTGCGCGAGCTTGGCGAACAGATGGGCTTCGATTTTCTTTCCGTTTCCGCGCCCAATGGCGCGCCTCTTGCGGGCGTCGTCCGCCAGGGAGGAGAAACATCGGGCGGGAAAAGCCAACTCGTTTCATTGGATAATGCCCTGGTCGAAAACAGCGATAAAGGCCTGCTTGTGATCGGCAGTCGCACACTCCGGTTCGCATCTGTACCGATAGATAAGGACGGAGAAAACATCGGCTCCCTTTCAGTGGGGGAGTATTTTGACTTTCCAGGGGTCGCGACTCCCGCCGTGCTGATCCATGACGGAGAAGTGATCTACGTCAACATTCCGAATGTCTCAAAAAGAGAGGTTGAGGCGGCGGTTCTCGGCTGTGCGGGCCGATCGGAATGTGATTTTCGATTAGGAGGCGTCAACTGGATATCGGTTCCCATGCAGGACCTGGGCGGTGGGTATACCTTATGGAGTCTTGAAAACGTGGACGAGGCAACAGGCCCCATTCGATCGAGACTGCGCAATCTTTTCCTGACCATGGCATTCGGTTCCGTGCTGGTCGCTCTCTTCTGCAGCATTGTCTCGTCCCGTTCCATTGTGAAACCGATCGCGCATGTGGTCTCTCACCTCCGCAACGCAGAGCGTACCGGCGTCCTCCCGGAGTTCAAAGTCAAGATCTCGTTTACGAAGGAGATCCGGGAGCTGGCCGAGAGCTACAATCGTGCCGCCGTGTCTGTTCGAAATGCACGCGAGAATCTGGAAAGGGCTTACGTGGAGTTTGTCGGTTCCCTTGCAAACGCACTCGATGCGCGCGATCGGTATACTTCCGGTCATAGCTGTCGCGTCAGCCAGCTTTCATGTGCAACGGCAGACGCGATGGGTCTTAGCCCCGAACAGGTCGAACGGATTAGTATAGGTGCGCTCTTGCACGATATCGGGAAGATCGGTATCGACGACAGCGTCCTGCAGAAGCCTGGGCGCCTCACCGGCAAGGAGTTTGCCATTGTCAAGCAACACCCTGTGATTGGCCGCCGGATTCTCGAAGGCGTGCAGGGCCTTGCACGCTACCTTGAGGCCGTGGAACTGCACCATGAGAACTGGGACGGCACCGGATACCCGAAGGGCCAATCGCGCGAGGAGACGCCGGTTGACGCGCGCATCATCCACGTGTCGGACGCTTACGACGCAATGACTACCAATCGGTCCTATCGGCAGGGAATGACCCACGAGCAGGCCATCCGCGAACTATTCACACATGCAGGGACGCAATTCGATCCCCAAGTTGTTGAGCTGTTCGTGAAATTGCCGCTCGATGTTGTGACCGGACAACCGCTTCTGTCGGAAGATTGCGGCCAGGTGGAGGAATTTAGGGCGGTGGAAGCAGGATAATGAAGGCTCCCCCCTCTTGGTGCTTATTCCGGTGATGTGGGCCGGTGATTCCGGTTGGCCAGAATCGGAGCGAAGCGAGGCTGGTTGCTTTTTTACATTAGCCAGGTGGCCCACATGAGTCAAGAAAAGGGCAAATAGAATATCAGGCAGCATCATTTCGTTTCTTGCCCCGCTGAGTGGCACGATTGTGGATTCCGTTTCATGTGGGCACGATTCCATTTCATGAGGGCCAGCATTCTGGTGGATGTGGGCCACGATTTGGGTGAAAACCAAAATGCGGACCGCTTCACAACTGAATCCTGGACCGCTTCCGGTGGAATCAGCGGACCACTTCGACGAGAATCCGCACTAGGCAGCTCTCAGCGCTTCCGCGTGTGAAGGGAACGCTATTTGTCCCTCGTTGATTCCCTGACGATCGGCACGGCGGCCTGGCTGAAATCCTCGTGCGAGTGTTTCTGCTTTTTATGGAGATCGAAGTGTGCCTTACCGCTAGTAATCTTCGTCCGCATGCGCCGCGAAGTGTTCTGCGACCTCCCCAAAAGATGATTCCACGCCCTCCGCGTACTGCTTGAGCAAGTCTTCGCTTACAAAGACATCTTCGCCCGCGAGCGGCTCACTTCAAACGGCCCTATCGAAACCGCCCCGATCGGGAAAACTGTGCCGAATCTCGCCTCAACCACCGGGGCGGTCCCGATAGGGACCTAACGTTTCTCGGGACTGATTCATGGAGGCCGGCCCTCGAAACGTGCTTTGGGCTGTTAACCGACAAGTGAGAACCGGGGCAGATATCGAATGGAACCGCGGCTTTCGAGCGCGCGTATACCTAGAAACCGGCTCGAGCGCGCGGGGAAAAGGAGAGGCGTGCCCGCTGATATGTCACAAGAGGGGGAAGCATGAACGCCGACATGCGACTTGCCATGCGCCAGTTGCGCAAGGCGCCCGGATTTGCCGTAACCGCAGTGCTCACGCTGGCGCTGGCCATTGGCGCCAATGCAATTGTGTTCAGCGTGCTGAATGCGCTGGTGCTGCGCCCGCTGAATGTGCCGCAACCGGAAAACCTGTTCATGGTGCAGCGCGAATTCCCCCGGGGAGTGACTCCCTCGCAGTCGTATCCCGATTACCGGGACCTGCGCGACCGGAACCACAGCTTCGAGTCGCTGATTACGTTCAACATTATCGGGGGAGTGGGGCTGGATACCGGGAGCGGGAATCCCGCCGTTGCCTGGCCGTACCTGGTGAGCGGCAACTACTTCGACGCGCTCGGCGTGCAGCCATATCTTGGCCGGTTTCTCCATGCATCGGACGAGCACGGAAAGAACAGCGCGCCCTACGTGGTGCTGAGCTATGCCTACTGGCACAGCTGCTTCAACAGCGACCCGGCCGCGGTGGGCCGGACGGTTCAAATCAACAAGCATCCCTACACCATTGTGGGAGTGGCGCCGGCGGGGTTCCGGGGCACGGAACTTTTCTTCGCTCCCGACTTTTTTGCGCCTTTCGTGGATATGCCGCAGATTGCCGGGTGGGATCCGCTGGATGAGCGCGACGACCATTTCACGTGGGTCATCGGCCACTTGAAGCCCGGGGTGACACCGGCCGCGGCGGCAGCGGACCTGAATACCATTGCCGCTGCGATGGCGAAGACGTATCCCAAGGAGGACGAACTGCTGAAGTTTTCCCTGGCGCGGCCGGGACTGGTGGGCGATACGCTGGGGCGGCCGGCGCGGGCCTTCATGGCCGGGTTGATGCTGCTGGCGGGCCTTATCCTGCTGGCCGCGTGCGCCAACCTGGGCAGCCTGTTCGCGGCGCGGGCGGCGGACCGTTCGCGGGAGCTTGCCGTGCGCATGGCCCTGGGATCGAAGCGGCGGTACATTGTGCGGCAGCTTTTCACGGAAGCGATCCTGGTTTCACTGGCTGGCGGGGTGTGCGGCATGGCAGGAGCGGTGGCGATTCTGCGCGTGCTGAGCACGTGGCAGCCTATCTCCGGCATTCCCATCAATGTGCCGGTGAATCCGGATGTGACGACATACGCGCTGGCGCTGCTGCTTGCCATTTTCAGCGGTTTTGTGTTTGGGCTGGTTCCGGTGCGCCAGGTATTGCGGTCGGATCCCTGGCAGGTTATCCGCTCGGGTTCCTCGGGCGGCGGGCGTATGCGCCGCTTTACCCTGCGCGAGGCGCTGCTGGGGCTGCAGATCGCCATCTGTGCGGTTCTGGTTACCGGATCGCTGGTGGCGGTGCGGGGGTTGGCGCGATCGATGGAGAGCAATTATGGTTTCCAGCCGCAGGACGTGATGCTGGTGCATACCGATCTGCACATGGGCGGTTATGATGACGACCGGCAAACGCAGATGCAGCGGCGCATGCTCGATGCGGCAGCAGCCATCCCGAGTGTGACCGCGGCGGGTTATGCCGACCGGCTACCGCTGAGCATCGGCGGCAGCGACTCCTCTGTCTTTGCGGACAGCACCACGGATTACCGGCCCGCGAATGTCATCGCCGATGCGCAGACGCTCGATGTATCCCCGGACTACTTCCGCGCGTCCGGCACCGCGCTGCTGGCGGGACGAAGCTTCACGATGGACGACGACAAGAAAGCCCCCGCGGTGGCGGTCGTGAACAAGGAATTTGCGCGCAAACTCTTCGGATCAGTGGAAAAGGCAGTAGGCGGCCACTTCAAGAAATGGGGCGGCGACCGCGTTGAAGTGGTGGGGGTGGTGGAGGACGGCAAGTACGAGACCTTGACGGAAAGTCCTCAGCCAGCGATGTTCTATTCGTTCTTGCAGGAGCCCTTCGGCAACACCTGGATCATCGTCCGGTCACAGCACGGCGCACTGGAGGTCGCCGGCGCTCTGCAACGGTCTCTGCGCCGCCTCGATCCCGCGCTGCCGCTGGAGATCAAGACCTGGAACAGCGAACTGGAATCGGCTTTATTCGCCGCGCGCGTGGCCACGGTGGCCCTGGGCGTGCTGGGAGTGCTGGGTGCGATGCTGGCCATTACGGGCATCTTCGGCATGGCCTCATACGCGGTGAGCAAGCGGCTGCGCGAACTGGGCATCCGCGTGGCGCTGGGCGCCAACCGGCGCGAGGTGCTGGGCGCTGCGCTGGGACGGGCCTTCCGGCTGCTGGCGATCGGCTCCGCGGCGGGCATCATCCTGGGCGTGCTGGCGACCCGCGTGCTGTCCTACATCGTCTATCAGGCCACGCCAAGTGACCCGATCGTGCTCGGCGGCGTCATGCTGACGATGTTGGCCGTTGGCCTTGTCGCTGCCTGGATCCCGGCCCGGCACGCTCTCAACGTCGATCCGATGATCCTACTGCGCGACGAGTAAGATGCGGGCCAATAATTGGGCATCGCTGCACTTCTTCGGGCTCTGTCGCGAAACGTATAGTTGCGGAGGATCGCTCGACGGACGAGTATGTTTTACCGGCGGGCACACTGGAATCTAGACCATCGGCGAGGGCCAGATCGACGATGCACTCATCGAGTTCTTTAGATGGAAAGTTTTTCGGAATTCTGAGTTCCGGTCGAATAACCGGCAAGCCGGAAGCAACGTGAGCCAGATCACGTTGGGGACGGATAGCCGACCAACCGGGCGGAACGCGCCCGGGAGACCAAGAGAACTTCCGACGACTGCGAACGTACAGCTCTCCAACGAGGATACAATTCAGACGAGCCAGACCGGAAGAAGGAGATTCCGACTTATGCGGCCAGCCATGAGGACCTCTGCGAAATGTTTGCTGTCGCTAGCTTTCACGGTAGTATTCGCAGCCGCCGCAACTCCGAAGCACTATTCGGGGATCGTTCACGACTCTCTCCCTCGATTCTATTCCCCATAACCGAAGCCAACACAGAAGAGAGCAGCGGTGCCAAACGGATCACATCTATCGATATTCACAGCGCAAAGAAACTAGTGCAGACTATCCGTTTCGAGGATGACGAGGACGCACCAATTGATTTCGCGCCAGGGAACTTGGTTACCCTCAAAGATGTGGCTTGCGATGGGTACAAGGATTTGCTGGTACGGAACCTCGTCGGCGTGCACGGAGATGCGTGGCATCACCTCTACCGATTCGATCCGGCCAAGCGCCAATTCGTTGAATATGCCCCTTTCATTGAGTTAGCGTATAAGGGCGTCGATTGCCGTACGAAGGTCGTCAAGACCTATGTGAACAGCGGAGCGGCGGGCTGCATTTACGAAGCCGGTTGGTATCAACGGGTCAATGGGGAGCTCTTTCCAGTCCGAATTGAATCCCAGGACGAGGACGATAACAGCTCGTTTCTTAGGACTATCAGAGTTTGGCGCAATGGCAAGGCAATTGTCCTGTCGACGAATTCAATTCCCGCGGACGATTGTCACGAGCCGAATAAACCGATGGGCAAGCAAAAGAAAAGATGCGTCTTCTGCGCTGTCAGCTTTGAGTTGCGGTCGTATCACCGGCAACTCGTCAAGTACCAATTGATCAATAGGCCCGCATGCCTTCGGCATGGACCATGTTTTCGGTGCCCTGAAGCTTCAACTCGCAGCATTACAGTGCGCTGGTCGACCTATCCGACTCCCGCCGGGAACGTTTGTCTCAACACAGGAAACTCGACACAATTGATGCAGCAGATTCTTATTCTGCGTGTTAGGGTTCTCGGCGAGAAAGATCCTCGCAAGTCGGCCAGTGTTCGCCGATCTGCCTGGGCATGATCCTGGGTTGACGAGAACAGGCCATAAGCGGCCAATCGGTGCCCATTTTGCGGATATGTAAAATATTGCGCGCAGCAGGAGCAATCGGGCTATTGCATCGCCAACCCGACAATCCGCGGAGAGCTCGAATCCAGGCTCTCATTTGCGCCTTCAGCAACGCACGGTGGATTCCAGGAGTCGGAGGGCCGTCAGGAGGCGATCTCGTCCGCCTGGTGGCATCTAGGTTGTGGCCAATGCCAATCTACGCTCAAGCAACGACCGGAATCACTCCGTCTGAAGAAAAAAGAATCCAGCTGAAAAATAATACACCGACGCTCTCGGCCGTGCTACTCAGAGCAGCTTCACAATCGGACGTATTAAAAAGGATTGGCCGCTTATCTCCGCCGTAGCGCTCAGTGAGGGGCCTGTCGGTCTTGCCTCACGGGTTCCGGGTGTGGGGTACGCGAGCGGAAGGGCGCCCTGCAGGAAGCTAGCGCTCATGTTGTTGCAGCGTGTTTCAAAGATGGCTGCGCGGGTGTTGGTTGAAATCCCGCAGGGGCTAAAGGCCGCGTTGATTTTGCGACACTTGCGGCACGACACCCCGACCCTGAAGGGTGCCCCGGTACCCGGTCGTGCCCTTTCAAAGCAGCCTGGACGACGGCGGCTGAAGCCGCCCCCTTTCAAAGCTGACTTTCTGAGGCGCTTCCATTTCCCCGGTCCCTATTCTCTGTTCCATGCCGTTTAGATTCTTACCAGCTCGCGCTGAATCTGTCCCGTGACCCACGCCTTGCCCGGCGCGGTGAGCATGTCCACTTCGCTGCGCACGCCGAACTCGGGGAGATAGATGCCCGGCTCGACGGAGAAGCACGTAAGCGGCAGGATGAGGCGTTCGTCGTGAGTCTCGAGATTGTCAAGGTGCGCGCCGGCGCCGTGCAGCTCGTGGGAAATGTTGTGGCCGGTGCGATGGGTGAAAAACTTGCCGAAGCCTGCCGCATCGATCACCGCACGCGCCGCGTCGTCGCCCTCGTAGCCGCAGATCGGCCGCCCCTCCGCAAAGGCCTGCTCCACCGTCGCGATGGCCGCGTCGCGGGCGTTGCGCACGGTCTCAAAAACCAGTTGCTCCCACTCCGTCGGCTCGCGTCCCACCACCCCGGTCCAGGTAATGTCGTAGAAGACGCTGCCCGGTTTCTCCAGCCGGCCCCAGATGTCGATCAACACAAAATCGCCTTCTTCGATGGGCGCCGTTTTCTGCGCCGTGGGCTCATAGTGCGAGTCGGAACTGTTGGCGTTGGCGCTGACATTGGGGCCGTTCTCCCACACCAGCCCTTCGCGCCGCATGGCCTCGCTGAGCCACTCGACCATCTCAAATTCCGTCAGCCTGTCCGTGCCGCCGGTGGGGGGTCGCAGCCGCCGCCCCATCTCCAGCCAGCCCTCGGCCAGAATCCCATCGATGGCCCGCTGCGCCACGCCGTGGCTCTCGACCTGCTCCTGGCTCAGAACCGCTTCAAACTGGCTTACGAGATCGGCCGAACTCACGATCTCCTTGCCCAGCCCGCGCAGGAACTCCACCGTCCCGGCGTCCACCATGGAGACGTACATGATGGCGTTGTTGGGGGAGTACTGCATGGCGACGCGGTGCGCATCGGAGAGCATCGTCTCCAGTCCGCCGGCGAGCTCCTGCCAGCTTGAGTACTGGCCCTTGCGGCCAGGCAGCGAATCCAGACGCCCCTGCTCAATGCGATGCACCAGCTTGCGCGGCTCGCCCACGGCGGGCACAAAGTAGTACCAGCGCCGCGTGATGTGCGCCTTTTCGTCCAGTCCCAGGATGCGCCCCGCAATGGGGTCGCGGTGATGGTGGTCGTAAAACAGCCAGCCGTCGAAGCCGGCCTCGCGAATTGCCGCCTGAATTGCGTCGAGGTTCATACCGGCCATTCTACGCGCGCAGGGAATGCGCGTCAGCGCCGTCTCTACAACGCCGCCAACGCCTCAGCCTGGCTGGGAAACAGCCCGGCGTACTTGGTGATGCCCACCATCGTGAACACCTTGGTAAAGTGCGGCGAAAGACCGTAAGCGTATACCTTCTGGCCGGAGTTCGCGGCCTCGATCAGCAGTTGGATCACCAGCGCAATGCCGCTTGAATTGATGTAATCCACTTTACTGAAGTCCAGCAAAATCAGCTTGACGGCGCCCTTGGGCAGCGCCTGGTAAGCGCCCAAAACCGCGTCCTTTGAAGTGCTGGCAATATCCCCCTCAAAACGGAGGACGGTCACCGGGTGTCCGGCCGGGGAAGTGAGCTGGTCAACACGCGACTTGGTTTCGCTCTGCACGATCGATAGTCTCCGTATTCTCTCGGTTATCCCGCATCTTTATCCAGCCTGATCACCAGCCGGACGTAACTGCTCTTGCCGTCGGACCCGGCTACCCACTCCACCTCGTCCACCAGCGCCTGGATCAGGAACATGCCCATCCCGCGCGGGTCTTCCTCGCCGTGCATCTTGCGGTCGATGTCCGGTTTGGCCGGCTGAGTCTTCATACCCTTGCCGTCGTCGATGACCTTAACTTCCAGCGAGTCGACCCCTGCCGACAGCACCACGCCTACTGACAGCTTCTCGTTCAGCCGGTTGCCGTGCTCGATGGCGTTGATACACGCCTCGGCCACCGCCGTCTTCAGGTCCTCGATGCGGTCGTCGCGGAAGCCCATCAGCTTGGCCACCGAGGCAGCCGTGCTCATGGCCACCTTCTCGAATCCCATCCGCGACGGCAGCCGGACCTCCACGGTCGCGGTTTTTATCTCGCTCATGCCGGCATCTCCGGGTTACTCCTCCACCGGCACAGCGCCAGTGCGGTCATGTCGTCT
>Ga0181530_10002008_pt1 | contig 24856 bp, 24 predicted proteins | sample PEATcosm2014_Bin_42_FD_119769 | JGI IMG/M metagenome (GOLD analysis project Ga0181530, IMG submission 119769) | Peatland microbial communities from MTU Mesocosm Facility, Houghton, MI, USA - PEATcosm2014_Bin10_60_metaG | ecosystem: Environmental > Terrestrial > Soil > Wetlands > Peat | place... | reverse complement strand
GGTGGCGCCGGTGACGAATTGGCGAGACTACGATTCGATTTACACCGAGCGCTGGCTGGGCCTGCCGAAAGACAACGCAAAAGCCTACGACGATTCCATGGTCAACGCGGCCGCCGATTTACACGGCTCGTTGCTGCTGGTACATGGCACGAGCGACGACAATGTGCACTTCCAGAATACGATCCAGATGACCGACGCGTTGATCAAAGCGGGCAAGCAGTTCCGCCTGATGGTGTATCCCGACAAAACGCACGGCATCGCGGGTGTGGAAGCGCGCACCCAGTTGCACCACATGATGGAAGATTTCTGGAATCGGGAATTGAAATAGCTTTTGGCTGTTAGCTCTCAACCCGCGGCTCTTGACGTGCTTGATGCTCTACTGGCGCGTGGGTGAAGATGGTTTAGGAGTCGCCGCATCTTTCTGCAGTACGGTCTGGGCTCGCGACAACATGGCGATCGCTTTGGGGTTCGCTAGCGGAAGCTGGCTCAACTTCGTGTAGGTGCTCCTCAGATCTTCGCGCGCTTTGGCGTCGCCGGGCTGCGCTTCCGCCGCAGCCGTCTGCGCCTTAAGATTTTTCGTCAACTCAATCTTGTTCTTCAATTCGACGGCTCCGGCAAGGTTCGGGGAGGCAGCCAGCGCCGTGTTGAGGGTTGACTCGGCCTTTTCTTCGTTCCCCAATGCGAATTGCGCCCGTGCCAGAGTGGTCACAGTGGCCGGATCTTTAAATGGCCGCGCTTCGATCTTCGAAACCTGCGCCTGCAAAGTGGCCCGCGCCTGCGTATCCTGCGGATTGCCCTGCAACGCAGTGGTTTGCTTTTCAATCTCAATCGTCCCATCTTGTATCTGGATCGAAGTGATGGAAGGAAATCCGATCATCGCGATGGGCAGCACGAAGAACAACAGCAGGCCTTTGAAGTTCCGGTTTGAAAACACCATCCAAAGAAATCCTGCCAGCAATGCGAGAAACATCAGGACTCCGCAAACCAGGAGCACAACTTCGTAGAGATAGAGCCCGTCGAATATCGCCATAGAGCCTCCCTTGCCGCAGGCCGGCAAAGATCCCGCGCGCTAGCAGAATCCGGGCGCCGAACGAATCCGGCCCTGAACGCTAACGCGCAAGGTGTTTCGACAACTGGAAATTTAGGTGGTTTACCGCCCCGGAAAGCATGTTACAACGCTTTCGTTTTCATGGCTACGAAATTTTCTATCCGAAATTCTCTAGTCTTTGTTTGATTTCGGTCTCGTCTTTTGCGCCCTAGATCGCGTTCCCTAGTGCCGATTGGACCGTCGAGTGTGGTTGTTTCTGCGCGAGGCTTTAACGCTGCCGTAACAATCCTCCCGTATAGTTTGCCTTCAACTGGGGTGGGTACTCGGGTATTTGAATCCTGAATTTACTTGTCAACAGAGGAGATATTGGCTATGGCCACGGCTGCGCCTGCGATCCAGGAAAAGTTGAATCGAAGACCGGGAATGCTCGGAATGATGGGCTTTGGAATTGTCCTTCTGGTAGGAATCATTTACTCCGCGTTCCATTTGCTCTCCGACCTCTCCATCGTGCACAGCGGATCGGTCCTGCCTTACCTATTGTTAGGCATCGCGCTGCTGGTGGCGCTGGGCTTCGAGTTTGTAAACGGTTTTCACGACACCGCGAACGCGGTCGCTACCGTGATCTACACCCACTCGCTCGAGCCGCATATTGCGGTGGTGTGGTCCGGGTTCTGGAACTTCCTGGGAGTGCTGACTTCGAGCGGACTGGTGGCCTTCGGAATCATCTCTCTGTTGCCGGTCGAGCTGATTTTGCAGGTCGGGAGCAAGGCCGGATTCGCCATGGTCTTCGCCTTGCTCGTCGCGGCCATTATCTGGAACCTTGGAACTTGGTACTTCGGCTTGCCCGCTTCGAGTTCGCACACTTTGATCGGGTCGATTATCGGCGTGGGCATTGCCAACCAGCTCATGTCCCCCAAAACCGGCACCAGCGGCGTGGATTGGGGCCAGGCCACCAACATTGGCAAGTCCCTGCTGCTCTCGCCCTTGGTCGGATTCGTCTGCGCATTTCTTCTGCTGTGGGTGATGAAGCTGGTGATCAAGAACCGCACCCTGTATGAGGCACCGGTGGGAACCGAGCCGCCGCCCTTCTGGATTCGCGCGCTGCTGGTGCTGACCTGTACGGGAGTGAGTTTCGCGCACGGGTCGAACGATGGGCAGAAGGGCATGGGGCTCATCATGCTGATCCTCGTGGGCACCGTGCCCACGGCCTACGCTTTGAACCACGCCATCACTCGCCAACAGTCGGATGACTTCATTGCCGTTTCCCAGCAGGCCGCTGGCGTTCTCTCGAAGTACGTCAGCCCGAACGCGGTCATCGGCGATGAACGGGACGAGGTTACGGATTACATTCGCACCAAGGATTTCACTCCCAACACCATGCTGGCCTTACGTCAGCTGGTGAGCGACATCGGCAACGAGACGGCATTGTTTGGCGAGTTGGCAAAAGTTCCGAATGACCGCGTCCGCAACTTCCGCAACGATATGTATGTCGCCAGCGAGGCCCTGCGCCTGATGAAGAAGAGCGGGCAACCGGCAATGACCGCGTTTGATTGGAAAGCTTTGGACAATTACAAGAAGCACGTGGACGCATCCACGCGCTTCATTCCGGGATGGGTGAAAGTCGCGGTGGCCATGGCGCTCGGCCTGGGCACCATGATCGGATGGAAACGGATCGTGGTCACGGTCGGAGAGAAGATTGGCAAGCAGCACCTAACCTACGGTCAGGGAGCGGCAGCGGAAATCACGGCCATGTTCACGATCGGCTTGGCGGACTGGTATGGAATGCCAGTCAGTACGACGCACGTGCTGTCGTCGGGCATCGCCGGCACGATGGCGGCGAACCATTCCGGCCTGCAATGGTCCACGGTGCGCAACCTGGCGATGGCATGGGTGCTGACGCTGCCGGCTTCGATGGTGCTGGCGGGGTTCCTGTTCTGGGGATTCCGGAATATGTTCTAAGCGCGCCGGGACAGCCGAGGGCGGCTGTGCCTACGCGATCTTTGCGGCGAAGAAATCTTCCACGCGGGCGAGGATCTCCGCCCCGTTTTTTGCCTCGTAGATCGCCTTCCTGAGCGCCGCGCCTCCCGGCACGCCGTGGGTGAACCACGACGCGAACTGCTTCATCTTGCCTTCCGCGCCCGGCATTCCTTCTTCCAGCAACATTTGAAAGTAGGTGCGGATCATCTGATAGCGGTCGGCTTCGCTGGGTTCGTCGTACATTCTTCCTGCGGCGGCTTGCTCCGCTGGACAGCCGAGGGCGGCTGTCGCTACGTACTGCTCGATCTGGCGGAAAATCCACGGATTCGCCGGAGCCATGCGGCCGATCATGACCGCGTCGCAGCCGGTTTGCGCCACCATGGCGCACGCGTCTTCGGGCGAGCGGATGTCGCCATTGCCGATCACGGGAATTTTGACCGCCTGTTTCACCGAGGCAATCCATTCCCAGCGCGCGTTTCCACTGTAGCCTTGCTCGCGGGTGCGGGCGTGGAGCGCGACCGCTCCCAATCCGCAGCTTTCCGCCAGGCGCGCCAGTTCGACGCAGACAATTTCGTCGTCGTTCCATCCTGCGCGAAATTTCACGGTGAAGGGAATCTTCACGGCGGCCCTCACCGCTTCGAAAATTTGCCGGATCAGCGGCAGATCGCGCAGCAGTCCCGAGCCGCCGTTGCACTTCACGACTTTTTTGGCCGGGCAGCCGAGGTTCAAATCGACAAGGTCGAAGCCAAGGTCTTCCACCAGCCGCGCCGCATCGGCCAGCACGCTCGGGCTGCTGCCGAAAAGCTGGGCCGAGATGGGATGCTCGTCCTCGTAAAAATGAAGGTACCGCCCCTGGACGCGCTGGTCGCGCAGCACGCCGTCGGCCGAAGTGAACTCGGTCATGATCAGCCCGCATCCGCCGAGATGTTTGATGAAGCGGCGGAATACCGTGTCGGTGACGCCGGACATAGGCGCAAGCACAGTGGCGGGAGCGATTGCGACATTCCCAATTTTCAGGGATGCGGGAAACAGGAGAGGCGAAGTGGGACTGGTGAGTGGAGCGACGGCAAGTGTGGGGACGGGCGACTCGCCCGTCCGCGGCGCCGCCGCATCCGGATTGTCCCAGAGCTTCCGCACAGTCTGATTTTACGTTGTTTTTACGCGTTCAAAAGAAAAGCCTCCCGCGCGGGGAGGCTTTCACTAATACAATTCCCGCGGAGGATCTTATTTCTTTGCCGTCTCGGTCTTGGCGGCTTCTGCCTTGGCGGCGTCGCTTTTGGCGTATTTGCGGCGGAAGCGCTCGACGCGCCCGGCGGTGTCCATCAGCTTCTGCTTGCCGGTAAAGAAGGGATGGCAGGCGGAGCAGATTTCCACGCCGATGTCGCCCTTGTGGGTCGAGCGGGTGACGAAGGCGTTGCCGCACGCGCAATGCACGCGGATCTCATTGTAGTTGGGATGAATGGCTGCTTTCATGTCGGTATCTAGTCCTCGATTCAGATATTAGATTTTACAGGAGCTGGCAACGATTCAGCAAGGCGGGGGCAGGTCGCAGGTGTCAGGTCTCAGGTGTTAGGGAAACCCGCACATTCCATAGCCTGAGACCCGAGACCTGACACCTAACACCTGACCCTCTACAATTGCCGTATGGAAACACCCGCGCCCACCGGCGTCAGCCGCGTTATGGCGCTCGATGTCGGATCGAAACGGATCGGGGTTGCCGTCTCCGACCCACTGGGCATTACCGCGCAAGGGTTGGACACGATCCAGCGCCAGAACAAGCGTCGCGATTTCGAGGCGCTGCGGCAAGTGCTGGCGAAATACGAAGTCCGGGAGATCGTCGTCGGCCTGCCCTTGCGTTTGAGTGGCGCCGAAGGAACACAATCGGAGAAGATGCGCCGTTTCGCCGACGATCTGCGCGCCCACTTCGGCCTGACCGTCCATCTATGGGATGAACGCTGGACTTCGACCGAAGCCAACCGCCTGCTGCGCGAAACCGATCTCTCCATCAAAAAGCGCGGGCAAGCCGTCGATCGCATGGCCGCCATCTTGATTCTTCAATCCTGGATGGAAGCCCATCCGTCCCGCTAAAAGTCCGCGGCGCAAATGAGTTCGTGTAGAGAAGGGGCTTGCCCCGTCTCTTGTTGGCCCGCAGGGAACTTAGGCATGGAGAGAGACGCGGCAAGCCGCGTCTCTACAGGTAGGCGCGCGGAGTTACGACGCCAGTTCGCTGATTTCCGGGAAGTGGAGATTGCACTTCGTCAGCGCCTTGTTGAGCGCTTCTTCAATCACGCTCTCGGCGCAGTTGCGCGAGATCGCGATTTCGCTGACCAGGAGGTAGCGGGCGCGCTCCAGCATCTTTTTTTCGCGGTAGGAAAGCGACTTGGTCTGCCCCAGAATGAGCAGGCTCTTCAGCACCGCGGCCACGTCCGGGAGCGAACCGGTGCGCATGCGGTCGGAATTTTCCTTGAAGCGGCCTTTCCAGTCGGCGGCGTTGACGCATTCGCCGGAGGCGAGGTAATCGACGATCTTCTCCACTTCGCCGTTGCGCACCACCGGACGCATGCCAACGCTGCCCGCATTCGCGAACGGCACCATCACCTTCAAACTGCTGGCTGGAATTTTCAACTGGTAGAATTTTTCCACCGTGGCGCCCATGGTGCGGCTGCTGATTTGTTCAATAATTCCGACGCCGTGGTTGGGGTATACGACCTTGTCGCCAATGTGGAAAACGCCAGTTGAATTCATGCGGGGGCCCTCGCCCGAGGGTGCGAAGAACTATATTCAGTCTAGCCGAGCGCGGTCGGTTAGGCAATGGCGAAGCGGCTCTCGGCGGCGCGATAGGCCATTGTCCCTTCTCGCTCCTCTACTCTCCACTAAGTCATTTTGGATGAGTGAGTTGGACTTGGTTGATCGAACCAAGCCGCGCTTTCGCCACGCGGAATCCGGCTGCCAGTCGCAACGCCTGCGGGTTATAATGCCAACTGCATGACGGAACTGATCAAGAAGAAGCTGCGCGACGAGTTGAACAAGCTCGAGCACGAACTGGCCTTCGATATTCCCAGAGAGATCAAGAAGGCCGTCGCCATGGGCGATCTCAGCGAGAACGCCGAGTATCACATGGCCAAGCAGCGTCAGGAATATCTGAAAGCGCGCGTCCGCCAACTGGGCCAGCGCCTCGCCGAGCTGTCGCTGATCAACCTGAACAATATTCCCAAGGACAAAGTCGGCCTGGGCTCGACGGTGACGATTTTCGACGGCACCAAAAATGAGGAAATGGAGTACCAGATCGTGATGAGCGAAGAGTCCGACGTGGCCGCCGGAAAAATCTCGACCACCTCGCCGATTGGCCGCGCCCTGCTGAACAAAAAAGTCGGAGACGTTGCCACGGTGGTCACTCCCGGCGGAAGCCGCGAATTGGAAATTCTGAAACTCTCCACCATGCACGATCTCGCCGAAGCCAAGCTGGAAGAGGAGCTGCAAGCGCTGCCGGAACCGGAGCGGGAAGCGGAATGAGCGGCGCTACGATTACTATCGCTGCGATTACTATCTGGTATCACTATTTGCTATTACTATAATGCCCGGCACTATTATGCCCGGCGCGGTTACGAGGAGCACGCGATGAGCCATCGCTACCTGAGTTGGACCAGCGGATTCGGACGCGCCTGCGGCGTCCTGCTCGACGCCATCGTGCGCTTGCTGGCTCTCTCGCGCATCAATCCCAACGCCCTGACCGTGATGGGCCTGGCGGTCAACACCTACGCCGCGTTTTTGTTTGGATACGCCAATGTTGTCAACCAGCGCCGCATGTTTTTCTACGCCGGCCTGGTCATCATTGGATCGGGATTCTTCGACCTGGCGGATGGCCGCGTCGCCCGCGCCTCCAATAAGGTCACGCGCTTCGGAGGATTCTTCGATTCCATTGTCGACCGCTACAGCGATGCCTCGCTCTTCTTCGGCTTGCTGGTTTTCTACGCGCGCGGCAACCGCTTTTTCTACGTCGTGCTGACCGCGCTGACCATGATCAGCGCCATCATGGTGAGCTACGCCCGCGCCCGCGCCGAATCGCTCATTGGAACCTGCCGCGTCGGATTCATGGAACGCCCCGAGCGCCTGGTGCTGCTGATCATCGGCGCCGTGTTCAACCTGATGGCCCCGGTGTTGTGGGTGATTGCCGTGCTCTCGACCATCACCGTGATCCACCGCGTCTTCTACACCTGGCAGCGAACCAGGGAGATGGATACGTCCGCCAGGGCCGCGTAGAACACCAATCTAAACAATGGAGCGACGGGCATCCTCGCCCGTCCCGCCGCGAACCAAGGCCGAAATCTCCGCTCACCATTCGGAGAAATCCACACTTTCTCGGGTGCTAGACTAGTTTTTCGCAACTTTCTGTGAGGGGTCTGCGCGTGCCAACCAATCCCGTTCTAGTCGTACACGGCGGCGCCTGGGCCATTCCCGACGACATGGTCGAGGCGCATCTCAACGGTGTGCGCAACGCCGCCGCCGCGGGATGGCGCGCGCTTGAACGCGGCGGCTCCGCGCTCGACGCGGTCGAAGAAGCCGTGGTCGTGCTCGAAGACGACGAAACCTTCGACGCCGGCCGCGGCAGTTTTCTGAACCGCGACGGCAAAGTGCAACTCGACGCTTTCATCATGGACGGCGCGACCCTGCGTGGCGGCGGCGTCGGCGGCGTCGAGCGCCTGCGCAATCCGGTCCGCGCCGCCCGCAAAATTCTCAGCGACAGCGCGCACGTTTATTTCGTGGCCGAGGGCGCCGAGCGCTTCGCCGCCGAGCACGGCATCGCTCTCTGCCGCAACGAGGATCTAGTCATCCCCCGGGAAGTCGAACGCCTGCGCGAATATCAGGCGCAGGCTTCAACCCACGGCAACGATCTATTCGCGCCCGAAGTTTCCGGCGACCTGCTTTCCCACGACACGGTCGGCGCCGTAGCCCTCGACCGCGAGGGCAATATCGCGGCTGCCACCTCCACCGGAGGCACGCTCAACAAAGCTCCCGGCCGCCTCGGCGACTCTTCGCTCATCGGCTGCGGATGCTATGCCGACAACCTCAGCGCCGCCGCTTCCACCACCGGATGGGGCGAACCCATCATGAAGCTGGTGCTGGCGAAGTGGGCGGCCGACCGCGTCCAGTCCGGCAGCTTGCCTGAGTGGGTCGCCACGGAAGCGATGAATTATCTCAAGCAGCGCCTCAACGGCCACGGCGGAATCATTCTGCTCGACGCTCAGGGCCGCTTAGGGATCGCCCACAACACTCCCCGCATGGCGTGGGCCGTCCAATCCGCGCAAAAACAAGACGCCGGAATCACGCGCAACGGTTGAGTGAGCAAAGAGTCGAGCACTCAAGAAGGCGTCAGTTCTTCCCTGTGTAACTCTGTGCCCTCTGTGGTAAAGGTTTTGCACTTAACTGATAACTGACAACTGAAAGCTGACAACTGGTTTCTAGAATTCCACATGCGCCCGGAGCGTCGGCACCACCACCGGCCCCCGGTCGCGGTTGTAGCCGGGATTGTTAATGTGCTGCACTCCGGGATCAATATAGATTCCCCGCCACATGTGCACCGTGTAATACGATTCGAAGATATTCTCGCGCCCGTAGTTCAGTCCGCCATCGCCTAAAAGAAAACCAAGCCCGCCGTCCGCCAGATAGATCTGGTGATCTTTCTTGATCCCGTTCGTCACGAAGGCAACGCCAGCGCGGTCCTGCTTGCGATGCCAGAGCGCGCCATTCACTCCCACCCCTTCGGCTAGGGTCGAGTCGACTTCGGTATAGGCAAATGACTCGGTTCTTCCGTTGTCCCATCCCCAACGGGCAAATGCCGTAACGTTTCGCGCGAGATTCTGTTCCAGGTTGACGCCGAAACCGTACTTGCCGGTGACGTGCCAGGGATGGTTCGTGATTTCCGGCACCGTCTCCGGTTTCGGAGACGTATGGTTTTCAAACTGCACAACCGCATCGCGATAAACGCCCATATTGGCGTGGTTCGTGTACGCGAGCAGCCGCACAACACCCGCTTTTTTCGGCACCACGCCACGCCGCAGTTCGTATTCAAAATTCTCCGCATGGACTTGCCACGGCCGCCATACCAGGTCGATTCCATTCGCCACCTTCGGCATGAGCCCTTCGGCGAAGCGGAACCCCCAGTCGCGGTCTTCATAATCCGCCATCACGCCCACGGTGTAGCCGCGCGTGTCGGCGGCGTAGTCCCAGACGCCGTTGTTGTCCACCGTCCAGTTGTTGAATTGAAAATGCGTGTCGGAACCTGCCGAATTCACATCGAGGAAATCCGGCAGGCTGAACTTGCCAAAGCGAATTTCCAGCCGCCGCCGAGGTAGTTCATCGAACAGCGACAAAAAACTGCGTTGGTTCTCGACCTTGTCCTTGCTCAGGGCGAATACCTTGTGGATCATGCCTCGCCCGAGGTACGGCATTTTGCTCAACAGCGGGTTGCGCACGATGTCCAAGTCGGTATTCCCGGCCAATCCAAGCCCGGTGCTGAGCGCCGCGCCGCCCGCCTCCTCGATGTCCACCAGAAACTCGGTGGAATCATTGAACCGCACGCCGGTGTAAAGCGTCATGACGCGCGAAGTGGCTTTGTCATAGTGCGAACTGAGGCTGTTCGGCCCGCTGTAGTCGGCGTGAAAATCGGGATGCGTTTGAAAAATGAAGTTCGTCTGCCCCGAAAGCCAAAAGCGCGAACTCTTGAAACGCGGCAGCATCGCCTCGGGATCGGCGGCGGCATTATCGTCGGCGGGTGGGCTTGCGGGATCGTTCCCGCTGACCGCTGGAGTATCGCCGTTGGGCACCGGCGCAACAGGCTGCTGCGCTTGCGCCGGCATAACCCATATTGCGGCCATTGTCAGCCACAAAACGGCCAGCACCGTCCGTCCAGTCCAGCCTGGCGATTTGCGATTATCCTTCAGCATTTGCCCCACAACCCAATTTATCATTATGCTTCCGGTCGGATCGGCGCGTGCGCTGCCCCCGCGGAACGATTAACGTTAATATATCATAATCAGTTAACTGTAGTTAATATCGAATGGACCGCGCACCTTCAAGAAAGTTCCCCACATTGTCGTCTCAGTTTTAAAGAATATGGAAATCGAAGATGAACGGATGGCCGGCGGAAACACGTACAGAAATTAAAAAGGACAGCCCGGAGCCCCCCAAGGCCGTCCTGATAAACCCTCCCGGTTAGAAGGGCGACTGTGATCACGATAGCCGCGCGAGATTGCAGGAATATTGCAATCTCGTGAAAGTCCGATGAATTCGATTTTGCGTCACTCAGCCACCTATAATGTAGAGGAACCATGGCCCGCCCGACCGAGCAATCCCGCAAACTGCAACAACGCGCCGAACAGCTCATCCCCGGAGGCGTCAACTCCCCTGTGCGCGCTTTCCGCGCCGTCGGAGGCGACCCGCTCTACATCGTGCGCGGCCAGGGCTCGCATGTTTGGGACGCCGACGGCAACGAGTATGTGGACTACATCGGCTCCTGGGGCCCGCTCATTCTTGGCCACGCCGCGCCCGCCGTCATCGAGGCCGTGATCGCCGCGGCGCGCCGCGGCACCAGCTTCGGAGCCTCCACTCCCGCCGAAGCTGACCTCGCCGAGTTGGTGATTGCCGCATTTACCCACATGCAAAAAGTCCGCTTCGTCAGTTCCGGCACCGAAGCGACCATGTCGGCCATCCGCCTGGCTCGCGCCTATACCAAGCGCAAATACATTGTGAAGTTCGAGGGCTGCTATCACGGACACGCCGACGCCCTCCTGGTGAAAGCCGGATCCGGCGTGGCTACGCTCGGCATTCCCGGCTCGGCGGGCGTTCTCGAAGAATTCATCCAGTTCACGCTCGCGCTTCCCTATAACGACATCGGCGCGATCGAGCAAGCCTTCGAAAAATTCAAGGGCGAGATTGCCTGCGTCATCGTCGAGCCAGTCGTCGGCAACATGGGATGCGTGCCTCCGGCCAGCGGATATCTAGAAGCTCTGCGCGCCATCACCCAGCGCAATCAGTCGCTGCTGATTTTCGACGAGGTCATGACCGGATTCCGTCTGGCTTACGGCGGAGCGCAGGAACTCTACGCCATCCAGCCGGACCTGACCACCCTCGGCAAAATCATCGGCGGAGGCTTGCCCGTAGGCGCTTACGGAGGCCCAAGCGAAATCATGGACCTGATCGCTCCGATAGGCCCTGTTTATCAAGCCGGAACGCTGTCCGGAAATCCGCTCGCGATGGCCGCCGGTTACGCGACCCTAAGCCATTTGCGCGACCACAAAGACGTTTATAAGAAACTCGACAAGCTAACCGGAGAGTTAGTCGCCGGAGTAGCCGCCGCAGCCAAAGACGCAGGCGTCGCCCTGTGCCACAACCGCGTCGGCTCGATGTTTACCTGGTTCTTCACGAAAGGCCCAGTCACCGACTGGACGAGCGCCGCGAACTGCGACACCGAAGCCTTCGGACGTTTCTTCCGCGCCATGCTAGACAGCGGAGTCTATCTGCCGCCGTCGCAGTTCGAAGCTGCATTCATGAGTGCTGCCCACAACGAGCAAGACGTGCGGCAAACTATCGCGGCAGCGAAGCTGGCGTTCGCTTAGCAGTCCGTGGTGCGACTACGATCTGTATCAGGGTATGCCGAGAGGCATACCGAACTACTGTGTTACCTAAGCGCCTTTAGGCGCCGGTTCGAGGCGCGAGGGTTTCACTGCTGAAATTGTGGCGCGCGCCAGCTCGCGCCAGACGGCCGGCTCGGTTTGATATGGAGTGCAATGGACACCGCTGATCAAGAGATCTATCAATCGCTCGTCTCCGCCGTCGATCCTTCTTTTGAGGACTTTTTCCGCATCTACGCCGAATCGATCCAACCCCGGGAACAAAAGTCCAGGGAGCTGATTTCCAGGATGCTCGGGCGCCCCGATTACAAGGTCCTTTTACAGAAGACAAATGGCGTGGCTGTCGGCATCAGTATTCTTTTTGCCCCGGTGGACGATACTTTTAGTTTGCTGGAATACATGGCGGTGGACTCCAAATGCCGGAACTCCGGCTTCGGCCGCAAATTGTTCTTACGTACACTACCCGAGAGCGTTTCGCCACGCGGTGAGCCGCTTCCCGTTTTGCTGGAAGTCGATTCCGACAGGGAACCTTCCGCCGACCGCGAGACCAGAAAAAGAAGGCAGCAATTCTACAAACGTCTGGGATGCCGGCGTGTTGAGGGTCTGGCGTACATTCTTCCCATGCCCGGAGCAAGTTCCCCTCCAGCTATGGACTTGTTCGTGCATCTACCCAGCGGCGCCCCGGCAATTCGCAAGCCGCAATTGCGGCACTGGCTGGAAACGATCTACCAGAGTGTTTATAATTGCCAGCACGACGACCCCCGAATCGTCGAGATGTTGGGGCCTGTTTCCGATCCTGTGCAGCTCGGGTGGGGCTGAGCGGCAAAGGAGTACATCGTGATTCGACAACTTGTTTCCATCTTTTCCCATGAAACGGTATGGGTCGCGATTGCCGCGATCCTCCAGGGCGTGGCGGCAATCATCGCCTACTCCGCGCTGCGTTATTCCGTGACCACCTTTACCAAATCCCTGACCGTATCGAACTACTCCGAGTTGGACAAGATGTACTTTGATTTGCTGAAGACGGCCGTCGAGAAACCGCACCTTATCGATCCTAACGGTGCGCACAGCGGCGACCAGCGGCGAGAATATGACACCTACGCCTTCATGGTCTGGAACTTCCTTGAGACTATCTATGACCGTTGCCAGGATGCAGCCGTCTTGTGCGTGACCTGGTATCCCGTGATCGACGCCGAGAATCGCCGCCATAGGAAATGGTTCGACGATCCCGAAAATCGGCCCAAGTTTAAGCAACCGTTTCGCGACTTCATCGAGCGGAATTACCCAACCGGCCTAACCGCAGTAGCAAGCCCAGCCAAGGTGGTCGCGCCCACTTCTTCCATGCGGACGGCGTAAGCGCGCGCCGAATGCAAAGCGCGGCAGAGCACAGCCGCGGCGAAGCAGGCGTTCGCGACGGCGGCGGCGTTGGAAATCCGGCCACGCCTCACCACAACGCCGGCACCGGCTCTTCCTTGAATACCGGCGGTGGGCCACCCTGATTCGAGAGTCGGATCGTCCCCAAGTAGGGTTTGGCTTGCGGATCATACGTCACAGTAATGCTTCCGCCCTTGCCTGGCGAACCATCAAAGCCGTTCCGTCCATCGGAGCCGTTGCTGCCGCTCGACCCGCTGGGCGACCCGATACCGCCGGAGCCTCCCTGGCCGCCGCGGCCGCCCCGTCCGCCTGACCCTCCAGGACCTCCATCAGCCCTTACCGTCAGCGAGCCTCCCTGAGGATCCACGAGGTACCGCTTCTGCTTGCCTGCTGCGGATACGCTCACCTGAAGGAGAGGATGGCTCCCCGCTCTGAGCGTCACCCGGACCTGCACCGGCGGCGCGTCCCCTCCATTTCCTCCATCCCCGCCATCCGAGCCATTGGTCCCGTTTCCCCCGTTTCCGCCCGCCGAAGGATTATTCGGATCGGTAGATCCCATGCTCCCGCTCGCTCCGGCCATTCCATCGCTGCCGTTCATGCCGTCGGAACCAGGGCCGCCCGAGAAATTCGCCGTGAATGCGTAGCTGTACCGCACGGGAATGTCGAGTTCCGCGCGGAGGTCCGGATGGCTGGGCACGGTGATGATCACGTGCCCCACCTGCCCTTCAGTTTTTCTGGGATCATGGGGAAACGACGCAATGCCTTTCTGGTTGACGGTCACCACACTTGGCGTGACCGCAAGATCCTTCCACAGAACCTTGCCGTGGCCTGCGCCTTCCGTCTGTAATACCTTGCCGTCGGGCTCAGTAACCACCACCACGAGCGGGGATTTTTCTCCCGGCGCGATTCCCGGACTGTTCGGCAGGCTAACCGCGATGGAAGAGATGGGGGTCTTGGCCAGGTAAACCTTCATCCCCAGCCGGACTTTGATAGGCGTGCAGCCACTCAGAGCGACCAGGCAGACGAGCCCGAGGCTGACCGCTAAGCCTGTACGCATGAAGCGTGGAATGTAGATTTTGGCCGCCCGTTTGTAAGCAGGCTGCTCTCGGGCTAACACAGGATTGGCGGCGACCGTCCCCAGTCCTAAGATACGTAAAAACCCCAGCCATTTGAAGCTGCTCATAATCGGCTCCGTTAAGCCCTTCGCTATTGCGAGCGCAAGACTTATTCGTGCGAGAAGCTGCAATGAATTGAACACATTCGCAAGTAAAGTTTTGTAGAGATTGCGAGATGAATTGTCACAGACGAGTCAATGGGTCATCGGGAAGTTACACATTTTTTGGTCGACCCGCTGCCGACGGCCGACGGCTGAAAGCCCTCATCTCCTCTACAGTCACAAACTCGTATCCCTGATCGCGATAGCGTCGAATCAGATTGTCCGTAGCCATCACCGTCTGTGCGCGGTCGGCGCCCATCGCCTTGTGTCCGCCATCGTGCAGCAGGATCACGTCGCCGCCGCGCATCTCCACCCCAGCGGGCCAGAACCAGGCCCGCTGGGGGCCCCGGATCTGCCGCGCAACTTTGTTTTCAATCACGGCGGCAGGCGGAGCGTTCCAGTCGTAGCCCGTCACGTTCCACATCACCGGCTGTAGCCCAAGCGAGCGCGCGATCTGCAGCGTCGCCGGCCGTCTTCCTCCAAACGGAGGACGAAACAATTTCGCAGGTTTGCCGATTGCGTCCTGCAAAGCCTGCTGGCAGTCAATTAGCTCCGTGCGCGTCTCAGCCGCCGACTTAAAAATCAGCAGCGGATGCGTGAACGTGTGATTGCCGACGACGTGTCCCGCTTCGGCCACCGCGCGCGCAAGATCGGGCCGTTGCCGCGCGTAGCGTCCAATCATGAAAAACGTAGCCCGCACATTGTGCTTCGCCAGCACCTCGAGCAGCTTCAACGTATGCGGATCGTTGGGGCCGTCATCGTAGGTCAGCGCGATTTGCTTGGTTCCCCGTGCGCCGCAAGCAAACGTCCGTCCATACCACTGTCCCGTCGGCGCCATGGACTGATACCCTGCCGCAGCGGCAGCAGCAGCCGTCGCAGTCGTCAGTCCAATCAGAGCGGGAAGCATGATCGAATTGTATGCGATTGCAGAGGTCAAAGGTCATGCCGGGGTCAGAGGTCAAAGGTCAGATTGCAGAGATGAAAATCTTCCGTGACCGGCGGCAATGCCGAATCGTTGAGGATTTACCTCTGCAATCGTTGCTCTAACCTCTTCACTCTGAACTCTGACCTCCGACCTGCTTTTCCCACATTGCATCCGGAGGCGAAGCGATATATTCTGCTCACGACAATCCATGGCCAAGCTTTTCGAGCTTCCCCGGTACATCGCGATCGAAGGTCCCATACGAGTTGGGAAAAGTACGCTGGCGCGGGTCCTCGGAGAGCGCCTGGCCGCCCAGCGCGTGATCGAGCCGGAGGACAATCCATTTTTGCAGGCATTCTACGAAGGCAAGCCGGGAGCGGCCTTTCAGGCGCAGTTGGCGTTTCTGATTCGCCGCTTCGACCAGCTGCGCGCGCTCGACGTGGGCCCACGCTCGAACAAGACCGTCGTCTGCGATTACATTTTCGAAAAAGACAAGCTCTTCGCCTGCCTCAATCTCAACGATCAGGAACTCGAGACCTACAATCGCTATTTCAATTATTTCCGCGAAACACTTCCCACGCCCGACCTCGTCATCTATCTGCAAGCCACGCCCGAGGTGCTGAAGAAGCGGCTGAAGAAAAGAAACGCGGCCGGCGAAAATGCCATCAGCGAAGATTACCTGATGGAAGTCGTCCGGGCCTACGAACATTTTTTCTTTCACTACACCCAGTCCGACCTGCTGATCGTAAACACCTCCGAGATCGACTTCGTCGACCACAACGAAGACCTGCAGGAACTGCTGAAAAAAGTCTCCGCCCCCATCAAAGGCACGCAGTATTTTCTGCCGCTCGGCGGCCACGATGCGGCCGGCGCGTGAAGCGGTCGTAGGTCGCTGCCTGGCTAACTCTCCCACGATCAGGCCGGTTTCTCTGCGCCATTTGTGGCTGCTGTGTCAGCGATGTTTAATCGTTAGTCAGTTGACTACCCCCCTCGCCCCGGTCTAGTGGAATCAAAGACTTAGGGGAAAGCTCCAGCCAAGTCTTTGAGTTTAAAGGATTTGCTTGTAAGGTCTTCCAAAATCAATAACTTAGCTCTAAAACTTCATCTAAAATGGGTTTGGGGCAGGTTCGAGGGCCGTCTTGGTGGACGGACACGCCTCGGAACTGCCCCAATCAGAATTCTATTGTCTGAGGTGACGGGGGTTAGGTCAATAACTCTCATTGGTGGTGGGAAATCAAAATCCTCGCCCCTTCGGCCTCGCTCAGGGCATTCTCTGTCGCAGAAAGCGCGACAGGTGCGGGGAACTCGAATGTGGTGATGAGAGAAAGACTGGGCCAGCTGTAGATTATCAAGACGTTGTACCTGTCAAAACTGAACGATTCGCCGGTAGGTCTTGAATCGAGCGGTGCAAATGTCGCCGCGCTAAGTCCGCGCCTTGGAAATCGTTACGGCCGATTCCAACATTTGCACCGCGTCCTCCAGCTTGCTTCGGCGAGCGCGTGGCGGCAATCGAGTTTGCGGCAAAGGTCCCCTGGGTGCTGGATGAAAGTCCTCCCTGCTGACGTTTGCCGCGGCTTACTTCTCATGGCGGGGCAGTGAATAGACGGATAACGCCTTCCCGACTTTCTGAAACTCAGGATCGGCCGTGACGAGCGAGGCTCCGCGCTCGATGGCCAGTTCGGCGGCAAACGCGTCGGCGTATCCGAGGCCGTACCTTTGCTTTATGGCGCCTGCCCGGGAAGCGCGCTCGCGATCCGCCGCGATGACCACGATGGGCATCTCCAGCAAATTCGCTTCGGCCTCGCGGGCCTTTGCTTCTCCGCGATAGCGCCACTCGGTGTAGAAGACCTCGCCCCAGTTTATGGCCGACATTAAGAGCGGCAAATCCTGGCGCGCCGCCTCGCCCAGCAGGCGTTCGATCTTTCCCGCCGTGCCTTCGCGGTCCTCGAAAAAGCCGATCAACGCATTGGCGTCGAGTACGTATCGTCGCGCACGTCCACGGGGAAAGACAGAGGTCATTGATCCTCTCGTTTGCGCGCACGCTCGCGCTCTTCAAAAATCCCTTCGAAGGCCGAAGGCTCGCCCGGACCCGGCTTCAGGAATCCCCGGATCTCCTTGATCCGCCGCTCAGTTATCGGGGTGAGGACCAGCCTCCCATCCGCTTTAGTCCAGACCGCGCGCGTGCCTCGATCCAGCCCGTACTCCTCGCGCAACTCGGCTGGAATCACGACCTGCCCCTTGGAACTGATCACTGTCGGGTAGCTTTGCATGGCATAATCTTACCATTTGGTAAGACACAAGTCCAGTGTCTTACTCCGAGTTCTTGACGTACGCCCTACGCCCGAAGCCTATCGACCTACGACCGCTTTGCCACTACAATAACTCCAGCGTCATCTCAACGACGCGTACAGGCTCTATCCGCCCACTTTGCGGAGGGGCACTGGAGGATACTGTGAGTCTCACGCCCATCGGCGAACCTCGTTTTGGAGAATCTCGTTTCGGCGAACTTCGCCGCAAGATCACCACTGCCACCATCCGCGAAAAGAAGTTGCAGCACGATCCCATCACCTGCCTCACCGCCTACGACTATCCAACTGCGCGGCTGGTGGACGAGGCCGGCATCGACATCGCCCTCGTCGGCGACTCGCTCGCCATGACCATGCTCGGCTACGAAAACACGCTTTCCGTCACGGTGGACGAGATGCTGCACCACGTCAAGGCTGTGCGCCGCGGCGTGAAAAACGCGCTGCTCATCGCCGACATGCCCTACGGTTCGTATCAGGTTGACCCCAGCGACGCCGTCCGCAACGCCGCCCGCTTCGTGAAAGAAGGCGGCGCTGAGGCGGTCAAGATGGAGGGCGGCGAGAAGCGCGTGGACGTGGTGCGCCGCGTGATCGACGCCGAGATTCCCGTCGCCGGACACATCGGCCTCACGCCGCAATCGGTCCACGTGATGGGCGGCTATAAAGTGCAGGGCAAGACGCTGGACGCCATCGAGCAGCTCATGCGCGATGCGGTCGCGCTCGACCGCGCCGGTGTGGTCTTTCTTGTGCTCGAAGGCATTCCACGCGAAGTTGCGGCCATGATTACCGCCGAAGTCGAAACCCCGACCATCGGCATCGGCGCCGGCCCGGATTGCGATGGCCAGGTGCTCGTCTTCCACGACCTCGTCAACCTGACGTTCGGGCAACCGGCAAAATTCGTGCGCCGCTACGGAGACGCCGCCGCGCTCATCGCCGAGTCCATACTGGCCTTCAAAGCCGACGTCGTGTCGCGCCAGTTTCCCAACGACAGCGAGAGCTACCATCTGCCCAAAGAAACCGAGGCCGCACTCGAAACGGTACTTCTCCGCAAACGCGCGATACGGCGATAATGGTGGACGGAGAAAATGCTGTGCGAAATATCGTGCCAGAACTTCTGAAAACGGCTGTTGTTTTCATCTTGATTGCGGCCCTCGCCGCCTGTTCCCAACCCCCGCAGCCGGAGCCCTCGACAGCCAGCCAAACGCGCCTGCCCACCGGCCTCGAGCGCATCCCGCTGCCCGATCCGACAAAGTATCCGCCCGTCAGGAACATGAGCGGCTGGCAAAATCCGTATTTGATCGTGCGCGAGGATGGAATCGGCTTCCTCGATCTTTCCAATCGCGAGATCCATCTCCTCACGCAGGAGGAGGTCCCCGCGGAGTTGGTCGCGCTGCCCTCGAGCGCGTGGCCGTATGGCCGCGTGGTGCTGGTCGCGCAGGCCATTCCCAGGAATCCATCCGCCGACACGAAAGCGAACCTGCGCAAGAACCGCGCCTTGCTCCTGGGAACTCTAAAAGAATTGGATGTGCAAGTCGTCGAAGCACCCTGAGGGTGCATCCGTAGAGACGGGGCTTGCCCCATTTCTGCCAGTGTAAAAAACCAAGATTCGTATCAGGGCATCGCTTCAGCGATGTCGATGGACGTTCAATTTCAAACGCCCCTTTAGGGGCTGGGATCGGCAACCGGTTTTTCTCGCATCCGATTAAAGACCCGCGCCATGAAGATCTGCGCCACCATCCCGGAAGCCCGCGCTGCCTGCCAAGCCGCCCGCGCCGGTGGCCAACGCCTCGGCCTCGTGCCGACCATGGGCGCGCTGCATGAAGGCCACCTCTCTCTGATCCGCGCCGCCAAGGCGCAGTGCGACGCCGTGGCCGTTTCCATCTTCGTGAACCCCACGCAGTTTGGGCCAACCGAAGATTTGTCAAAGTACCCGCGCCAGTTCGACCGCGACTGCTCGCTGCTCGAAAAAGAAGGCGTGGATATTGTCTTCGCCCCGGACGTCGAAGAGATGTATCCCGCGTCCAACGCCCCAATTACCTGGGTCGTGGTCGAAGGTCTGAGCGAAAAGCTCGACGGACGCTCCCGCCCCGGCCATTTCCGCGGCGTGACCACCGTCGTCTCCAAGCTGTTTCACATCATCGAACCCGAAGCGGCGTTCTTCGGCGAGAAAGACGCCGCGCAACTGGCCGTCATCCGCCGCATGGTGCGGGACCTGGATTTTCCGGTGGAAATCGTAGCCTGCCCCATCGTCCGCGAGCCCGACGGCCTTGCCATGAGTTCCCGCAACGCCTACCTGAATCGAGAAGAACGCACCCGCGCGCTGGTGCTCCACCGGTCATTACAGAAAACTCGCCAGCAGTTTCAAGCTGGCGAAAGATTCGCCGCCAATCTGATCTCCGCCGCCAAAGAAATCATCGCGAGCGAGCCGCAAGTTCGTTTGGATTACTTCGGAATCGTAGATCCCGACACGCTCGATCCCGTCGAACGCATCACGCAAAAGACCCTGGTAGCCGTTGCCGCCTACGTCGGATCTACGCGACTGATCGACAACGTTGTTCTGAATTCCTGATCTTCATTACTATTCTGAATCGGGTATCGGATCAGGGGTCCGCCCTGGTACTTTCGTTCCGGAAATAGAGTTGGCAAATCGCGCGAGGAAACATATAAAGTGGTAGACGATAATCTGATAATCTCGGGGGCCTGAGCCAGCCATCGCTGCTGTGACGGTCCTCGGGATGGATAGCCGGGCATCATAGGTATGACTTTCTGGTTTCGCTGGTTTCGCTGGTCTCGCCGGTTTCGCCGGTCGCGCTGGTTTGGATCGTGTAGCGTCCTGCTCTCTGCTGTGTTGCTGGCAGGAACGGTCCAAGCGCAGAGTTCTGAGTCTGGCAACAGCGCTTCGCATCCCCAACCCGCGGATGCTGCCCAAAAGCGGCTTTTGCAACTGTTGAGCCAACCCCTTCCAGGCCATGCGGATGCCCAGGATTCGTCTTCTTTCTACAATCCCGACAGCCTCTATCAGTACATTGACGGCGGCGCGGATATCTATTTGCTCTATGACTTTCAAATCCTGTTGCATCAGGATTTTAAGAGTGGCGCGGCGGAGCTGACCACGGACATCTACGACATGGGCAACCCGGAGGATGCTTTTGGCATGTACGCCTCTGAGCGAGCGCCCAGTTACAAATTCATTCCATCCGGTGTCGAGGGTTATCGCGGCAAGGGAACTCTTGTTTTTTTGCAGGATCGCTATTACGTGAAGCTGACGGGATCCGGCGCGACCTCCGATGCGCTCCTCGATCAATTTGCGCGCGCGTTGTCGGCGCGAATCGGCGGGACCCGAACCTTCCCTCCGCTGCTCCAGAAACTTCCTCAAGAGCATCGTGTCAGACATTCCGAACAGTACATGCGCAAAGATCCGCTGGGTCACGCATTCCTGTCGCCGGCCTACGTAGTGACGTACGCATCGGGCCAGAAAGAAAGTAAACTGCTCGTCTCGGTGGCGAACGATCCGGCAGGCGCCAAGGCGCGCCTGGAAAAACTTGCGAAACATTTCCGGGAAACCGGCGAATCCGCGCCCGCGCCCGAACTGGGAGCAGGTGGAATCCGGGCGAAGAATAGTTTCGAAGGCCAGGTGCTCGCGCGCACCGAGGGGCGCTACCTGATTATTCTGTTGAATCCCCCGGTGAACGGGGTTGAAATTGTGAAGTCGGCCGCGCTCGGCCTTCGATGATCGAGGTCCGGAGCGGCGGCTTCAGCTTGAGATGAGGCGAGAAATCTGAACTTGCAGTCACTTGCAGTTCGACGGATGCAACCGACCGCAACGTCGCGAAACACACTTAGGAGATGCGCCATGAAGAAGCAAGGGCAATGGAACCGCAGAGAATTCATCGTGAAACCGGTCCTCTGGACAGCGGCGGCAAGCGTGCTGGGCAAAGCGAATTTGCTGCTGGGGACTCCTGGCGGCACGGTCGCGAGTCCGCTGGTCGAGCGTGTTCTGGGGAAGACCGGTATCAAGCTGCCGGTGGTCAGCATGGGGGTGATGAATGCGGACGTGCCCGGCTTGCTGCGGCGCGCCTATGAATTGGGCATCCGGCTTTTCGATACCGCGGCAGGTTACCAGGAGGGTCGCAATGAGGAAATGGTCGGGCGCGTGATCCAGGAGATGGGCGTGCGCGATCAGGTGACGATCGCGACCAAGCAGGCGGCAAGAAATCATCGTCAAAGCGCCGACGCCAGCAAGGCCTTTATCGATGGCGTGGAGGCCAGCTTAAAGCGGCTGCGCATGGATCACGTCGACATTCTGTATTACCACTCAGTCGATTCGGTCGAAGACGCCAGGGCAGAGGGCCCGTTGCAGGCCTTGCAAACCCTGAAGAAAGACGGAAAGGCCCGCTTCGTCGGTATTTCGACCCACAAGACGGTCGATGTGCTGAATGAAGCCATGCGCCTGAATGTATTCGATGTGGCGCTGGTGACGCTGAATTACACGATGGCGAATGACACGGCCATGCTGGGCACAATCGAGCGCGCGGCGAAAAGCGGTCTCGGGATTATTGCCATGAAGACGCAGGCCGGAGGCACAACCCGGCCGGACTCAAAACTCCCGAAAGAGTTGCCGGCAGCGAGCCAAACGGCGCTGCTGAAGTGGGTGTTGAATCACCAGTTCGTCACCACCGCCATACCGGGCGTTGCCGCATACGATCATTTGGAACAGGACTTCTCGGTGGCGCGCAACCTCGCATATACGGACGACGAGAAGAAGTTCCTGGCCAATAAGAATTTTGTGGCCGAGGCGGAATTTTGTAAACAGTGCGGCCAGTGCGTAGAAGATTGCCCCCAGCGCGTGAATATACCCGCGCTGATGCGGTCGCACATGTACGAAGTGCAGTACAGGAATACCGGCATGGCACGGCAGGTGTTAGCCGATGTTCCAGCCGGCCAGGGACTGGACGCATGCAACGGATGCGGACCGTGCCTGGCGTCGTGCCGCAATACCGTGCAAATCGGCCGGAAGATTGCTCAATTGAAGGCCCTGCAGTTCGCGTAAATTTGACAAGCCGGGGAGCGCGAGTCTCCCGCCCGAATTGGAAATCTCGAAGGTGTTTTCACTACGCGATTCCAGGCGCGGAGTGCAGCGCTTCGATCGCCGCCTTCACCCTCGCAGATACCGCCTCTGTATCGCGCACCGTCAACCCTGCCGTCGGAATGATTTCCCCGATTCGCATCTCCAGCGGCTGGCACTTGATGTGGTAGGTGTTCATGGGCAGCAGGTCGAAGGTGCCTACCAGCGCGATGGGAACGATGTCCGCCTGCGCCTTGATCGCCAGAAAGAACGCTCCCGGAAGAAACGGTTGTACCTCGCCGTTTGGCGTCCGTCCGCCCTCGGGAAAAATGACCAGCGGCATTCCCCGGCGCAGGCTTCGCAGCGCCGACTTGATGGAGCCAATGGAATCCGTCGGGCGCTGCTGATTGATGCACACCTGTCCCGAACGCTTCAGATGCCAGCCGATAAATGGATACGCCAGCAGCTCGCTTTTGAAAACGATGCGGAACTGAAACGGCAAATATACATACAGCAGCGGAATGTCGAGCGCCGATGCATGCGTGACCGCATAAACGCGGGGTTTGGAGTTGCCGCTCTCGATGTGGCTCGCGCCCGTAATTTTCACCGGCGAGTGGATCGTCTTCATGATCAGCCAGGACCAGAAGCGGGCGAGATTGTGCTGCATGCGTCCGTCGCGGTCGATCAACGAACAGAGCAGGGAAATCGTGGCGAGAACCACGGTGTAGGCCCAGATCAGCGGGTCAAGAATGAAATACGAGCGCAGGCGGCTGGGCCAGCCATGGCGCCCTTCCTGTTGAGATGCAGGCCGCGTATCAGCCGACGTAGGGACAGCCGCCCTCGGCTGTCCCACTAAGCGCAACTCGTCCCGCTCTTTTTCCGGCTCCGCGGTTGTGGCGATCTTGTTCAAGGTTTCAAAGTTTCATTTCAGCAAGGTCTGTCATCCTGAGCGGAGCGAAGGACCCCTACATTTGCTCGCCGCGCCAGAATGCAGGGATCCTTCGCTTCGCTCAGGATGACACTTAATACTAACCTTAGATGTGAACGCCAAGCGTTCGCATCGCTTCTCCCACAATGTAAATGGAACCGGTAACCACGATCAGGCCGCGCGCCCCGGCAACTTTCCGCGCGCGCACCAAAGCCGAGGCTACATCCTCAGCCTCTTCCAAGGCAACGCCGGCGGCCACCCGCGCCGCCGCCTGCCGGATCTCATCCGGGCCTGCCGAGCGCGGATTGTTGGCGTGGGTCAGGATCACGTGTCCGGCAATCGGAAACAGAATTTCCGCAATTCCCTTCACCGCCTTGTCTCGCATCACGCCAAACACCATGGTGATCTCGCGCCCGTCTCCCAGCGCATTCTTTTCGGAATTCTGGTAAGCGTCGGAAAGCGTCGCCCGCAACGCCCAGGCTCCCGCCGGATTATGCGCAACATCGAAAACATATTCAGGCTCGTCTCCCGCGGCCAGCAACACCTGGAAGCGCCCCGGCCAACGCGTTTCGCGGATGCCCTGCGCGATCGTCTCCGCCGTGATCTGATTCATTCCGTGTTCAACCGTAGCCTGGTTGCGCAATTCCACCGCCGCCGCAATCGCCAGCGCCAGATTGCGCATCTGATGACGCCCGACCAAAGGCGATTCCACCATGATCGTCTTGCCCAGAACCTCCAGCGGATACCGTTGCCGCTGAGAACCGAGAACTGAGAACTGAGAGCTGGTCGGCGGCACATACGGCACAGCGTCCACCGCGCGCGCTCCCAACTCCAGGATGGCGTTTCCGATCGCGTCGTTGGCCTCGGGCAATTGCGGCAGCGTAATCACCGTCCCTCCCCGCCGTAGGATTCCCGCCTTTTCGCGCGCAATCTCGCCGACCGTTTCGCCCAGATACTTCTGATGATCGAGCGAAATATCGGTGATGATGCTGACGCGCGGCTCAACCACGTTGGTCGCATCCAGGCGCCCGCCCATGCCAACCTCGAGCACAACCATGTCGGGCCGGCTGTGGGCGAAATGTTCAAAGGCCATCGCGGTCAACGTCTCAAAAAAACTGGGATGCCACGGCAGATCGCCTTCCTGAACCAGCCGCGCGGCGGTCCGGTCCACCACTTCATGGAGCGCCGCGAAATCGTCGCTGCCAATCGCCGTACCATTGAGGCGAATCCGCTCATTGATGCGGACCAGATGCGGCGAAGTATACAGCCCCGTCTTCAGCCCCGAAGCCTGGAGGATGGAGGCAAGCGTGGCCGCCGTCGAACCCTTGCCGTTCGTGCCCGCAATCAGCACCGACGGAAACCGATTCTCCGGATGCCCCAGCGCCGTGAGCAG
>Ga0181530_10002007_pt1 | contig 24881 bp, 23 predicted proteins | sample PEATcosm2014_Bin_42_FD_119769 | JGI IMG/M metagenome (GOLD analysis project Ga0181530, IMG submission 119769) | Peatland microbial communities from MTU Mesocosm Facility, Houghton, MI, USA - PEATcosm2014_Bin10_60_metaG | ecosystem: Environmental > Terrestrial > Soil > Wetlands > Peat | place... | reverse complement strand
TCTCCCTCGGGCTCTCGAAGCGCTGCTGGACCTTTGCCCGACCAAGTGCCATGGCTCAAATTCTTGCCGACCCGGGCACAAATCGCGAGCCTTTCGGTGCGATTATTTCAGGGGCGTCCTAGTGGTGTCGATATGGACCCGCCCGCCCCGCCCTCTGTATCGGGGTGGCGCCTTCCGCTCCCCTGTTCTGTTGGTGGGCGCCGAGGGACTCGAACCCCCGGCCTGCTGGTTGTAAGCCAGGCCCGAACATGCGGTGCGCTTACGCGCGAAAGCCCAGCATCGAAGACATCGCTGCTGAAGCTGCGCAGCTTGAACGCATACTTCGTGAGCTGTCCGCAGTCCGCTTTGTCGAAGTAGGTTCCGGGCCAGGCACTTTCACCGGATACCTTGCGGGGACGGGCATCGCCATCGACCAGAGTCGAAGGGCGCTGGACGTTCTGCGCACCGTTGCTCCCGGAGTACCCGTGATCCAGGCAGATGCCACTGCCCTACCTCTGCCAGCCCACGCCGTCGACCGCTTCTTCTCCGCCCACCTCTATGGCTTGCTTGTTCCGAGTGAGCGTGAACCCTTTCTTGCCGAGGCGCACCGGGTTGCGTCCGAGGTCGTGATCCTCGACGCCGGTCGCCCCCTAGGAGTGAGCGCCGAGGAGTGGCAGGATCGGACCCTGCCGGGGGGAGGTCGCTACAGAGTCTTCCGCCGCCACTTCGATGCAGACGCGTTGGCCGCCGAAGTCGGTGGTGTGGTCCTGTTCGCCGGGCAGTTCTATGTGCTGGTGGGCACTGCGGCCGCCCCATGATTCTCAGCCCGTCTATCGAGGGAGACCGGGCGAGATGTGCCGGTCCCCGTGCCCCCGGGTGCAAGCCTCAATCGCGTGCCCGGTATCGCACACCCGATGCACTGCCCCAATGACCCGATCCGCCTCGGCTTCGTACGTGACCCAGTTCGCCGGTCTCGTGACACGCCCTCTCGGTTCTACGGCCGAAATTGCTGCCGTCGCGAGCGGCGTCTGCTCCCCATCTCGACCCCGCCGAAAGTCCTCGTAAATGGAACGACATACGACGACGTAGAGAGGCCCCGCGGACAGCGATAACCGCTACCGGAAGGGGATCCCGTTACGGCTACGTGAACCGGCCTGGGATCCCCGGATTCTCTGCCACACGTGCCGTTCTGCGTTGAGGTTCGGAAGGAGGTGCTGGTCGTTCTGGCGCTGCGTTCTTACCGCCTTGACGACGCGATCGGCCGAATCGGCCGCAGATCGACGCCGTCGAACAAAGCCATAGCGAACTTGCGGTATTCGCGTTTCCGCGGGATCCCTTCATAGCCTGCGGTACCGCGGTTCAGCAGGATGCTCCTTCAGCCTGGTAGCGCAACCAAGCTATTTGCCCTCGCTACAGCCCCGAACCACGATGCGCTGGGCTTGGGGTGGCGGGCGAATGTTTCCCGATCGACGCTGTGGAGTCCGAATTTGGGCCCAAACCCGTGGGACCATTCGAAGTTATCGAGCAGGCTCCACACGAAGTACCCGCGTATGTCCACGCCATCATCGAGAGCGCGCCGCACACCCCGCAAGACTTCGGCGAGGTAGGTGATCCGCTCGGCGTCGTCATCGGTGGCGATTCCGCTCTCCGTCAGGAGCACTGGGATACCGGTCATTGCCGCGGCTCGTCGGGCACAGTGCTCGACCCCCTGCGGCCAGTACTCGTATCCCATTTGGGTTGTGGGCACTCCCGGCTCGTTGGGAGTCTGGCCCTCGGGACCGAAGTGCACACGCGAGTAGCACTGGACACCTATGAAATCGTCCCCCTCGGTCGCCCGGAAGAACCTGTCTTCTAGAATCTCGCGGGCCGCTTCGAGAACGCTCTCCCCGCCCGGATCTGCCACCATCTCGTCCATGGACAACGTCAGGCCTACGGGAAAGTCGCCGGGCCCCGACCGCAAGGCGTCGACCCCCAGGCGGTGGGCTCGCACCATGGCCTCGTTAATCGCCATGTGGCGAACAAAGTTGTCCTCGAACCCGGGTGAGGAGGCTCCGAGGTCGTAGGCCCTGACGCCGATGAGGTTGAGCTCGTTGATCGTGCAAGCCCAACCGATGAGGTCGCCGAGATGGGCGCCGGCCCAGGTCACGAAACGGGAGAATGTCTCCGGCGCGTCCGCTGCCTCCCACCCGCCTCGCTCGGCGAGCCAGGTCGGGGTAGTGAAATGGTGGAAGGTCACGACGGGGACGATGTCCCGTTCGCGGCACGCCGCGCAGATCCGGCGATAGTGGTCCATCGCGGCGATCGAAAACTCGCCTTCAGCCGGCTCGATTCGGCTCCACTCAAGTGAGAACCGGTAGGCCCCGAGCCCCATGCCTGCGATGAGCTCGATATCCTCAGGCCAGCGATGCAGCGAATCACATGCGTCCCCGCTCGACTCGGCATAACCGGAGTTTGGGTCGTGCTCCTTTGCCCACGAGTCGTTGTTGACGTTGCCACCCTCGACCTGATGAGCTGCGGTCGCCGCGCCCCACAGGAAGTCTTCGGGGAAGCTGAACTCGGCTGCACCGGTGTCGGCTCGGTCCACGACCGATCACTGTAGCGCCCGACGGGTATTGCCGGTCAGCGGACGATCGCCCTCATGACACACCCCCGGAGTCCCGCGCCGACAACGAGTATTCGAGAACGGTGGTCGGCGAATATCCGAGAACGGTGGTCGGCGAATCGTGTCCGAACTCCTTGAGCTTGGACTGCCTGTGGTGCGTCGTCGCCTCCGAGGACGTATCCGGCAACGGCGTGGCGGTACCGATCGACGGATATCGCGTGCGAGGTCGACGTTGGGTGTCCCGAATGGGGATCCTTCTATGGGACGCAGAGAGTTGGCACAGTGGGTTCGGTGCTCGCTCCACTCCATGTGCCTCGGACGAATCCTCGGTGGCTGCGCTCCCTAGTCGGTGGGCGCTCCTCGGAAGACAACTCGCAGGACTTGGTCTGGTCGGTGTCCGGGCCAGAACGCATGCATTGCCCACGTCGCTCCCATACGACGGAGATCGTCTATCGACACTCCCGGGTGCGCCGCCAGAGCGACGTCGAATCCCTCGAGTGACCCGCGAGCGCGACGGACACGAGCGAGGATTTCGCCCACCTGCTCTTCATCCACCTCGATCGGATAGATGCCGTCGTAGGCCGCCGCCCGGTCAACAGGGCGCACAGCCCCACCCTTGCAACCGAACCAAAGAGGGATTCTCGGGTGCTGGACTGGTCCGGGTTCGATCCGCACCCCATCGACTTGTATCCGCCCAGCACTTTTGACAATTTCACCCGACCAAAGCGCCGTCAACACCTTCACTCCCTCGTCAAGGACCTCTGCGCGCGCACGGGCCTCAGTCGGATCGCCAAAGGCGGAGAACTCGCGTCCAGCGTCACCACCGAGACCGAGACCGAGCGTCAGTCGCCCTGAGCTGAGGCGATCCAGCGTGACCGTTTCCCGGGCCAGCTTGATGATGCGTCGGCGGGCCAGGGGTGTGACCATGGTCCCCAGACGAATCCGCCGGGTGGTCGCTGCAACTGCCGCCAGCACGACCCACGGATCAGAGGTCTCCCAGGCCTCGGGGAGGGGGCTCAGGATGTGATCCCAGACGAAGAGCCCGTCCCAACCGTTCTCGTCCGCGGCCTGTCCGATCTCAACAATTGCTGCCGGATCCGCCAACGGTCCAAACAACGGGAGGTTGATGGCGTGGCGCACGGAAGAAGAGTAGTGGGATCGATCTAGCAGGCAGCGGACACGTTCGGGACCTTTCGGCCTCGGTTCTCCTCTGGCGTCGGTGGGGGATCCTTGGCTGGTCCCTCGCCCCGGCGCTCGCGATCACACGTATCGGGTTCGGCGATTAAGTGCCTCTGAGTCTGGCAGCTTCGTCGGCGGACGCTGAGCGCAGAACCGCCATTCCGGCGTGCCGGCCGCCCTTGACAGGTAACCATATGGTGACATATATTGACCGGGTGTGGACGACAACCTCGTGTTCAAGGCGCTCGCCGACCCGACGCGCCGCTTCCTGCTCGATCTCCTCTTCGAGCGTGAAGGTCGCACGTTGACCGAGCTCGAGTCCCAAGTGGACATGACGCGCATCGGGGTCATGAAGCACCTGCGCCTGCTCGAAGAGGCGGGGCTGGTCGTCACGCGCCGATCGGGCCGGGAGAAGCTGCATTTCCTCAATCCCGTCCCGATCCGGCTGATCCATGACCGGTGGATCGATAAGTACACCGAGCGCCACGCTTCGGCGCTCGCAAACCTGAAATCCAACTTGGAGGTACAGAAATGACCACGGCAACCACTTCCGAGACGATCCAGATCTACCGGGTGTACATCAAGACGACGCCCGAGGCCATCTGGGAGGCGATCACCAAGCCCGAGTGGACGGTGCAGTACGGCTATGCCCCTCTCGTGGAGTACGAGCTGCGTTCAGGCGGTGCCTTTCGGGCTCACGCGAACGAGGGCATGAAAGCGTTCGGGTGCCCGGACGTCATCAGCGATGGCGAGGTGATCGAGGCCCAGCCGCCGCGAAAGCTGGTCCAGACGTGGCGGATGACGATGACGCCGGAGATGGCGTCCGAGGCGTTTACCCGACTCACCTATGACATCGAGCCCGTTCGGGGCGGTGTCACCAAGCTCACCGTCACCCACGACGTGACCGGTGCGCCAATGTGGGCCGGTGTACTGAGGGGCGAGAGTGAGTCGAGCGGGGCCGGCGGCGGCTGGAGCGAGATCCTCAGCGGCCTGAAGACGCTGCTCGAGACTGGCCAGCAACTCCCCTTCCAAAGTGGCCCGGCATAAAAGCGGTTCGGCGTCGGCAAAACTGCACATCGCTCGCACCAGAGCGGAGTCGCTCCGAAGAGCCGGTTGTCGCGTCCTAGCGAGGGCGGTCGACGCGGGCGAGCCGGGCGTCCCGAATGAGGGAACCGGTAGCGGTAACACCGGGTCTCATTGCTGGACGGCTGCACCGTACCCGCAGGGATATTCCCCACGGGTACGGGCACGGGCACGGGCGTGAGCACGGGCACACCAGCATCAGTTCTCACCCCTCGGTGTTGAAGTCGGCGGTGTTGATGCCCTCAGGACTCGCTCTCGTTCGACAGCCCGATAGACGGTGGAGCGAGCCACATTGAACAGGTCCGCCAGTTCAGCGGTGGTGTACTCACCGGATTCCAACAGGGCCACCAAATGAGCTTCCTGGCGATGGTTGAGTTTGGGTTGCTTGCCCCTGAGGTGCCCCTTGGCTTTCGCGATCTTCATTCCTTCACGATTCCGCAGCCGAATGAGATCGGACTCGAACTCGGCAACCATGGCGAGGTTGAAGAGCAGCCGTCCGACCGGATCGGTGGGATCGTAGACGGACCCACCCAGATTGAGGCTCACCTGGCGAACCGTGAGTTCGTCGGCAATCGCCCGTGCGTCCGGAAGGACCGTGCCAGCCGATCGAGCTTGGTGACGACGAGTGTGTCGCCCTCTCGACAAGCGGCCAGGGCCTCACGCAGGCCAGGCCGCTCGCGGTTAGTGCCAGTGAGTCCATGGTCGACGTAGATCCGGTTGGGAGCTACTCCGAGCGCCGCCAGGCCGTCGCGTTGGGAAGTGAGATCCTGCTGATCGGTGGATACACGGGCGTATCCGACAAGCAGCGCTGTCATAGCGCACCTCCAGTGATGGGTCGGACCGGAGGTTCCCGGGTTACCGACAACGGCCAGGGCCGCTTCATCATGAATCGGCTGCTTCTCACTCCATCTGCAGGTGGCGATGGTCCCGCGGTAACTGCGGCGGGCACGACTCGCGTCAGTCGGTCCCGTGATCCTGACAAATGACGATTCCCTGATGTATGAACTCTCCGCCGCGGGCCAGGCCGAGGTTAGATTTGTGGTCATGAGCACCGCCAAGGGGACCTTCGAGATTGCGATGACTCCCGGAGCGACTGAGGTTGAGGGAGCCGTCGGCCGGTTGGACTTTACGAGGACCTTTTCCGGCGGTCTCGATGCGATCGGGAGGGGCCTGATGCTCTCCTGCGGAGACCCACAGGCCGGAGAGGCCGGCTACGTCGCGATCGAGATAGTTGAGGGTCGGCTCGGCAAGCGCGAGGGTGGCTTCGCACTGCAGCAATTCGGCACGATGCACGGAGGCTCGCAAGCGCTGCGCTACGAGGTGGTGCCCGGATCTGGCCGCGGAGCGCTCGAAGGTATTGCTGGCTCGTTCCACCTCACAGTCGAGGACGACCGGGACGCACCGGTACGAGCTGGAATACGAGGTCTGAACCGGGCGCTCACTGCCGGGCCATACGAGGATCCCGCCACGGGGAGGGTATTCGTACTGCCCCGTGCCGCGTGGGCTTCACAGCTCGATCTCTGAATAGAGGCGGTGGTGGGCGAGCAGCTCGGCGCACCGGCTTCGGCAGGCCCGGGCGACCCGAGGATCGATCTCGTACTTCGCCTTGGCTGCGGATGTAGCGGGTGTCGTGGCTCGTAGTGCAGTGACTATGACGTCGGCGACTTCGGCGAGCTCGTCTGACCGGAATCCGAGTGTGGTCAGCGCCGGTGTGCCGAGTCGGATGCCTGAGGTGTACCAGGCACCGTTGGTGTCACCTGGCACGGAGTTGCGATTGGTGACCACACCCGCATCGAGCAGAGCGGCTTCGGCCTGACGGCCGGTGAGACCGAAGCTGGCGGCCACGTCTATGAGAATGAGGTGGTTGTCAGTTCCACCGGTGATGAGATGTGCTCCTCTGCCCAGTAGTCCGTCAGCGAGGGCGCGAGCGTTGTCCACGATCTGGGTCGCGTAGGTGGTGAATGAGGGTTGGCGAGCCTCGGACAGAGCAACGGCCTTGGCCGCCATCACGTGGGGCAGTGGGCCGCCGAGGACCATCGGGCAGCCTTTGTCTACGTAGGGTGCGTATTCCTCGGTGCAGAGCACCAGCCCACCCCGAGGTCCGCGCAGTGATTTGTGGGTGGTGGAGGTCACGACATCGGCATGGAGCACCGGATCGAGGTCACCGATCAGCACTTTCCCGGCCACCAGCCCAGCGAAGTGGGCCATGTCGACCATGAAGGTAGCCCCGACGTCGTGGGCGATCTCGGCCAGGGTCGCGAAATTGGGATTCCGGGGGTAGGCCGAGTACCCCGCCACGAGCACCAGCGGACGGAACTCTCTCACCTGGGCCGCTATGGCGCCGTAGTCGAGGAGTCCGGAGATGACATCGACCCCGTAACTGGCCTGGTCGAAGAGCTTCCCGGAGATGTTGGGTCGGAACCCATGGGTGAGATGCCCACCGGCGTCGAGAGCCATGCCCATCATGCGTTGCGAGTGCAGCTCGTTACGCAGCTGGTCCCAGCTCACGGGATCGAGGTCGTTCACGTGACCCACTCCAGCCTCGTCGAGGAATGGCTGCTCGACTCGGTGGGCAAGAATGGCCCAGTAGGCCACCAGGTTAGCGTCGATGCCTGAATGAGGTTGGACGTAGGCGTGCTCGGCGCCGAAGAGCGCCTTGGCATGGCCGGTAGCCAACGTCTCGATCCGGTCGACCATCTCGCATCCGGCATAGAAACGATGGCCGGGGATGCCCTCGGCGTACTTGTCGGAAAGCCAGTTACCCATGGCGAGCAGCACGGCCGGTGACGCGTAGTTCTCCGAGGCGATGAGCTTCAACTGGCGTCGTTGCGACTCCAGCTCACCGACGATGGCTTTGGCCACGTCTGGTTCGGCGGCAGAGATTACCTCCAACGCCGATCGGTAGGCAATCGCTACGACTGGATCGGGCATCACGCGCTCCTTCGGACGACATCGAGTGTTCGCCCAGGCGCACGGCTCTCTCCGGCATGTTGCCGGTGGGTCGATCCCCGGTGGTGCTCCACCCAGACGCCAGTAACGACCCGCCGCAACGATAGCCCCAGCGAGCTGCGAAGAGGCAGGTACTCGGTCAAAGGATGACTTGGAGGGCCCCTGGAACGATGAGCTTCGCTTGCTGCATCTTCCGGATCTCAATGGTGCCCGTAAGCTGATCCCCTTGTCGGGCACACGAGCGAATTTCAGCTGACGATCTGAGCTTACGCAACGGGATCGATGGGTCAGGAAATGGTCCCGGGCACTGTGGGTCAGGCTGGACATGGTGATCTGGGTGGTGAACCCGCCAGCCCGCGGTCGAGTTCCGTAGGATCGGATCGTGGTCAGACTCCTCGTAGACACGTCCGTCTGGCTCGACCTGGCAAAACGTCGTGATGGCCAGAGATGGATCGTCCCCGTTCGGGTGCTCAAGCACCAGGGCAAGCTAGAACTCCTGGTGCCCTCTGTGGTGATTGTCGAGTTCGAGCGCAACCGACCCCGAGCCGAAGCCGCCGTCACATCCAGCGTACTCGATCGGTTCCGTCAGGTCCGCCAAGATCTCCACGAGTTCGCCGGGGATCAGCGCATGGAGTGGTTGGAAGAGATGGCCCATCGCGTACCGATGGTGTCCAGTGGGACTCTCCAGAATTTCGCCGAGATCAAGGAACTGCTGGATACCGGAACGCAGTTAGTGCCCGGCATCGTTGAGACCGACGCCGCCATGAAGCGAGGACTGGAGAAGAGGGCACCGTTCCACCTCAACAAGAACAGTTCGGCTGACGCCTTGATCATCGAGCTCTACGCATCTGCCCTGAGGGACAATAAACACCACGGCGATGTCCACGCTTTCACCACCTCAAACTACTCCGACTTCTCCGTACCGAATGGTGACCGACGCGAATCGCACCCCGACCTCGTCGAGCTCTTTGCCGATCCGCGCTCGGGCTACTTCTATGGAGTAGACGGCCTGGGCGACGCTCTCGTTAGCAACTTCGGCGAAGAGTTCACGGAGTTAGCCGACGAGACAGAGCTGTTCGATGAGGAGCCTCGGACGCTGGCCGAGATTATCGAAGCCGAGCAAGAGTTCTTTGACAAGGTTTGGTACGTGCGCAAACTCATCATGAGAGAGAAGATCGAGGACGGCGACGAGGATCCACTGTCGGAAGAGATGAACGAACGGGTCGACGCTGCGATGCGAGCGGTCGAGGAGCGCTACGGAGTCGACAACGTGGGCCCCTGGGATGACTGGCGCTGGGGATTCGTCAACGGCAAGCTGTCGGCCCTGCGATGGGTGCTCGGCAGCGAGTGGGACTTTCTGGACACCTGATCAACTACTTCGTGGGCGCTTCAACGACACCAGACAGCAGATCCCATCGCTGCTCGACACTCATGCAGCCATCCATTGGGGTATCCCTTGCGGGCGCACGAGGTCGACGTGGAGGATGAGTCAGTCAGCGCCGGATACGGTTCCTCTTCGGGGTACCATGCGGTCATGTCGGGAGCAGAAGGTCGACCGCAAGCACGTTTGGGTCCGCACCCCGCTCGAGTGCTGACTGGAAGGCATTCTCATCGTCGGTCAGCACGCCGATCCACATCGCCACATTAGGGTCCACGACATCTGAGACCGCTAACGCCTCTAGACGCGAAAGCCACTTGAGAAACAGATCGCGGTACCGAGCCAAGACTTGAGTGTCAGTAACTTTTGGATCTGCTCCACGCTCGAGAGCATCTCGGAGCGCATCTGCTTTCTCGCCACCACTCAGGACAGCAACGAACATATCGACGTCAGGGTCATCGACTTCAGCTGCCTGGAGAGCCCGAAACTTCAGAAGATCCTTATTCCCTGCGCTGATGTGCTGGAGCGGAACCGCCGCCGAAACCGAATCATGCCAATCCCTGTACCGAGCCAAGACTTGAGTGTCAGTGGCATTTGGATCTGCTCCACGCTCGAGAGCATCTCGGAGCGCATCTACTTTCTCGTCACCGGTCAGCACAGCAACGAACATATCGACATCAGGGTCATCGACTCCAGCGGCCTGGAGAGCGCGAAATTGTGACAATCGATCGGGTGTTGCAGCCGTCTCGATCACTGCTCGACTGGACATGACATTGTCTATAACTCCATACGAACTTCGGAGGAGCGAGCTACTCCTCGTGAGGTCTGATACATAACCGGCGATTGTGTGGACATCGTTGGAGCTTAAGCCCCGGAATAGTTCGTACGTGCTACGTGCTCTACTCGAGACTCGCTCGGGATCCGGCAACTCAAGGATCTCAAGAAAGTAGATCGACAACACGCGCCACTCTGAGGGTAACTTGCCAGCTTCTTGGCTTTTCTTTGACTCCCACATCTGTAAGGCATTGCCTGTGGTCGAGAGGAGGACACCTCGAATAGCCGCTCGTGATTCATCGATCAGAGTCATGTGGGTGTTGCCAACTACCGTTTCTGCTAGTCCGAGCCAGTCGCGAATATTTCTCAATGCGGCCAGAAGAACCCCGATGTCCTCCTTTACTTTTTCCTCTGCTCTGAAACCAGATTGTTGCGTTCGAACACTTACCGTCAAGGCGAAACCGCTCACTAGTAAGGCAGCTGCAGCTATAAGTGGTGCGAGCAATTCACCTCGACTGCTGGTGGCCGTACTGAGGCTGAGTGGAACGAATAAGAATACGAGCCCGCCGACGACTACCAGAATGATAATTAACAGTGCAGCGGTCGATAAGTTTCGGACGGCCCTCAGCATCTCAATCCCGCTGACATCGCGCCAACCCCTATCTCCGGAACAAAGTCGATTTCAATCCAAGCTTACGCAACTTCGGCCCGGGGTCTCGGTAGCTCCCACGACAGCGGCCGTAGTGAGGTGCGATTGAGGCAAGCCTGGCGTTTGAAGAGGCAACTGGGTGCCCGAACACCGGCGATCGAGATCTGCACCGACCAGTGCCTATCCCCGGCCCGCTGTGCACCTGGCCCAAATTGTTCTTGGTAGAAGCGCAGCTGAACGGCGCGCACATAGGTGTCGGCCGGCGCACACGCAGAATGAGTGTTCCGTAAGCCGGCTGCGGACGTCACGGCGGAGGCGCAGATCGGTACGTCGGGCCGCATCTCTCGATCAGTGAGCGGGACGGCGACCACACAGTCGGCGATCTGTCCTCGTCACGTTCCTCGATCGTGCTCAGTCAACGATCCCCTGCGGGAACCCAGACACGCTCTGAGGGATGACCTGGGCAGTACCGAAAGTCGTTCCGCATCGGTGGTCTGGTCATGACTCGCATGAGTTGGAGTTGACCCGAAGCGGCCGCAGAGGAGAATGGCGGCCCTTGGCTCCGTCCGGTCTGGAATTGGGGCGGTGCCTCCCACGTGGTTCAGAGTGAGCAATTAGGCCCTACCGGCAACCGACGCGCGCGATTCAAGCTGAAACTGCGCTGCCGGCCGGTGTACGGCGGGCGGAGAGTGCAGTGTCACGGCAGCGGAAGGAAAATGAACCAGAACATTCGACTCGGCAAGATCGCCGGCATCCCGGTCGGCTTCAACTGGAGCATCCTGGTCATCTTCTTCCTCTTTGCCTGGGAGTTGGCTGATCTCGTCTTCCCGAGCTACCACCCCCACCAGGCAGTCGCCGTCTACTGGGTCGCCGGGATCCTCACCGCGATCGTCCTGTTCGCGTCGCTGCTCGCTCACGAAGTGTCTCACTCGCTGGTCGCGAAGCGGAACGGGGTGGGGGTGCGCAGCATCACCCTCTGGCTGTTCGGCGGGGTTTCCGAACTCGAGAGCGAGGCCCTGACGCCCGGGGCCGACTTCCGCATCGCCGTGGTCGGGCCCCTCACCAGCTTCGCTCTTGCCGGCCTCTATGGGGCTCTCGCGTACCTCGTCCACCTTGTCAGTGGTAACGGGGTGACGTTCTCCGCCCTTGGGTGGCTGGCATGGATGAACCTTTTCCTGGGCGGGTTCAATCTGATTCCCGGTGCCCCGCTCGACGGTGGCCGGGTCCTCCGTGCCATCCTCTGGCGCAGCAGCGGTGACCGGGTCCGGGCCGCCACCACGGCGGCACGTGCCGGCGAGGGGTTCGGCTACTTCCTGGTGATCCTGGGGGTCTTGGAGTTTCTCACGGTGGGTCTGATCGGCCTGTGGTTCGCCTTCCTAGGCTGGTTCCTCCTGTCGGCGGCCCGCTCCGAGGAGAACGCGGTCGTGATGCGGTCCTCGCTGGCCGACGTCCACGTCCGCGACATCATGACCCGGGACCCCGTCACGTTCGCCTCGACGACCATGCTCGCCGACCTGATCGACAACCAGCTTCACCGCTACCGGTTCAGCTCCTACCCGCTGGTCGGGGCGGACGGGCGGCTCGAGGGCCTCACCACCATGGGCAGGATCCGCCACGTCGCGGCCAACCTCCGACCGACGACCCGGCTCATCGACATTGCCTGCCCGCTTTCCCAAGTCCCTGTTGGGGCACCCGGTGAGCCGATTCCCGACCTCCTCCAGCGCATGCAGTCGTCTCCCGATGGCCGGGCCCTCGTCATGGACGACGCCGGGCAACTCGTGGGCATCGTGTCGCCGACCGATATTGCCCGGTATGTGCAACTCTCCATGCTGCGGTCCCAGGGACGTGCGGCACGAAGGAACTGACCCCCCGGCGCGCATCGGTCGCGACGACCGGATCATGCGGTGCCGGACAGGCGTGTTCGTCGACGGGGGCGCCCTCAGCCACCGCTGGCGGGCGGGGCGGTCGTGTCGGTGCCGGCAGAGTCCGTCGATGCGAACACCGGCGAAACGTGGAGCGTCCCACCAACGGAGGCATTGATCTGGGGGAGCACGGGCGCCACGACATACGAGGTGTCGTTCGGGGGCGTGATCTCCACCTGTGACGCCACCGAGCAGCCGGTCGCGCCGGAGATGACATCGCTGTACCCGACGTTGAAGTACGCCGTCTGCCCCGGAGCCAACGATACCTCGGTCACGCCGACGTTCTCGAAGGCCAATCCGCCTGAAGGGTCCAGAAACTCTTCAACTCGGATTGACCAGCCGAAACTCGCTCAGCGAAGCTCACCCTCCATGGCCCTGTCCTTCCTCTACCGTCTCGTCCGGCGCGTCTTCGAGGCCGTTCGTGTCCACCGCTTAGATGCCGCGGCCAAGGACGCAGAGATCCTGGTACTCCGCCATCAGCTGGCCGTACTCCGCCGCCAGGTCGACTGTCCTCGTTTCACCTGGTCCGATCGTGCATTCGTCGCCCTCATCGCTTGTCTTGTGCCTCAAGAGTATTGGCGCTCATTCCTCGTCACGCCCCAGACGATCCGCTTACGGTGATCCACCACGCTCGCTGAGCACGAGTTGTGTCTGATTGACCCGAGCGACCAACTTCCCCCCGTTGTCCCTCACGTCGGTCTCGACGACCACCAGAGTGTTGCCGAGATGGATCGGCTTGGCGATAGCACTGATGTGGCCGTAGGTGACAGCGCTGAGGAAGTTGGTCTTCGACTCGATGGTCGTGGTGCCCGCAGCGCCGAGCGGGATGTTTCGGTAGGCACAGATGCCACCCGCCGTGTCCGCCGTCGCCATGACGACGCCGCCATGCAGCATGCCGTTACTCGTGCAGAGATCGGTGCTCCAGTTGAGGCGGACAATCACTTCGTCCGGGCCGTCGCTGACGACCGACAGCCCCAGCGTCTTGGCGAAGGGGATCAAGCCGACTATGTCGTCGAGGTCGCTCACCCACGTGCCGTCTGAGGTTCGTCGTGCGCACCGAACTGGCTCGTCGGGCACGAAGAGATGAAGTGGAGCAGTTCGGTGTTGTACAAGGCGGCAGCACTGGCGTAGAGCCCGTGGCCCGCACCTTCAATGAGCACCAATCGGCTGCTCGGTACGAGGGCGGCGGTCGGACGGGCGGTGAGCTCGAGGGGAGCAGAGGTGTCTGCGTCCCCATGAATGATGAGCGTCGGCAGATCGAGCCGGCGCAGTTCGGGCCTGAAGTCGGCTTCGACCAAGCTGCGCTGACAAGCCAGGGCGACGATGAGAGGGGTGTCGACGATCTGCCTTCGGGTCCACGCCCCGAGATCGTCCGACATTGGTCTCGCTGCCCCGAAGTACTCGCTGAAATCGCCGTTGGTGAAGTTGGTCATCCACACGCCAATGTCGACGCGCATGGCACGCCAGCCCTCCTCGAACGTCTCCCTCTCGATGCCACCTGGGTTGTCGTCGGTCCGGAGAAGGGCCGGCAGCATCGGAGCGCTCAAGACGACCCCCGCCGCGCGATCGGTGCCGTTGTTGGTGACGAAGCGCAGCACCTCGCTGGCACCCATGGAATGGCCGACCAGGATCGCGTCGGTGAGATCCAGGTGATCGACCAGCGCGGCGAGGTCGGCGGCCAGGGTGTCGAAGTCATAGCCATGCCTGGGCCGGTCGGAGCGACCGTGACCGCGACGGTCGTAGACGACGCAACGCAGTCCAGCGTCGACTAGTTCGGGGACCTGCTGGTGCCACATGTCCCCGGACAGCGCCCAGGCGGCCGCGAACACCACAGGCCGTCCGCGGGGATCGCCCCAGTCGGAGAAGAAAAGGTCGGTGCCATCGGAGGAGGTAAGGAAGGGCATCGGCGTGTGCTCCAGTCGTGAGCTGACTTCGGTCGATTGGTGACGAGAGTGCTCGTCACTGCCAACCTACGGTCGGTACACTGACATCTCCTGTCAGTAGAAACCGATAAGACTTGGGGCATGCGTGCGAGCCGGCTGGTGTCGATCCTCCTGCTGCTCCAGAGCAAGGGACGCATGACCGCCCAGGAGCTGGCCGGCGAGCTGGAGGTCTCTGTCCGCACCGTCTACCGCGACATGGACTCCCTGGCCGCCGCCGGCGTCCCCCTCTACGGCGAAGCCGGACACGAAGGCGGCTATCGCCTCGTCGACAGCTACCGGACCAGATTGACCGGGCTCACTACCGGGGAAGCCGAGTCGCTCTTCCTCACCGGGTTGCCAAGTGTCGCCGCCGACCTCGGACTTGGTGCTTCGGTCACAGCGGCGCAGCTCAAGCTCATGGCTGCTCTCCCGCCCGAGCTGCGCGACCGCGCCGGGCGGGTCGCCGAGCGATTCCACCTCGACGCGCCCTCGTGGTATCGCGACGCGGACAGCACGCCGCACCTCGCCGGCGTGGCGGCGGCAGTGTGGGATCAGCGGGTGATCCGAATCCGGTACGTGCGCTGGGAGAAGCCGCAGCAAATCACGCGCGAGGTCGAACCCTACGGACTCGTTTTCAAGGCCGGTCGCTGGTATCTCGTCGCTGCCGCCGCAGAGACCACTACACGCACCTACCGCATCTCGCGCATCGTTGATCTCGAGACACTTGACGCCACCTTCAAGCGCGATGCCGCCTTCGATCTCGCACGACACTGGGAGGAATACCTCCGACACTTCGACCAACGCCGACACGTGGATAGCGCCACCATCCGCCTGTCACCTAACGCATTGGCCCGGCTGCCAGAGGTAGCAGAACCCGCCGTCGTAGAAGCGGCCCGGCGCACGATCCAGCCCGACACTCATGGATGGTTTCGAGCCACCGTTCCAGTCGACGAGCCCGGCCAAGCTCTCGCCGATCTCTTCCGGCTCACCCCAGAGGTCGAGATCATCCAACCCGCCGAACTCAGGGCAACGATGATCGAAACCGTCCGAGCTCTCAGCCGCCTCTACGAATCCTCGCACCTATCCGACGACTGAGCCCATCGACGCGGTCCGAAGTGTGCTCAGCCGTTGCCAACTGCCGACCGCCTCGGCTGGCTCCGACTTGACTGGGATGAGCCGAAGGGCCATGCATCGGCAACATGTTGCGGTCCACGTCCAGGCGACAGCGGTCGCAGCGACCACTCACCGCAAGAGGAAAGCGAAAGGGGCATGGGGCTCGGGAATCCTGAGTTGCGACGGAGCGAACTGCACTCGATTTCTCCCCCAATCGCCCCACAGAGTGCCCCAATTTCTGCGCACCTGAGTGTGACGGACGAGGCGAAAAACTCTATACTCGCAGGTGAGGCTTGGTGGGCCGTAGAGGACTCGAACCTCTGACCCCTTGCGCGTCATGCAAGTGCGCTACCAACTGCGCCAACGGCCCCGTCAGCGAATGACCTTACCACCGGGCCAATTCCCCACCGGGCGGGGTGGCCGGCCATCGAGCGGAGCCGTGTCGGGGGGAACTCCCTACAATTAGGGATCGTGACCGCCAGCGAGAGCACCACCACCACCACCACCACCACCGCCAGTCCACTCCCCGACCTGGAGCGGCACCTCGAGCGCATCGCCGAGGACGGCTACACGGTCCTCCCGAACGCAATCGAGCCGGAGTTGCTCGACGAGGTCGACGAGGCCCTCTTGAAGCTGGAACACGACCTCGGGACCGTCCCGGCTGACAACCTCTTCGAGGGGCTGCACACGTTGCGGGTGTACAACCTGCTGGTCCACGGGGCTACGTTCCAGAAGATCCCGGTGCACCCGAACGTCCTCCCGGTCGTCGAGGGGGTTCTCGATCCGGGTCTCCTGATCTCGTCGCTGTCCTCAATCGCCATCGGTCCGGGCGAGCAGGCCCAGCCCATCCATGCCGACGACCAGCTCATCCCGCTGACCCGACCGCACGTCCCGATCATCTGCAACACCATGTGGGCGATCACCGACTTCACCGAGGAGAACGGGGCCACGCGCCTGGTTCCGGGCAGCCACCTGCGCGACGAGCCCCCGAACCCCCTCGAGCACTACGACACGATCCCCGCCGAGATGTCGAGGGGCAGCGTCCTGGTCTGGGTGGGGAGCCTCTGGCACGGCGGCGGCGCCAACCACACGGATCGGCGTCGGGTCGGCATCGCCATGAACTACTGCGCCGGCTACATCAGGCAGCAGGAGAACCAGCAGCTCGGCGTGCCCCCGGCACTCGTCAAGACCTTCCCCCGCCGGCTCCAGGAGCTCGTCGGCTATTCGGTCTACAACGGCCTCGTCGGCCACATCGACAAGCAACACCCGGCCAAGGTCGTCCTCGCCGGGGACGAGGGGGTCGACATGGTCTGGGATCTCCTCAGGATCTGAAGGGGATCAGGCCGCCGGCGACAGGGCCGCCGGCACGAGGGGCCACTCGTAGTCGAGGGGATCGATCGGGATCATGCCCTGCGAGACGCGCCACCCGTCGTACTCCTGCGCCCATTCCCGGTGCCACTCGATCTGGTCCTCGTGGAGACGGATGAGATCGCACTCCCGCAACGCGTCGTGTCGCGAGGCCAGGGCGAAGAGCACCTCCATGGACGCGATCGCATCGACCGACGCGTCGTGTGCGCGCCCGATCTCGATGCCGTAGTGACCGCACAGGTCGACGAGCGTTCGCCGGCCCCTGCGCCCCCGGTCGAAGTGACGATCGATCACACCCGCGTCGAGCACCGGTCCGCTCCATCCCCGCTGCACGATGCCCCGGCCGCACAACTTCACCGCCTGCGTCTCCACCATCGTCAGGTCGTAGTCGAGTTTCATTCCCGCCAGTGGCACCCCGCGCCTGCCCGCCGACACCACGGCATCCGCCAAAAAGCTGACCGCCGCGTCCAGGGGCATGCCCTCGTCGCGCGCCCGTTCGGTCGAGATGCCGTGCACCTCCGTCGCCCCGGCCGGTATGTCGCGTCCGGGGTCGATGAGGCCCGACCAGCTCCGGACCACGACCCCGCCGACCACCTGCACCAGCGCGTACGAGACCGGCACGTCGTTGAAGCGGTCGATCCCGGTGGTCTCGAGGTCGAATCCGAGCACCTCGCCGGCGGTCCACGCACCCATGGAATGGAGCATTGCAGCGGGGTGTGACAGAGCGGCGGATACCCCATCGCCTGCCCCGCACCCTCAGATCACACCCTCGTCGATCATGGCGTCGGCCACCTTGCGGAATGCCGCCACGTTGGCCCCCACCACGTAGTCACCCGGTTGGCCGAACTCGGCGGAGGCGGCCAGGGTCACGGAGTGGATCGAGGCGACGATGGAGCGCAGCTGCGCGTCGATCTGCTCGGACGGCCATGGGAGATGCTCGGCGTCCTGGGCCATCTCGAAGCCCGAGACCGCGACCCCTCCGGCGTTGACGGCCTTGCTGGGCCCGTAGAGGATGCCGGAGTTCCGGAGGATCTCGGCCCCGTCCGGCACCGTCGGCATGTTGGCTCCTTCCGCGACCAGGGTCACCCCGCCGTCGACGAGGGAGCGGGCGTCCTTGGCCCCGATCTCGTTCTGCGTCGCCGATGGGAAGGCGCAGTCGGCCGGCACCGACCAGAGCGGGTTGTGGTCCGAGGGCACCGCCGGCGTGTAGATCGCGCCCGGGAACTTCTCGGCGTACTCACGGATGCGCCCGCGGCGGACGTTCTTGAGTTCCAGGACCCACTGGAGCTTCTCCGCATCGATGCCGGCCGCGTCCAGGACGAACCCATCCGAATCAGACAGCGTGATGGGCACCGCGCCGACGTCGATCAGCTTGGCTGCCGTGTAGAGCGCGACGTTGCCGCTACCCGAAACGAGGCAACGCTTGCCCACCAGCGACTCGCCGCGCGTGGCCAGCATCTCCTGCGCGAAATAGACGACACCGAAGCCGGTAGCCTCCGGCCGGATCAGCGAGCCGCCCCATGTCGGGCCCTTGCCGGTCAGTGCGCCCGTGAATTCGTTCGTGATCCGCTTGTGCTGCCCGAAGAGGTAGCCGATCTCCCGCGACCCGACGCCGATGTCGCCGGCCGGGATGTCGGTGAACTGCCCGATGTGGCGGTACAGCTCGGTCATGAAGGACTGGCAGAAGCGGCGCACCTCGTTCTCGCTCCGGCCCTTGGGATCGAAGTCCGCGCCGCCCTTGGCGCCCCCCATGGGCAGACCGGTGAGTGCGTTCTTGAAGGTCTGTTCGAAGGCCAGGAACTTGAGCAGTCCGAGGTTCACGGTCGGGTGGAAGCGCAGGCCCCCCTTGAACGGGCCCAGGGTGCTGCTCATCTGGACCCGGTATCCGCGGTTGACGTTGATGTCCCCCCCGTCGTCCACCCACGTGACGCGGAACAGGATCACCCGCTCCGGCTCGACCATGCGCTCCAGAATCCGGGCCCGCCGGTACTCGGGGTGTCGCTCCAGAACGGGATCGAGGGTCCGCACCACCTCCATGACCGCCTGCAGGAAGTCCGGTTGGTCGGGATACCTGGCGATGACGTCCGCCGCCAGCGCGTCCACGTAGGCCGTCGTCATGGCTCCCAGTCTGGCAACGTCGGTCACCGGCGATAGGACCGAAGGTCACATCATGCGGGACACCCTCTCGGGAAGGCCCCCGCTCGGCTCCCTCGACAGCTACCGTCACGGGATGCACGGCCGCACCTGGTCCCGGCGCCGGCGCTCCGTCATCGTGGCTGTCGCGGTCGCGCTGGCCGGTGCACTCGTCGCCGCGGTCCCGTCCGGTCCGCCGTCCGGGACAGCCGGCGCGCTGACGGCGGCCGCGGCCGTCTCGGACCCGGCGGCCCTCGTCCATCCCCTCGACGGCACCGGCACCGGACCGGTCAACCCCGGCACCGTGGGTGAGTTCCCGGGTGCCGACACCCCCTTCGGCATGATGCAGTGGAGCCCCGACACCAGCCCGGACGCCGTCCAGTCCGGCGGCGGGTACGCCTATTCCGACAGCCACATCAGCGGCTTCAGCCTCACCCACCTCAGCGGCACCGGGTGCCCCTCCTACCAGGACATCCCGATCCTCCCGACCATCGGCACCGTCGGGAGCGCTCCAGGGTCGGACGTCGACGCGTTCTCGCATGGGCAGGAGCACGCGTCACCCGGCCGCTACCAGGTCGAGCTCGGCCCGGCACCCATCTCCGTCTCCCTCGCCGTCACGACGCGGACCGGCATCTCGAGCTTCCGATTCCCGCGCGGCACCGCGTCCAACCTCCTCTTCAAGGTGGCCGGCAGCGCCAATCCGGTCACCGCGGCGAGCGTGCACACAGTGGGGCGCGACGAGGTCGAGGGCCAGGTCACCAGCGGGCAGTTCTGCCAGACGGGGACCGACTACACCTTACACTTCGTCGCCGTCTTCAACCGTCCCTTCGCCTCGACGGGCACCTGGGACGGATCCGGCACCACGGCCGGCAGCACCGCGTGCACGGGGTCGTCGTGCGGCGCCTACGTGACGTTCGACACGATCGCCGAGCCCCTCGTGCTCATGAAGGTCGGGATCTCCTTCGTCAGCATTGCCGACGCGGCGCGGAACCTCAGCTCGGAGGATCCCGGGTGGTCGATCCAGAAGGTGAGCGCGCAGGCGCAGTCCAAGTGGAACACCCTCCTCCGCCGCATCGCCGTCGGCGGGGGCACCGCAGGACAGCAGCACACCTTCTACACGGCGCTGTACCACTCCCTTCTCTTCCCGAACGTCGTGTCGGACGTGAACGGCCAGTACCCCGGCAGCGACGGGAAGGTGCACATGGCGCGCGGACACGAGGAGTACGCCAATTTCTCCGAATGGGATATCTATCGCAGCGAGATACAACTCGTGTCCTTGCTGTCCCCCCTCACCGTCGGCGCCATGGTCCAGTCGCTGCTCGACGACGCCGAGCAGACCGGCTGGTTACCCAAGTGGGCCATCGTGGGTGGGGACGAGTCGCAGATGAGCGGTGACTCGGCTGACCCGATCATCGCTGACGCCTACGCCATGGGGGTACGCAATTTCGACGTGGGCGCCGCACTCACGTACATGGTCAAGGGGGCGACGCAGAACGAGACCGGCCACGGCCTCGAGATCGAACGCCAGTACCTGAGCCAGTACCTGTCCCAGCACTACGTCAACGCGGGGTCGCTCGACCTGACCTCCATCGACTACTCCATCGGCGGCTCGGTCACCTTGGAGTACGCCATCGACGACTTCGCCATCGCCCGGATCGCCGCGGCCGAGCACGATCACTCGGTGGCCGCCGCCATGATGCGCCGCGCCGCAAACTGGGAGTACGAGTTCAACCCCGCCACCGGCTACATCCAGGCCCGCGGCACCGACGGAAGCTTCCCTCCCGGCCAGGCGTTCGAGGCGTCGCAGCTCGAGCCGGGAGGGCAGACCGGATTCGAGGAGGGCAACGCGGTGCAGTACACGTGGGCAACCCCCCAGGACCTGGCTGCGCTGGCGTCCCTCATGGGCGGTGATGCCGCGGCAGCCGACAAGCTCGACACGTTCATGAGCTCGCTCAACGCGACCCGCAACGCCCCCTACGACTGGTCGGGCAACGAGCCGAGCGAGTGGGCGCCGTGGGAATTCGACTACTTCGGTGCGCCCGCCGCCGCCCAGCGGTCGGTGCGGTCCATCGTCGACTCCGAGTACGCCGACGCACCGGTCGACGAACCGGGCAACGACGACCTGGGCGCCATCTCCTCGTGGTACGTGTGGGCGGCCCTGGGGCTGTTCCCCGTGACCCCGGGCTCGGCCAACCTGGCCCTCGCCAGCCCCCTGTTCCCCTCTGTGACGATCACCCTGCCCGACGGCCACCGCCTCGTCGAGGACGCCCCGGGGGCGGCGGCCTCCCGGCCCTACGTGCACGCCCTGAGCGTCAGCGGCGTGACGAGACCCGCGCCCCCGCCGTCGGAGGCCGGCTGCACCAGTTCGCCTGTGTCCCACTCCCCCTCCGGGATGTGGGACCTGCCTTGGCTGCCGGCGTCCGTCATTCGGACGGGGGGCACCCTGCATTACAACCTCTCGAGCTCGCCCGACCCGGCCTGGGGGTCGTCGCCAGGTGACAGCCCTCCCTCGTTCGGTACCGGAGCGCTGCCGGCCGTCGGGTTCTCGTCGCCCAGCGGCGCGACCACCGCCGTGGTGGGTCAACCCACGACCGTCCAGATCGGGATAGCCCCGGCGGGCACCGGTGCCGCATCGGTCCACTGGCAGGCGACATCGGTCGCGGGCGGTCCAACGGTGTCACCGTCGTCGGGGACTCTTGCTCTCCTGCCGCCCGACGATGCGCCCGGCTCGACCGCCGCCTGCGGCGTTCCACACCCCGCCCCCCAGACGCTGACTGTCACCGCAACGACGGCAGGGGCCTATGCCGTGCGCATCAGTCTGAGCACCACAGGGGGCACGCAGCTCCCACCGGTCGTGCTCGATGTCGTGGCGCAGCCCTGATTGCCCGGGGCCGGAGCCGGAGCCGGAGCCGGAGCCGGGGTCCTACCAAGCGTCGAGCATCTGCGCGGTGAAGTCGATGATCGCCACGAGGCCTCCAAGGCGGCCGAAGACCTCTTCGGAGTCCAAGGCGCGACCAGTGATGGCCCGCTGCGCGGTGAGTGCCGCTTCTGCACAGGTGTTCAGCATCAGGGTCACCCGCGACGCGAGTGCCAAATCCGGGCATGCGTTCGCGGCCAACCATGCATTCGCATCCCGGGTTGCGGCCGCCAGTTCGTCCGCCGCCGCCAAGATGGCGACTTCGTTCACGTTCAGCGCCATTGAGAACCGGCCCTCGGCGCTCGTCACGCGCCGCAAGACGGCCGTCGCGCTGTAGCGCCAGAGCACCTGTGTGGTTGGTGGTTTGTCCATGGACTCGGTGGACGGTCGGGCGAAATCCTCCCGTCGACCGTGATTGTGGCGAAGAACGACCGCCGCTTGTAGAGCCGTTCGAACCTGTGCCCACAAGCCCCGCACAACAGGCCGACGATCAACACGCGCGGAGTCAGCCGGCAGCGACGTCGGGCGGACCCTCCGACGAGCGTTGTGCGGGCGTTGTGACGATCAGTCCGGTCGGCTCTATTTCGTACCCAGTGTGGGCTGTCAACATCCGATGGGGGGCGGTGACGGGGGAACGGGGCTTGTGTACGCCGTGGTCACCGCCCCTCCATTCGCAGCCGCGTTCCAGGGCGGGGGCAGAGAAGTCATAGAAGTTGCCACTGCGGTCAGCTTCACAATCGTCATTTCCTGCTACCACTCGATGCCGGTGGAGACACAGAACTCATTCTGTTCGGGGTCGAACATTCTGACCCATTGCGTTCCGCCGATGCTCTGCGCGCATTCGTCGATGCGATGGGCGCCGAGTTCCTCGAGCCGTTGGATCTCGGCTTCGATGTCATCGACCACGATGTCGAGGTGCATACGGTTCTTGCCGGCTTTCGGTTCGGGTACGCCCTGAAGGAGAAGGGGTGAAGCGCTGCCTTCTTTGGGAACGAGGACAACCAAATCCGCGGCCGTGTAGTAGTCGCGATAGTTGAGCGCTTCGCGCCAGAACGTCGCGAGCTCTTTTGGCTCTGCACAGTCGAGCACGAGCTCCACCTTCGCCTTGTGTCCCACCTCGAGCCTCCAGGTCCGAATACCACTCGGCCAGTGACCATGAGAATACGGGGCCAACGAGGACACCCTGCCCTCTACGCCGGTCATGCGAGAAACTTCCCGCACCCTGGCTTAGCCTGAGACAGCCCTGGTCCTCGAAGGCGAAGGAATCGATGCCGCAGTGATCAGCTCACCGCATACCGTGAGAACCAACCTGTCGACGATTCAGTGGTCTCACGACGGCACCCGGGTTACGAAGCGCCACGACCCGGCGGCCAACGCCGACAAACTCGGTCCCCGAGCCACAATCCTCGACCACCACCATTCAGGCTCCGATCACTGGGCCCGCCACTTCGCCTACGAGTTGCGGGTCAACCAGCTCCTCACCCGTCATCGCCCGCCAGTGCCGACGCCTCGACTGGTCGGCCATGACCGAAAGGCGCTCACCCTCACGTTCGAGGCCATCGCGGGCCACCGCCTCGGCCCCAAATTTCCTCTGGACCTGACCGACGACGAGCTGGAAGGACTTATCTCTCTCGCCACCGCCCTCCGCTCCTACCACCCCCGACCCCGCTGGCTCCGCAAGTTGCCGATCCGGAGCCGGCTCCGGCGGGCAAGTCAGATCGGACTGCTCAGCAGGAGCGAGTACCAGGCCCTCCAACAGCTCAGATCGCGCATAGACATCCGATGGGTCTTTGCTCATGCCGACATCAATCCGAGCAACATCGTGGCCACAGACCATGGATTGTTTCTCCTCGACTGGGAGTGGGCGGGGCTGTACCCAGACGGTTACGACCTGGCTTTCCTATGGTTCGTGCTCATCGACCTCCCAGAGGCCAGATCGACTGTCGAGGGTCGGATACGTACCGACCCAACCGTCTTCTGGCTCTCCGCCTTGATCATCGAACTTCTCCACCTCGAGTGGTTTCGGGGCGAGTTTCGGCCGCGCCACGTAGCCACTCGCGACGTTCTGGTCGCAAAGCTGCTCGACCAGCCACCGAGCGACCGCTGATCCCCGGCCGATCGAAAGTCCCTACTCATGCCCCGAACGCTCCGACATCAACGGCTGTCCACCTGTCATCGACGCGAGGTTCCGCGATGGACCTGGCCCGGCGATGGCGAGGGAGCTTGAGGTAAGGGACTCCACCCGCCCCGGTACGGCATGGACGACTCGGTCTGTCTTCCAGAGAGCGTTCAGCGCAGGGGCTGCGTCGACTGGCGGCGCATCGAGATCGAGGCCGACCGCTCGGAAAGCGTCGGCACTATGCACGAGGACATCAGTCAACCCCATCCCCTCTGGGTTCCCAGGTAGACGGAAGCGCCCCTCTGCCCCCTTGCGGAGTCGATCAGCAAGCTCGGGGACGTCTTGCAAACCGTCAGACCTGCCGCTCTGGCACAGGTCCTGTCGCGTATCGCACACGGTTAGTAGTTCTAGCTAGTCGCACGCCCCATTGAGCCAGCGCTCGACGACCGCCTTCCAAATTCAAATCGTGAGCCGATGGTCCGCGACTCCGGCTCAGAAGATCGCCAACACCGCTATCAATGCCAGGCATCCGGCCAGGACGAAACTGGTCAGCACCGTCTTCTGCCAAAGGGCGCTCGAGAACTCGCTCAAGACTTCTGCCCCCGAGTCGACCTTCACGGGATCCATGTGTGATGCATCGTCCGTGACAGCCAGCGACTTGAACCATTTGCCGCATCGCGGCCCTCAGCTGAGGAGCAAGGGGCGGGGCGGCACCGTCCCGGCGATACTGCACCCAACCGCAAACACCCTGGAGGCGGCGGGCGGAATCGAACCGCCGTACGGGGCTTTGCAGG
>Ga0181530_10002004_pt1 | contig 24908 bp, 16 predicted proteins | sample PEATcosm2014_Bin_42_FD_119769 | JGI IMG/M metagenome (GOLD analysis project Ga0181530, IMG submission 119769) | Peatland microbial communities from MTU Mesocosm Facility, Houghton, MI, USA - PEATcosm2014_Bin10_60_metaG | ecosystem: Environmental > Terrestrial > Soil > Wetlands > Peat | place... | reverse complement strand
TCGTCCGCGATGGCCAGCGATTTCTGCGGATGCAAGGCGCGGCGGAAGCTTTCGTCGGGATACTTGTACGGACGCGAGAAGTAGCGCCACGAATTGGGGAAGCGATCGACGGAAGCAGCGACAATACAGAGACTGACCAACAGCAGCAGTCCGAGAAACCACCATGAGTGAAATACATCGGTAAGCCCAAGCGTATCCAGTATCCGGAGCGCCTGCGGGGAGTAAGCGTTCTGCATCTCATCGGGCTCGGTGGTCGGCCGCTGCAGCACGATTGTGCCGACTGCGGCGAGTATCACGACCAAGATCAAAAGGACCACGCCGGTCTGAATGGAAGCGATGGTGCGCCACGTTTTGTGGCCAACTGCACGGAAATCTAGAGCCATATCTTCCCCCACTGCTAAGTCTGAAATGCAAGTCCCGCGCCACACGTGCCGCGGCGTGTAACCGACAGATTCAAAGTCGTTTAGCAAACAAGGGGGCGATGGCCATGATCGCCGATTTGGGCTAAATCGCGCATTCCAACCCAGTTCGGCGGGGATTTCACACATCACAGGGTGCTGGTGATGATTCTCACTCACCCGTGTGATGGGCACCGGAGAGTGTTTTGAAGGACGCCCGCGGGGATTCCTTGGGGCATTTCACCGACGATGCTGTGGCAGAAGGCTCATTGTGGGGTTCATAATTGTTGCGAGAGACTTGCTGGATAGGTCGACTATGTTTCTTAACCTCCTTTTGTTCAGTCAGTTGCGCACGCGTTGCAGCTCGCAACAGTTATTTTGTGATACGGTAGCCTTCGTGCACACGCACCCTTCGGAGGCCGTGTGAGATTGCTCCCCCATCGCATTTGGTTCAGTAAGACGGTCGCAAACCACCGAGGCCGCATTCCTGGTATTCATTTCTTTATTTTCTTTACGTTGATGGTGTTGCTCGTTTCGCGCGCCACTGCCGCCGTTCACCCCGTTCCTTTAGATAAGAACACGAACGCGGCCAAGTGCCTGGAATGCCACGAGGATAAGTCGAAGGGCAAAAAGTTTGTACATTCCGCCATGGCGATGGGCTGCATGAGCTGCCATGAGATCCGGGTCAACAAAGACACCACCCGCGTAAAGCTGATCACCACGGTTCCCTACAAGCTCTGCCTCACTTGCCACGCCGACAAAGATGCCAATCAGATCAAGGGCCAAGTTCACCCGCCAGCCGTCCGGGATTGCCTGAACTGCCACGATCCGCATACTTCCGACAACAAGAATCAGTTGTTCAAGGCGACCAGCGGCGAGAAGAAAGACAATCTTTGCCTCGCCTGCCACACTCAGGGAACTAATGTTCCAGAGAAGGGCAGCCGCCACGCGGCGCTGGACATGGGCTGCGAGACTTGCCACGTCACGCACAAGACGGGGGAACGGGGCAAGCGCGAATTTGATTTCCACCTGACCAAGGACGCTCCCGCGCTGTGCATTGATTGTCACGATGTCAAGGACGCCAATCTGGTTAAGGTGCACCAGGGACAACCGTTCGAAAAGGCCGATTGCCTCTCTTGCCACGATCCCCACCAGTCGGCGGCGCCCAAGCTGATGCGGGCGTTCATGCACAATCCTTTTGAGTCGAAGTCGTGCGATACATGTCACCAGCCGGCCAAGGACGGCAAGGTTGTTCTGACTCAGGCCAGCGCCAAGGAGATATGCGTCACCTGCCACTCCGACAAAGCCGAGCAGATCGAGAAGGCGAAGGTCCAGCATCCGGGCGCGGCGGGCGATTGCACCGACTGCCACGATCCGCACGCCGGTCGCTCGCCGGGCTTCCTCAAGCCGAATCCGGTTGCGGTTTGCCTGGGCTGTCACAGCGAGCAAGCGGAGCAGGGCAAGAAAGTGCATGCGCACCAGCCAGCCTTCGAGCAGGGCTGCGCCATCTGCCATGATCCGCACGGCGGCGAAAACGACCACCTGTTGCGCGTGGCAAAGCCCAACAAACTCTGCCTCGAGTGCCACGGTCCCGACGCCAACCCAAAGAAGCTGGAGAGCGAACATCTTGTGACCATCTTCGACGGCAAGGTAAAATTACCGGAAGACTACTTCAGAAGGGTGCCCGTTCTACCCATTCAGTATGGTGCGGGCCATCCGGTGGCAAAACACCCGGTCCAGGATCTGGTGGATCCGAACGATCTGACCAAAGTCCTGGTCCCCATAAATTGCCTGACGTGCCATCAGCCACACGCTTCGGCGCAGGCTGACCTGCTGGTCAAGGATCAGAGCAATAACGAAGCGTTTTGCAGGACTTGTCACAAGGGTGCGACGATTTCAGCAGGAACCGCAACCGGAAAGGGAGGGAAGTAGCGATGTCTGAGGTTCGGCAAAAGCCAATGCGCAGAGGAATGGCAGCAGCGATGCTGCTGCTTATGCTGGCCTTGACCTGGGCCGCGCCGGTTGCCCTCTATGGCGACAAGCAAAAGAAGAAGAAGACGGATACGACTCCCGCGGCACCTGCGGCTCCGGAGAAAATGCCGGACTTCTCTACCGTTGTATTCCCGTCACCGCCCGCCATAACGCGGGTGAAGTATCTGGATTATTTCTCCGCCGAGAAGCCTGAGTACAATCCGATCAAAAAGGAAAAGAAAAAGGTTTCCTGGATGGATCGGATGGCGGGTACTTCGGCGGATACAGACAAGGGCGGCGGGATGAAGCCACGCTTTCAGCTGGTTTCGCCTTACGGGCTGGCCGTCGATTCGAAGGGCCGGCTCTTCGTGGCGGACACCAAGGTCGGCGCCATCTTTATCTTCAACACCGAAAATAATGCCGTTGAACTCATCAAGCATGGCGAACATGCGAAGTTTGGATCCATCTATGGCTTGGCCATGGATGATAACGACAACCTATTTGTTTCCGACGCCGAACTCCGTCACGTGCTGGTGTTCGATGCGAACCATAAACTGCAAGCCGGCTTCGGCGACGGTGTAATGCAAGATCCGAACGGCTTGGCCATTGACCCCGAAAACCGCTTCATCTATGTGGCCGATACGGGGCTGGACCAAGTGCTGGTTTACGACGCCGACACCTACAAACTCCTGCGCAGGATCGGAACTACCGGGAAGAATCACACCCTCACCGATCCGGGAAACTTCTCCAAGCCCACCAATGTCGCGGTGGATAAGGACGGCAACCTCTACGTCTCCGACACCTGGAACGACCGGATCGAGGTCTTTGACGCCGATGGCGTCTTCATCCGCACCTTCGGCAAGAACGGCGATGGTCCTGGTGACTTTGCCCGGCCCAAGGGCATTGCCGTCGATTGCGACGGGCACGTCTGGGTCGCCGACGCCATGTTGAACCGGCTTCAGGTGTTCACTCCAGAGGGCCATTTGCTCCTTGCCATGGGCAGCTTCGGTATTTTTCCGGGACAGTTCCAAGCCCTGACCGGCCTTACCATCGACAAGCAGAATCGCGTCTTCACCTCCGAACAATTGCTGGCACGGGCGCAGATGTTCCGCTATACCACCAATGCCGAAACCAGGACCGAGTTGGCGCGCCGGGCGGCGGAGCTGGAAAAGAAGGCACAAGAGCGAAGCTCACCGACAAAGGCCGCGGATACCCAGACCCCCAGCGCCCAGACTGGCACAGCGGCTGGCACTACGCCGACCGGTAGTGCGCAGGCCCCCGCTACGCAGACTGGTACTGCACCGACCGGCAGTGCGCCGGTCCCTGCTACGCCGACCAGCACTACGCAGACCGGCACTACGCCGACCGGCAGTGCGCAGACTGGGAACGCGCTGCCGGCTACGCAGACCCCGGCCCCGAATCCTTTTCAGGTCATGAAGCAGCAAGCTGCACCCGCGCCGCCGCCTGCTGACAAAGTTCCTCCACCACCACCTCCTCCTAACCATTGAATGAATGGCACTCCGGCCACCCCGCCTCCCCTAAACCGGGGGGGCGGGGGTACGTCAGGTCCCCCTCCCTTGGCGACTGGCGGTCAGAACCCGCACGACTCGCACATTACTTGGGTCATTTCACCAACTAGGTGCGGAAGAAAGCTCACTTCGGCGAGAACTGCAACACGTATTGAAATTCGCAATACTTCCAGAAATCCAATAAGTCATTTAACAACAATAAGTTAATGCTAAGGCCAGAAATCACCAGTCCCCCAAAACTAAGGTTAGGCTCGTGCACATGCATGGGTGGATATGGTCTCACAGTTCCAAAGCGGGTCAGGCAAGGCTTTCGCGGCGCAGTCCAGCCGCCCACGAGTTTTGGTTGTCCTCGGGCAACCAAGAGCACTACCTCGAGGCAGTTCTAAATCGCAACACGTAGCAAGAGGCAAAAATAGCTATCCAAATTTCAAAGGATGTGCACATTCCATGGAGGTTTTATCAATGAAAAAGCTAGCGCTAGCAGTCCTATTTATCGCCCTGGTCGGTACGCTGGCCATGGCGCAGTACACCGGTACCTCGCAAGGCAATACTAATTACATCCCGACAAGTGACGTCATGGGCGCGCACGAAAACGGCGGCCGTGGCTGCGCGGGTTGCCACGCTCCTCACAGCGGCGGACGCGGTTCCGGCGGCGACATCACCGGCAATTCAACTGTATCTGGCTATCAGGCCACTGGAGCCGGCACGGCTGAAGGCGACACCGGCCTGTGGGGCACTGACACCAGCCCGATCGAAACTGGTTACGCCGGAGGCGTGATCACCTTTGCTGGTTCTTATCCGATTACCCTGGCCGGCTTGAGCTGGTCCAGCGGCACGGTGTACACGGGCGTGGTCACTTGCTTGAGCTGCCATGACGGCAACGTCTCCAAGGGCGCCATGATGAGCGGCGTTTCCTACGAGCAAGCGTGGGGCCTGCTGAACTTTGCTACCTCGGCCGGTTCCAACGGACAGGTCAAAGTTACTCTGTACGGCACCGCGCCGATCCCGACACTGCTCGGCAACGACGGTGGCACGCTCGGCGACTATTCCAACGATCACCCGATCGGCCCAGCAGCGAACCTCGGCAAAGTTGCCGCGGCTGCTCTGGCCAATGGTCTGACCGTAACCGTGACCGGCGGCAAAGCGAAATACGTCGTCGCCACCGGCACAACGTATGGCAATTTCGTTGCGTCGTACGGAATTCCGGCGGTCAGCGCGATGGCCGTCACCTCTGGCGATGCCGTCGGAAACGACGTATTTGTCGTTTGCACCACTTGCCACGACCAGCACGTCCAGAACGTTTACTCGCAACTCGCATACGGTGCAGCGCCGATTTTCAGCGGCACAGTGCCAGCGGCTGCGAAGATCTTCTACGTGAAAGGCCCGTACAACCCGGCCGCTCCGTATGATCCCTATCACGTTCCATCCACCATGCGGTTCTGCCAGCAGTGCCACTTCAGCATGTCGAGTGAGTACTACGGCGCGACCAACATCGGGACCGCGTTCTAACTAGTTCGCGTATCCGAGGGAGAGGATATCCTCTCCCTTTTTTTATTGAGAGTGTTTTAATTGCGCCACCGACGGCCCGCCACCACACGTTTGATTCGTTGGACGAATCAAGCAATGGTTTGTTGGGCAGGTTCCCACATTCGAGTGCTCAAAGCCGCTAACTCGTCCCCTCACGGAGCAGCATCCGCGAATCCGCAAGCCAGGTCTTCCCGTTGAAATCTCACCGTTCCAGGTGACCAATCGCACTGAATCCAGTTGGTTGAGTGCATTAAAGTTGGCTGGAACGTTCGGACGTGCAAGAAATTAAAACAGGAGGTCCTGCAAATGAAAAAGCTAGCGCTAGCAGTTCTATTTGTAGCTCTTGTAAGCACTCTGGCCCTGGCGGGAGGCGCTTACACCGGCACCTCGCAAGGCAATACTAATTACATCCCAACAAGTGACGTCATGGGCGCGCACGAAAACGGCGGACGCGGCTGCGCGGGCTGCCACGCTCCTCACAGCGGCGGACGCGGTTCCGGCGGCGACATCACCGGCAATTCAACTGTATCTGGCTATCAAGCCACTGGAGCCGGCACGGCTGAAGGCGACACCGGCCTGTGGGGCACCGACACCAGCCCGATCGAAACTGGTTACGCCGGGGGCGTGATCACCTTTGCTAGTTCTTATCCGATTACGCTGGCCGGCTTGACCTGGTCCAGCGGCTCAGTGTACCAGGGCGTGGTCACTTGCTTGAGCTGCCATGACGGCAACGTCTCCAAGGGCGCCATGATGGCCGGCGTGTCCTACGAACAAGCGTGGGGCCTGCTGAACTTTGCTACCTCGGCCGGTTCCAACGGACAGGTCAAAGTTACTCTGTACGGCACTGCGGCGATCCCGACGCTGCTCGGCAACGACGGTGGCACGCTCGGCGATTACTCGAACGATCACCCGATCGGCCCGATGGCAAACCTCGGCGCAGTTGCCGCGGCCGCTCTAGCCAACGGTCTAACCGTAGTCGTTTCCGGCGGCACGGCGACCTACACCGTCACTACCGGCACAACGTATGGCAATTTCGTTGCGTCGTACGGAATTCCGGCGGTCAGCGCGATGGCCGTCACCTCTGGCGATAGTGCCGGAACCGACGTGTTTGTCGTTTGCACCACTTGCCACGACCAGCACGTCCAGAACGTATACTCGCAACTCGCATACGGTGCATCGCCGATTTTCGGCGGCACGGTGCCAGCGGCCGCGAAGATCTTCTACGTGAAAGGCCCGTACAACCCGGCCGCTCCGTATGATCCCTATCACGTTCCATCCACCATGCGGTTCTGCCAGCAGTGCCACTTCGACCTGTCGAGTGAGTACTACGGCGCGACCAACGTAGGGACCGCGTTCTAGGTTGCTTGCTTAGCGTTGTCCTGGGGGAGAGGCTACTCTCCCCCTTGTTTTTTGAGCGGTCGGCGGCCGGTGGTAGGAGCCAATCGCCGGTCAACTCCGACCTGGAGTCCCATTGAGCCGCCCCCACTACCTCTACTCCTGTCTCAGTTTGGGTCATTTCACCAGTTCAGTGCGGGAGAAGGCTCATTTTTCTCCGAAAACACCGGCGGTCAGGTTTCACCCACTTCATTGTTTACACGATAACTCATTTGTTTGTGGTAAATTACAGCCGATGTAAAAAACTACAACAGGCCCAGAGCTAAGGCGAGGCTCGTGCACACTAACGGTGTATGTTCTTTTGTGGGGGGATCATGAAATTCCTATTCAAAACTGCCGTGCTCGGTGCAGCCTTGTCTTCAGCGTTGTCGTTGGCGCAAGTCGCCTCTCACGCGCCGACGCTGCCGATCACGACGGCGACCAACAGTGTGCCCACGAGCATGGCTCCGGTTTCGAGCATGCAAGTCACCGGCAAGCCAGTGGCGCGAGTGAACGGCGCGGTGCTCACCGACCGCGACCTGCTGCGCGAGATGCTCGCGATGTTTCCCTACGCCCGCCAACACAATGGATTTCCCAAAGGCAAAGAGGCCGAGATTCGCAAGGGCGCGATGCAGATGATCGAGTATGAGGAACTGGTGTACCAGGAAGCGGAACGCAGGAAAATGACGATCCCAGCGGCGCGCCTGGACCAGGCAGAGGGAGAGTACCGCAGCAAATTTCAGAGCGAAGAGGATTTTAGCGAGTATCTGAGAACCGAGATGAACGGCTCGCGGCAACAGTTCCGCCAGCAGATTCGCCGCTCGCTGCTGATTGAGGCGCTGCTGAAGATCGAGGTCGGCGACAAATCCAAAGTATCGCTCGCGGAAGCCCGCGCCTACTACGACAAGAATCCGAAGCTTTTCCATCACGGTGAGCTTTTCGAATTCCAGACGATTTCCATCATGCCGCCGGAAACTGCCAGCGTCGAAGAGAAGCAGAAGGCCCGGCAGCGGGCGGAAGACGCGCTGAAGCAGGCCAAAGCCACCAAGAGTTTTCAGGAGTTCGGGTTGCTGGCGGAAAAACTTTCGGAAGACGACTACCGCGTGAACATGGGCGACCACAAACTGGTAGACCGCAAGGACCTGCCGCTGGAGATCGTGAAACCCGCGCTGGCCATGCAACCGGGGCAGGTGAGCGATCTGATTCAGATTGGCAGCTTCTATTTCTTCTTTCGTCTGAATGCCCACGTGGCGGCGGGCAATGTGGCATTTGGGGAAGTGAAGGATCGTCTGCTCAAGGATCTGCAAAAGACCAAGTACGATCGCCTGCGCGCCGATTTGGACAAGCGGCTGCGCGAACATGCGAAGGTGGAAGAGGTTTAAGCATCCGCGCCCCCGATGCGGGAGAAGACGCGGAGCACGAGATTGTGGGGAGCAGAGGCGGAAGGTGGAGGTTGGGAGAAAACGTGTGCCGTCGCTATCCAATTCTGATATGCACGTTTTCCCTTGTATTCTGGGCGCTGCCCGCAGCGGCGCAGGTGGAGTTTGGCGGCGCGCAAATGAGCGCGAGCGCCAACACCAGCGTGGGTTACGACGCCAACTACAGCAACCTGGGAGGAGGGACGGACCACGGATTAGGCTTGGCCGGCAGTGGCACCCTGGCGGGTTTTTACTACAACCCGAACTTCCTTTCCTTTAGCGTGCAGCCCTACTACAACCGGGGGCAGAGCAATTCCACCTCAGGGTCGGTCTTCGATACCAGCGGCTACAACGGGAGTGTCAATATCTTCTCTGGAAGCAACTTTCCGGGGAGCATCAGCTTCAACCAAATATGGAACGGCACGGGATCGTATGGGATTCCGGGCACAACCGGGTTGACGACGAAGAGTAACAACCGCGACTTCGCGATCGGATGGGGTGAACGGGTGCCGGGTCTTCCCTCCGTCTCGGTGAACTATTCGCGTGGGGACGGATCGAATTCCGTGCTCGGCAGCGATGTGGGGGGCGACGTTACATCGAACAGCTTTGGGATCCGGAGCGCCTATCGAGTTGCGGGCTGGAGCCTAGGCGGGGGCTTCACTCATGCGAATACCGATGCCAATACCACTGGAGCCCTGGAAGGCGTTGGAGCGGAGACTTCAAACACCTCAGACAATGCTTTTACATTCGGTACCGGGCATACGCTTCCCTTCCTGCACGCTGGTTTTGGCATCAATTTCAGCAGGGCAGATTACAACGCCAACTTTGGGGGGGAGACGAGTGGGAAGAGTACCGGCACGACGGATAATGTCGACGCAAACCTGAACCTCCAGCTCTGGAGGTTTCCCATCAGCGCAACCGCGATCTATATGGACAACCTGTATGGCAGCTTCGAAGAGCAGCAACTCAGCAGCGGAGGAGCGGGAATGCAGACCAGTCTCAGCCCTGAAACGCGCGAGCTGTTGCTGAGCGCGAGTACTTCATATCATGTGATGCCTCACGTAGTTGCCAACGGTTTTGTGAGCCGCCAGGAAATCTACATTACGGGACAAAGTTTCGGTGTGACGCAATTCGGGGGGACCGTCAATTTTTTCCTGGGCAAGCGTTTCAAAGGCTTGACCGCAACCATCGGGGCAAACGACTCCGCCAGCCAGCAGGGCAACGAGGGGGCTGGGCTGACGGCTAACGTGAATTACACAGGAAATATTGGCCGCTGGGATGTCGGGGGAAATTTCGGCTACTACCAGAACGTTGAGACCCTGTACGGGCTATACCAGACGTCCAGTCTAAGCTACGGCGGTAACCTGAGTCGCCGGTTTGCCAACGGCTTAAACTGGAGCATTGCAGGCGGCGGCGGCCGTACCGCTTTCGTAGATGTAGCTGGCAGCGGAAGCCAGGCAGAGAGCGTCAGCACCAGCTTGAACTGGCGCGGATACACGGTGGGGGGCAATTTTTCGCAATCGACCGGAAGTTCAGTCCTCACCGCGACGGGCCTGGTTCCGGTGCCGTCGCCGGTCGTTTCCAACAATTTGATAGTTTACAGTGGTCGGGGCTACGGATTCGGCGCTGGTGGTTCTCCGATACGGGGACTATCGATCAGCGTGTCCTACAGCAATGCAACCAGCAGCACTTCTGGCTCGGACACTAACGGCTTGATCGTCACCAATAACAATACGGCGTTGACTACCGGCGTGCTAACATACCAGTTTAGGAAATTGTATTTCAATGCGTCGGTTCTGCAGTTCCGGCAAGGCATCAGTACGTCCGGTATCGCCCCGAGTCTGGTGACTTCCTATTATTTCGGGGTATCCAGGTGGTTCAAGCTATTCTAGGCCGGGGACAGAACGGAGATCCTTGCACGTTGGGGATGACGGCGTGCATCCTCCTGCTACTGCTAACCCCGCTCTGGGCGGCAAAGGACAAAGAAAACCCCTCCGTATTCCATCCTCCCGACCTGCTGCTGCAAGACGGCCGAAAACTTACCTACGAGCGCAGCTTCAGCACGGAAAAGGAAGTGCGGGGGAGGCCCGGGTTCTGGACCAAGGTCCTGGACGTCGTGGCTGGCGAGCCTGACTATCGGGAGATGATCCGCCCGTACAGCATCGCTGTTGATTCGCATGGGCGCGCCATTATCACCGATCCCGGCGCCAGGGGCGTTCACATTTTTGACTTCGAGCAGCACAAGTACAAATTCATCCAGCGCGCGGAGAAAGACAAAGATCCGATGCTGGCGCCGCAGTGCGTTGCCGTCGATACCGAGGATAATTTCTACGTCACAGATTCCGAGTCGGGGAAGATTTTTGTCTTCGATGCGAGTGGAAAGTTCCAGCATGCTCTCGGCAGTCTGAAAGGTGGAGAAGGTTACTTCAAGCGGCCTACCGGGATCGCAGTGGATTCGGCGGCCCAGAGAATCTATGTCACCGACACGCTGCGGGACGAGATTTTCGTGCTGGATATGCAAGGCCAGGTGATGCAAACCATCGGGAAGCACGGCACCGGCGATGGCGAGTTTTATTTCCCAACAGAACTGCGTCTCGACGATAGCAGTCTGATGGTGGTGGACGCCATGAACTTCCGGGTTGAGCTTGTCGGTCGCGACGGTTCTTTTCAGGGCACGATCGGCCAAGTTGGCGATTCCGTCGGCAGTGTGTTCCGTCCGAAGGGCATTGGGTTCGACTCAGAAGGGCATTTGTACATTGTCGACGGGCTCTGGGGCGTCGTGCAGGTCTTCGACCGGCAGGGACAATTGCTGTATTACTTTGGCGGAAAAGGCAGAGGGCCGGGAGAGTTTCAGTTGCCCACGGGTTTATTCATCGATCATAACGACCGTGTCTTTGTCGTGGACTCGTTTAACCGGCGAGTCCAGGTATTCCACTATTACGGACTGCCGAAGCAGGCGAGAGGAGCAACTCCTTGAATAGGTTTGTGCTCTTCTGCGCGCTGATGATTGCGACGGCTGCAACCGAAGCGCAGGTCCCGACAACAAATGTTATCGGCGTTCATGATATGGGGCCAGGGGGCCAGTCGCCGATTAAAGGCGGCCTGACCACGTGCCAGTACTGTCATGCCCCCCACTCCGCGATGCACCTGGTTCAGCCTCTCTGGGCCCAAAAACTATCGAGCGTAAGCAATTACACGCTATATGCGGATCCGACTATGGTGAACCAGGTACAGGAGCCTCCGCTCGGTTCAGCCAGTAATCTCTGCCTTAGCTGCCACGATGGCACCGTTGCACCCGGGCAGACCACGCCTTACGGCAAGATCAAGATGAGTGGCTCCATGAATAGCCAGGACGTGTTTGGAACGAACCTGCAAGGCGTGCATCCGTTTAATTTCAAGCTGCCCTTGCAAAGCGCACCCAACCTGCTCCCGAGCCTGACATCGAGCGGTACGACGGGCAACCCGGCAGTGAAGTTGATTAACGGCAACGTTCAGTGCACGAGTTGTCACGAACCGCACGTCCAGGTGATTGACCCGGTTGCCCAGGACTTCCTGGTAATGAACAACGCGAATTCAGCCTTGTGCCTCGCTTGTCATGTGTCGGAGCCAAACCAGACACCAGAATCGTCTAGTCGTAACTTTCGTGCAATGATCGGAGTAAGCGGAGGTTTAGGGCACACGCCGAGCAAGTTTAACCCGTTTACCTATTGGTTCAAGAGTGAGCACCAGCAGGCTTCGTACAAAGTGTCCAAGACAGCGACCGCACAGCTTGGGCCTTACGGCAACACGAAACAGAATGGCTGCCTTTCCTGCCACAAACCCCACAATGCTCCGGGCGCGGACTCATTACTGAATGGACCGACTCAGCCAGTCCCGAATATGGACCGTACGACCCAGAACTGCATCACTTGCCACAACGGCGGCTCAAACATCTCGCCCGCGATTCCCAATGTCTTTGCCGAGTTTGCCAAGATTGGGCATCCTTTCCCATCAGGACACAACGAGCACAGCGCAAACGAGAGCGAAGTATTAAACAAAAATCGGCACGCTACCTGTGTTGATTGCCATGATGCGCATGCATCAACCCAGACTACTTCTTTCACGTTGATGACTATTCGTGGGTCCCAATACGGGGCGATCGGGATTAGCGCTTCGGACGGTACCACTGTTGTGAGGCCTGCGACAGATCAATTCGAAACCTGCCTGCGCTGTCACGGTACGAGTACGGGCAAGCAGATTCTAGCCGTTTACGGCTACTTGCCGACGCGGATGGCTACAACCGGTGACCTGCTGAACATAATCCCACAGTTCAGCGTTACGGCGAGGTCAAGTCATCCCGTGATGCACGACGGTAACAGTCCGTTCCCGCAGCCCAGTCTGCTCAAGTTCATGTGGAATCTGAACGGAACCACTCAAGGGCGCGCCATCAATACACGCATTCTCTGTAGCGACTGCCATAACAGCGACGACAACCGCGAATTCGGTGGCAGCGGACCGAATGGACCCCACGGTTCGCAGTTCTCCCATATCTTAGAGCGGCGCTACGAGTTTAGTCAGGTTGCTCCAGGTGTGCCGCCCACGGCTGGACCGGGAACGGCCATCCAAAATCTTCTTCCTCCGATCGTAGACCCGTCGGCACGCGGCCCTTATTCACTGTGCGCCAAGTGTCACAACCTCTCCAACATCATGTCGAACGCCAGCTTCAGTCAGCATGCTTTCCACATCAACGCCGGATTTTCTTGCTCCGTCTGTCACACCGCACATGGAATCGGTGCATCTTTTGCAGGTATCTCCGGGGAGCGCCTGGTGAACTTCGACCTGAAGGTGGTGGCCCCGAACGACAGCGAGAGGGTCCCCATTTCCTACTCGCACAGCACGAGTACCTGCACTCTCAAGTGCCACAACGTCGACCACAACGCCAACGGTACGGTTGGATCTGCCGTGAACGTGAAAGGATTGGGAAAGACCACACGTTGAGGGGAATGCAAGATCCGGAGAGTAAGCCACGCTGCGGGTAGCTCGTGCAGGGACAGACCGGGAACTGCGAAAAATGGCCACGCCGAACGACACCAGTCAGGAAAATCTTGCCGGGCGCACGTTGGATGGCGTCTTCGACAGTGCCCCACTGCGCATACTCACCTTACTGTTGTTGCTGACTACGGCACCCGTGTGCGCGGCACTCTCCATCACAGCTCTATTTAACGGTGACATCTGGTGGCATTTGCGTACGGGGCTTTGGATTCTTCAGAACCACAGCGTGCCCCGGATCGGCTTGTTTTCGCAGTATGTCGATAGGCCGTGGGTGGCCTCTAGTTGGGGATTCGATATCTTGACGTCTGGAGCCTACAAGCTGCTGGGGCTAAGAGCGTTCCCCGTGCTGCTAATGGCTTTCAAAGTGGCCCTGGCCGCCGTCACCTTTTTTTTGGCGCGCGGCCGGCGCGGAAATTTCTGGTGCGCCGTCCTGCTTTCCGCCATTGCGCAGTATGTCATTGTCGATTTGCTGCCGCTCCCCATTCTTTCTTCGATTCTGTTCTTTGGTGTTGAGCTGCTCCTCTTACTGCAAAGCCGCCGGTGCAATGATGTGCGCCCTCTGTTCTGGTTGCCCGTGCTTTTTTTCTTCTGGGCTAACGTGCACGGACAGTTTTTGAACGGACTGCTCTTGCTGAGCTTGTATTTGGTGGCCGAGGTTACGGAATCTCTGTTGCACATTTCCGGTGTAAGCTCGTTTTCGGCGCCCGCCAACTCTCTGGCGAAGGTCTCCACGATTGCCGCGCTTTCAGTAGTCGCAACACTGCTGACACCCTACTCGTTTCAGCTCCCCCAAAGCGCGTTCCAGACTACCTACGGCAAGGTGCTGTTCGAGAATTTTCTGGAGATGCAGGCCCCGGCTTTTCGGCGGCCGCAGCATTTTGTGTTGTTGCTGCTGGTCATGGCGGCATTTTGGGCACTTGGGCGGCAGCGCTCACGGGATCTGTTCAAACTAGGCATGATGGGTATCTTCGTAATGCTCGCTTTCCGAGTCCAACGAGACGTGTGGTGCGTGGTCTTCCCGGCAATTGCTGTGATCGCCGACGCTTTGGCGGACTGGCAACAAGAGCCTGAACCGCGGAAGAGCAGCCAGGGATGGAAATGGGAGAAGCCACTGGTTGCGGTCCTCGTTCTGGCGGTGTTTCTGGCTGCGATCATCCGCATCCCGAACAGCAACGCACTGATGAACCAGGCGAGTCGAGTTTTCCCCGTGAAAGCCTGCGATTTCATCCGAACGAACAGGCTTCCGGGGCCTTTGTTCAACGCATATTCTTGGGGTGGTTTCCTGATCTGGTATCTGCCGGAATATCCAGTCTCTATCGATGGCCGTTTGAATCTATACGGCGACGAAATCAATAAGAGATATTTCAAAGTGACAGGCGGTAGTCAGCGTCTCGAAACAGATCCAAGTTTCACCGGTGCCCGCACCATCTTAATTGAGCAAAATTCCGGGATGCTGAAAGCGCTGACGACTCTGCCGGCGTTGCGTGAGCAGTTCCGGGTGGCATATCAGGACGAGGTGGCTGCGGTTCTTGTACGGCAGTGAGAACTCATTCGGACGCTGTCGCGCGACCCGCTACTTGCGAGCAAACACCACGGAAAGTGGATCCTGATAGACCAAACGGAATCGTGTATCAATGGTCAGGAGCTTTGCCAGCGGAAGCTTCTGGGGAAGCAGCACCAGTCCGGCCTCATTCAGGTAGGGATCCGAGGTGTACGACTCGCCTTGCGAGCTCTTATAGGTGAGCAGGTCCAGTTCATCCCCGTAGAGATCGTTTCGTCCATCGACTGTCACCGGATACTGTGGCAGGTACCAGATCAAGAAGCCCCCCCAGTCGAGATGGTTGTATAGGGGACCTTGAAACGAGTTTCGACGTACAAAATTGGCGGCGTCCACCGGATATTCGTGGCTGACGGCCCGATCCAAGTCGCGGGTATTGAAGCCGGTGTTGCGCGCAGTCAACCACAGCATTATCGCCAGGAAGACCGCCACGCCAGCCAGTTCCGGAAGCTTCAGCACTGGGGTTGGCACACTTTCCCCGAGCGTGCTTCCTCCGAGACCCAGTCCAGCAATATCGGCTATATAGGTCGCGGCACAAATACCCAGAAACCACGCATCGCGCTGGGTACGGAAGGCAACGACGCTGGCGACGATCAGCAAGGAAAGCTTGAATAGGTCCAATCTTCTCGGCCATCCTACAGCGAAAAACGCACCCGCCGTTAACAACAGCAACACATAATGAGTAAAGAACTTGAAGTCGAAGGCCGACAACTCCTGAATCATGAAATAGGGCACGTGCGAGTTGGAATACGCGGCGACTACGTGATACAGGTGATACGTGTACGGCCCAAGAAAAGTAGCAGCGAAACAGGCGAACAAGACACCGATCAGTTCGGGAAGAGGGAGCGTGGGTGGCTCAAGGAAATCAAGTTGGATGCTAACCCAACTCGCAAGCCGCTGAAGCAGGTTGACACCCATGAACAGCCCAACCACGAACAGTCCATAGATGAACTGGATGTGGATGTTGGCCCAGAGGACAAAAATTACCGGCAACCACCACAGCAACTGCATCCTCCCCGTGCGCCGCGCCTCCAGGAGAAAAGTAAGCACGATCGTGAACAGGATCATCGTGACAAACACCGGCCTGGGCATGAGACTAAACAAAAAAGCGAAGCTACCGATGAGTGCAAGAAACCACGCCACCCAGAACCGTCCGGAAAGGCGGTGCACCATCCAGAAAAGCACGAAGGTGACCGCCACGGTCAGCAAAACTCCGAACATCGCGAGTCCCACCAGCCCGAACCAGGCATAAGAGCGCGAGAGCAGCACCTCATATCCCCAACTATAGGCAATCCAAGGATGAGTTCCTGCGGTACGGGAGAAAATGCCGACGAAGGGGACGCCATGGTGTTCAACGATCCAATCGCCGACTTTGAGATGCCACCAAAGATCCGGGTCGCGAACTGTCGTCCGGGATTCGAAGGCAATCACTGCCATTAGGATCAGCAAGGACGAAAGGGCAAGCAGCTGTAACGCGCGTAGCCTCAAAAGACTGAATACTTCCCGGAGCGCGTTCATTATTTGAAGCACCTCGATACTATAGCGTTACGACCGCTCGGTTCCCGACATCTGCGTGCCGGTTCCGCTAATGGTGAGGGCGGTCCGCGGCTGGGCCACAGCGAAATGCCCTTACATAATCATTGGCGACTACCGGGTCCCGACTCCAAACCCAGGATGACGGCTCCCGCCACACGCGGTCCAGATCCTCTACTACGACTGCATCGATGCCATACTCTTGGCAGGTGGCGTCTAAATAGCTGCCGTCCGGAAATGCGAATAAACCAGCGAGCTTCTGCAGGCGCAGAGCACAGAGAGCAGGGTCACCGCCAAAGTCCGTCCCACATCCTCCATCACCGGCGGCGGCGTCATGACCGGAATATAGCATGTGCAGGATGGGGTCCTCCTTGGATGGATTGCTTTGCAGGATTGCTGAAGAAGGCAGTCGCGCACCGAGAACGTCGTATGCTGACCGCAAAGCATATGTCCGTTTGCCGAAATGCCGGTCCGGATCCACCCAGCTTTCTCCCCTAATCGCCCCGCGATCAAAGAGGACCGGGAACATGCGCAACATGAACACCTGATACGCAGTTCCGACTATGCCTAGAATCAACAGCGTCGCGAGCAATCCGCGAGCCCACGGATGCAGCACGGGCTGTGGCGCGACACCGGAATCATGGAACCACCAATTATGAACGAACGTCGCTCCCCATAGCAGCAGAACCAATTGCGCAGGAAGGAAGCATCTCCATCCTAAGTCGTTACTGTCGATAGTACTCGAACGCAGGAATGTGCCGACGAGGAAACTGGTGATGACCAGCGTCCAGGCAGCCAGTTCGCTGGTGCTGGCCTGAACCTTGCCACGCCAGAGCTCCCGCAGGCGTAGAACGCCTACAGCGAGAAAGAATCCGAGCTCAATCGCGTAGTTGATGGGCAGGAAAATCGCGTTGCCCACGGACACCGCGAATGGCGTCCGGAACTGGATGCCGATTCGGTGGGCGAAATAAAGTCCTAGTGGAAACGGGCGCAGCGTGAATTCCACAAAAGCAGCGCCGCTGGCGGGACCGCGAAGGCTGGAAAGGTACGATAGAGCCCAGAGTAGGGCCACCGCACCCGCGCCCACGAACATCGCCGCTTCCATCCAGCCTTTCCGCACGATCAACACCAGCAGCCAAAGGGAGACGGCAACTACGAAGGTGAACGTAACGTAAACCGACATACCCACCGCACTGGCAAAGGCCATACCCGCCACGATGACAGGCCCGGCGGCCCACTTGTGATGGACGTCGGCCTGGTGTCGCAGCACTAAGAATGCAGTGAAACATGCGATCAACGCGCCGAGGTGGTGCGGCACCCACAACATGGAGTTATACCAAGAAGTGATCTGCACGTCGTTCCACCACTCCATATCTGCCAGCCAGAACCGTCGCGCAACCCCAAAGTAGAATGTCGGCAAGATATCCAGGCCAGTGACCGAGAGCAGCCCAACCGCGAGCAAAGTTTTTTGCTCGATACCCGTTTGGACTCGCACCAGGAACTTGAGGCCGAGCGCGATCGTGCAAATAAGTCCTACTCCGCACCAGGCGACGCCGGAATACACCACGTATCGCGGCGACAAATGGAACACCTTCATGGGCAGGCTGCAAAACAGTAACCACAAGTAGTGATAGCGCAAAGGCACAGCTGCGTTGGCAAAGAAAGGATTGCTCGGGGGGACATGACGGGCGATCGCAACCGTCATGGCGGTGCGTACGGATTGGTCATAAGCGGCAATTGGCGGATAGAGCTTGTCCCCGATCTGCAGATCTACCATCGACCCAATCGCCACTACTCCCCACAGCGCCATTAGGTCCAGAGCGACCCAGGTGTATTTTGAAACCGACCGCAGCTTCGCTCGTCGAGCCTCCCTTGCCAAGAGCAGCGCGCAACCGGCAAATACAAAGATATAGAATGCCCAGAGCCCCGGTTCCAGGAACCGCGCCAGCAGGTACGAAAGCATCGGGCAGATGGCAATGGAGAGTGGGACGGCGAGAATCAGCCGCAGAATCGGACGCCGTTGCCGGAATTCAAAGAGGTCGAGCGCCCATCCCGCGACATACCCTGGGGCAACCATGAATGGGAGAAGAGCGAGGCATGCCTCGAGTATCCCCAACGTGTCCACCACCGTGAAATTTCGCATGCAATTCGGAGACGTTCTGAGCTTGTTCTTCCGGGCGCTGACGATCTTCGCTCCCGCGTCGTCTTACCGGTCTAGATGCCGGGAGGAACGTTCAAGTGCGAGAGCCCCTTTCGTATCCGACTTCACCTGCCACTGCATCATTCGGAGGTTGTACAACACGTTCCGATAGCCAGGGCTGATTTTGAGAGCCACCCGAAGAATCCTTCCACACTGGAACCCGGGTCTCTACTTTCGCTTGTTGCTCACCCGCTGCACCCGCCTCGTGGTATTCGGCGTCCTGATTCACCGCCCAGACGTCATACTTCCGCTCGCCCGCCAGGATGTTCTTGGCCGTAAGCATTGCGGTCATCATGGCGTGGTCCTGATTGTTGTACTTATGCATGCCATTGCGGCCAACCAGGTGGAGCGTGGGACAGTTTTCGTCCAGGGCTTTCCGAATCGTGTACACATGCTGCTGATAAGCGCCGTCATAAACCGGATACGCCTTAGGCTGCCGGATGACGCAGCCATCGACCACATCCGCGCTGGCCGCAAGATTTACCTGTTGGATTTCCCGCTTAGCCAATTCGATCAGCTCACGGTCGCTCGTTGTCCACAGTCCATCGCCCTCGAAGCAGAAGTATTCGAGACCATAGGAGCAATAGCCAGGGTCGGGAACCATCTCCGGCGACCACGACTTGTAATTTTGCACGCGGCCAACTTGCACACTTGGATCGTGGATATAAATCCAATTGTCAGTGAACCGGCCGCAGTCATGCACGATCAGTCCGACGGTCAGGAAGTCGCGATAGCGCAAAGAACGAGCAGCCTGGAGCGCGGCTTCGGGAAGTTTTGGCTCGATCTGCGCCACCAGTTCCCGGATGGGCATGGACGAGACTAAATGTTCAGCGCGATATTCTTCCAAATCGCCGTTGGCGCTACGGGCAGTCACGATCCAGAGATTGCTGGCGGAGTCGAAGCGGCAACCAAGTACTCGTCGACCGAGCTTCACTTCGCCGCCCAGCTTGCGGACTTTTTCTGCGCATGCTTCCCACATCATTCCTGGTCCCTGCCGCGGATATCGGAAAGTGTCGATCAGCGTCTTCACAACTTGCTTCCGGTCTTTCGGCTTGCGCTTGGCGAAAAGGGCGTGCTTGACGGCCGAACCGAGCGATAGCCCTTTGATGCGCTGTGCCGCCCAATCCGCCGAAATCTCGCTGCAGCTCATCCCCCACACCTTCTCGGTGTAGGTCTTGAAAAAGATGCGGAACAAGCGCTTGCCAAACTGGTTGGTGACCCATTCTTCAAAGGTTTTCGGGTCGCGCGTGGGATGGAGGCGTGCGGCCGCGAACGAGAGCATGCAAAGCGTCGACTCGATCAAGCCGAGCTTCGACAGCGCCTCGAACGGTTTCAACGGATAGGTATAAAACTGGCCGCGGTAGTAAATGCGCGACGACCGAGGACGATCAAGCATGTCATCGCCGGCAATCTCGGTCCAAAAATCTTCCACCTCGCGCGACTTGGAGAAGAAACGATGCCCGCCGATATCAAACCGGAAGTCTTTATAGTTGACGGTTCGAGAGATTCCGCCGACATATTGCGGGTCGCTCTCGAGAACAACAACTGGGGCATGCTGCTTCGACAACTCGTAGGCGGCAGTCAGACCCGCCGGTCCGGCTCCGACTATTACTGCCTTGAAAATCACTCGTTCCATGTGTTCGCGTGAATCGGACTCTCCACTCTGATCTGCCAACCTTGCACTGAAACGGTAATCGACGCGTGCGGAGGATGGAATGCGTTTTGACTCCCCGGTGGGAGTGGCAATCGCGATACCAACCCAGCATAGGGACTAAGCGCAATATTGGCAAGAACTTGCGGCGTTGAACTGGGGAGACGGTGAGTAGGCGAAGGGGAAAACCGCGCCGTTGGTGAGCAGAAAGCCCCGAACCGAAACCGCTAATCCATAAGAAAACCGTTTCCGGTTATAGTCATAACTAACTGAAATCAGAGCTGCAAGCGGCCAAGCCGAGGCGAGCGGTAGTTTTGGCAATTCCGATGCACTGCGGGTAGATTAGTCTTTGTGCAGTCTGCCCGGACCCTTGCCTCGGGAAACTAGCACTATCGCCTGCCAGGAGAATCTCGTGAAAGTAGTCATGCTGTGCGGAGGGCTCGGTACCCGCTTGCGCGAGGAGACGGAATATCGGCCCAAGCCCATGGTGGAAATCGGCGGTCGTCCGATCCTGTGGCATATTATGAAATTGTATGCGCACAACGGTTTTATGGATTTTGTGTTCTGCCTTGGATACCGCGGCAACATGATCAAGGAATATTTCCTGAACTACAAGGCGATGAACAGCGATTTCGCCGTCTGCCTCGGCCAGAACTCCAAGATTGAATACAAAAACGTCCATCACGAACAAGACTTTCAGGTCACTCTCGTCGATACCGGACAGAACACAATGACCGGTGGACGGGTGAAGAGGATTGAGAAGTACATTGGGGAAGATCTCTTCATGCTGACCTATGGCGATGGCGTGGGTGATGTGAACATCCGAGAGCTGCTGGAATTCCACAACAGTCATGGAAAGCTGGCCACAGTCACGACCATCACACCCAGCTCCCGCTTCGGAGTCATCGAGGCGAACTCGATAGGTCGCGTGACCAAGTTTAAGGAAAAGGCAAAGACCAGCGGCCGCGCCAGCGCAGGCTTTTTCGTACTCGATCGCAGGGTGTTCGATTATCTCGGCGGTGACGATTGCATCTTCGAGAAGGAACCGCTGGAGCGGCTGGTCAATGACGGGCAGTTGATGGCCTATCAGCATGATGGCTTCTTCTACGCGATGGATACGTATCGCGAGTACGAGTACTTGAACCAGTTATGGAGCGCGAACCAGGCGCCATGGAAGGTTTGGCAGGAATGAAGAAAGGCTTCTGGCGTGACCGTGCCGTCTTTATCACTGGCGCCACCGGACTGGTGGGCGGATGGCTGACGAAGCACCTGCTGGAGCAGGGCGCCTCAGTGACAGCGCTGGTACGCGACTGGGTTCCCGCCAGCGAATTTGTGCACCAGGGACTGGCGGACCGCGTTAACGTAGTGCGCGGAGGTCTGAGCAGTCCATACCTGCTGGAACGTGCACTGGGCGAGTACGAGATCGAAGTCGTCTTTCATCTCGCCGCGCAGACGATCGTGGGAATTGCCAACCGCAATCCACTTTCAACTTTCGAGAGCAACATACGCGGAACGTGGAATCTTCTGGAGGCTTGTCGACGTTCGCCGATGGTGAAGTCGGTCATCCTTGCTTCTTCAGACAAGGCTTACGGCGATCAGACTGTGCTTCCCTATAAAGAAGACATGCCGTTGCAGGGAAAGCATCCCTACGACGTAAGCAAGTCGTGCGCGGACCTGATTGCGCAGTCCTACGCGCGCACGTTTCACGTCCCCCTGGCGATCACCCGCTGCGGTAATTTTTACGGCGGCGGAGACCTGAACTGGAACCGTGTGGTGCCTGGCACCATCCGCTCCGTGATTCGTGGCGAACGACCCGTTATTCGTTCCGACGGCAAATACGTGCGCGACTACTTCTACGTGGAAGATGGCGCAGTGGCCTACATGCTGCTCGCTGAGCAGCTCCTACAGAATTCGAAGCTTTGCGGCGCAGCCTATAACTTTTCGAATGAAGCCCAGATCAGCGTGCTCGAGCTTGTGAATGCGATTCTGGCAAAAATGGGATCGAAGTTGAAGCCCGAGATTCAGAACCAGGCTTCGAATGAGATCCGCCATCAGTTCCTGAGCGCCGAGCGGGCACGTACTGAATTGAACTGGAAGCCCATGTTCACGCTGGATCAGGGGTTGGAAAAGACCATCGCGTGGTACCGGGAGGCGCTGCAGTAGTGTCACGAGCGGACGAGTTGCGCGACCGGATCCGCGGAATGGTGGGCGAGTACTACCGTGAGGCCTTCCCTGCCCTGGTGTTCGTGCCGGGATCATCCGCTGTGCCCATTTCTGGCCGTGTCTTCGACCAACAAGAACTCGAACTGCTGGTCGAGTCTTCACTCGATTTCTGGCTGACGAGCGGGCGCTTCGCGGAGCACTTCGAACGTGAATTCGCGAAATTTGTCGGTGTGCGCGAGGCGGTGCTGGTGAACTCGGGGTCGTCGGCCAACCTGCTGGCGGTCGCGGCCCTGACTTCAGAGAAGTTAGGCGATCGGCAACTGCGGCCGGGCGACGAGGTCATCACCCTGGCTGCTGGATTCCCCACTACGGTCAATCCAATCGTGCAGAACGGACTGGTTCCCGTCTTCGTCGATGTTCACATTCCCACATTCAACGTGGATGTCAGTTATCTCGAAACGGCGCTATCCGGCCGCACGCGTGCCGTCATCTTTGCGCACACGCTGGGGAATCCGTTCGATCTTGATGCCGTGAGCGCGTTCGCGAAGAAGCACGGCTTGTGGCTGATCGAGGACTGCTGTGACGCGCTCGGCTCGACTTATCGCGGACAGAAAGTCGGAACCTTCGGCGATCTCGCGACCGTCAGTTTTTATCCCGCGCACCACATCACGATGGGCGAGGGCGGATGCGTGCTGACGGATAAGCCGCTGTTGAAGACGCTCGTCGAATCCTTTCGTGACTGGGGCCGGGATTGCTGGTGTGCCACGGGTAAAGAGAACACCTGCGGCAAGCGTTTCGACTGGCAACTCGGTGAGCTGCCTCACGGGTACGATCACAAATACATTTATTCGCATGTGGGCTATAATCTCAAAGCCACTGACATGCAAGCTGCAGTGGGCGTCGCGCAGTTGAAGAAACTGCCGGCATTCATTGAGGCGAGAAAGCGAAATTTTGCGTATTTGCGGGCGGGACTCAAAGACAGAAACGTCAAGGAGCACTTCATCCTGCCTGAAGCAACTCCGAATTCCGATCCCAGTTGGTTTGGATTTCCGCTCCTGCTACGGGAGACAGCTCCCTTCTCCCGCAACGCGCTCATTGAATACCTGGATGGGAGAAAGATCGCGACCCGCCAGCTGTTCGGCGGTAACTTGGTCCGTCAACCCGCCTATGCGAACCTCAACTATCGTGTGGTGGGTGATCTCGGAACCAGTGACCGCGTGATGAATCAGGCCTTCTGGATTGGCGTATATCCCGGACTCACACCGGCGATGTTGGATTACGTTCTGCAATCGATCAACGAAATCGCGTTGAAGGGGGTACTTTCTGATGCCGCACGAAAATAACAACCAGTCCTCCAGCCCGCCTCCCGAGATTCGACTGGGGTCCAAGGTGATCGGACCGGGGAAACCTTGCTACGTAGTCGCTGAAATCGGAATCAACCACAATGGTGATATCGATCTCGCGAAGAAGCTCATCAATGTAGCCTTGGGCGCCGGTTGTGACGCCGTGAAGTTTCAGAAGAGAACCATCGATGTCGTCTACTCGCCCGAGGAGCTGGCGAAGCCTCGCGAAAGCCCTTTTGGAATGACCAACGGCGATCTGAAGCGCGGCCTCGAATTCGAGATCGAAGAGTATCAGGAGATTGACCGCTATTGCCGAGAGGTCAAGATTGACTGGTTCGCGTCCTGCTGGGATGAGGCGTCCGTCGATTTCATAGCACAGTTTCGCGCCCCATGCTTTAAAGTCGCTTCCGCATCCCTCACCGATGACAACCTGCTGCGCCATACTCGCGCGGTTGGCAAGCCGATCCTGTTGTCGACAGGCATGAGTACGCTCAAAGAAGTCGACCATGCGGTGGATATTCTAGGCAAGAAAGATCTCATCCTTCTGCATGCCTGCAGTACGTATCCCGCGTACTACGAAGAATTGAATCTGCACGTTATCGATGTGCTGAGAGCGCGGTATGGCGTACCGGTTGGTTACTCAGGCCACGAAACCGGGTTGGCCTCGACTGTTGCGGCCGCGGTGCTCGGCGCCTGCGTGGTTGAGCGGCACATCACGCTCGATCGTTCCATGTGGGGTTCGGACCACGCGGCATCGCTGGAACCAAACGGAATCACGCGTTTGATTCGAGACATCCGCTTGATCGAAAAATCGATGGGTGACGGCGTCAAACGGGTGCTGGAGCGCGAGCAACCGATCATCAAGAAGCTGCGGCGCGTGGGAGCCGTCTAGTGGCAAAGGTCGTGCCGGAGATCGTGCCGAAGATCAAGGCCATCGCAATGGATGTCGATGGCGTGCTCACCGACGGCGGGGTGTGGTGGGGGCCGAACGGCGAAGAATGGAAGCGCTTTCACTTTGCCGACATCATGGGTCTGTCGCTGGCTCGAAAATCGGGCATGGTGATTGCCCTGATATCGGGCGAGAACAGCCCGCTCGTCGACCGGCTTGCCAGTAAGCTTGGCATCGGCGATGTGCACAAAGACTGCAAGGACAAGGCCAGCGCACTGCTTGCGTTCTCAGAACGGCACGGGTTGCGCTTGCAGGAGATTTGC